>Ga0116227_10014999_pt1 | contig 11590 bp, 8 predicted proteins | sample S1TSphgellanicum_FD_89693 | JGI IMG/M metagenome (GOLD analysis project Ga0116227, IMG submission 89693) | Host-associated microbial communities from peat moss isolated from Minnesota, USA - S1T2_Fb - Sphagnum magellanicum MG | ecosystem: Host-associated > Plants > Peat moss > Unclassified... | reverse complement strand
TGTATTCATCGTTTGTGCCATGTATTGCATAAAAGGATCATCCCAAATGCCCCATGTACCGTCCGAGTCGCCCGTTTTTTTATACTCATTCTGACCAAAATAGTGTTTTATCCCAGCCAGGTGCGTATAAGAAGAAAAGCCCATTGAGCCATTTGGCGCGCCATGGAAAAAGGCCGTTTCATATCCTTTATCACCTAGAAGTTTGGCAATACTAGTGGTTTGATTTCCTGAATAGATCGACAAAATAAAGGGTTCCCTTATCGAAGGGATGCCTGTAATTACAGAAGGAATTGCATCGATCGACTTACGCCCATTGGCATAAGTATGTGTAAAAGTATAGCTTTGCGAAATCAGTGAATCTAAAAATGGGGTATAACCTTTATATTTTCCACCCATCAAATCGGTATTCAAACTGCCTACATGTTCCTTGCCCAGACTTTCAATAATCAGGAAAACTACATTTAATTTCTTAAATGTTCCTGTATCTGTGGGTTGATGAATGGGGTTATACAGTTCATTCAGTGTTTTTTCATCGTAATAATCGATTGGCTTTAACTTCGAAGCTTTCAACGTTCTGAAAATACAGAAGGGTGTATTGAGCACCAAACTCATCTGGTCTGGGGTATCTACAAATTCACCGGCATTGCTCAATGTAATTGGACGGGTACCAAAACCCCAGCCCCCACGAACTCCAGTTAAACAAGCTAATGCAATAACAAAAAGCAGTATGGTGTGGAGGAGGTATACAGGCCAGGTAAATTTAACTACCCTTTTTACCTGTACCAATTGATATAGTTTAACAAATAGCCAGACAAAAACAGCAAATAAAATCACCAGGTACCAGTAATCGCCCAGGAAGTCCAGAAACAGTTTAAACTTATTCTGTTCATTGCTAAACTGACTAAAAACCGTAGCTGTAGTCCGCTTAAGTGTATATTTATAATAGGCGAAATCAGCAAAATTGGCGAAAATACCTATACTGTTGCTGATGATGAACAGGCATTTAGAAAAACTTTGATAGCCCTTCCGATAGCGGAAAGGGAAGGGCAATACCTGCATTAGGATGAATGGAATATTGATGTAAATCAGTGCCGATACATCGAATTTCAATCCACCCCATAACATATACAAATACTTGGGTAAGGTAATGTGCTGAAAAAGGCTTTGATTAAAAAAATAAAAACCTAGTCTGCACAGGGTGTATAAAACCATAATGACTAAAAAACGATAGGCAAGGGCGATATACAGGTTTACCTCGATTGTATTTTTTCTTTTCAAGTGTTTTTAATTTGAGGCAGCCAATTTACGTATTTTAGGGAAATAAATGTCTTTGAAATTCATCGTCCTGGTGCTGTCAATTCTACGGTGGAAACGTTCGGGATCAATTTCATCCAGACTGGCAAAACCGCAGGCTTCCATCAGCTCAACCGTCGCATGGATGGTATTTCTGTGGAAATTAGCCACTCGATGCTTTTTATCCGTCACATCAATTCCTTTATATAAACTCTTTTCTTGCGTAGCAATGCCTACAGGGCATTTGCCGCTATCACATTTCAGTGCCTGGATGCAGCCTAAAGCCATCATCATACCACGTGCACTATAACAGGCATCAGCACCTAAAGCCAGGGCTTTCATGATGTCAAAGCCGGTAATGATTTTGCCGGATGCCAACAGTTTAATCCGGTCTCTTAAATCGTATTCAGATAAAGTGTGGTTTACAAAAGCAAGCGCATCCAGCAAAGGCATACCTACGTAATCGGTATATTCCAGAGGAGCAGCACCCGTTCCTCCTTCAGCACCATCAATGGTGATGAAATCGGGTGTAATCCCTGTTGAAATCATTGCCGCACAGATATCGATAAACTCAGCCTCACTGCCAATACACAGTTTAAAGCCCACGGGTTTTCCGCCAGATAAGTCCCGAAGTTCGGCAATAAAGCGCATCAATCCGCTGGGATTGTTGAAGGTGCTATGTGCCGGTGGTGATAAAATGGTCGTTCCCGCTACTACGTTCCTGATTTCTGCGATTTCAGGTGTGTTTTTAGCTGCCGGTAAAATACCCCCATGACCAGGTTTAGCACCCTGCGATAATTTAAGCTCAATCATTTTGACATAAGTCCTTTTGGAGTTTTTCTCAAATAATGCCGGATCAAATTTCCCTTCTGCATCGCGGCAGCCAAAATAACCGGTTCCGATTTGCCAGATCAGATCGCCACCACCTTTAACGTGATGCGGACTAATTCCACCCTCGCCAGTATTGTGTGCAAAACCGCTTAATTTGGCACCATGACTCAATGAAAGAATGGCTGTTTTGCTTAAAGCACCAAAACTCATGGCGCCAATATTCAATATACTCAAACTATAAGGTTGCGCACAAGAAGCGTTGCCAACCGTAATTCTCAGGTCGGTATCTTTTAATTTCTTCGGATATATGCTGTGTGATACCCATTCATAACCTTGTAGGTAAGGATCTACCTGCATACCAAAAGCAACCGTTTCTCTTTCATTTTTTGCACGTTGGTAAACAATAGAACGTTGTCGACGGTTGAATGGTTTTCCGTCCAATTCCGATTCAAAGAAGTATTGACGCATTTCCGGACGGATTGCTTCAAAAAAATAACGTAAACGGCCAACGATAGGATAATTACGCAATACTGCGTGTTTAGATTGAAACCGATCATATGCCAGGGCCGTAATCAGCACCAGTGGTAGGGCAATCATCAAATAAAAAGAGGAAGCCTGGTAAAAAGCAGCGGCAATTAAAGCTACTACTCCGCAAAGTGCCATCCAAAGCAGCACCTTTCCAATTATTGAACGAAATTTGTGTTCCATATAAACTAAGAATTACAGATGGTAAAAATCTGAAATGAAATAAATTGATTAATAAATTATCGCTTTGGGAGGGGGCCCCTGAAATTAAGTTATGCACTAATCGGGGCTGAATAGTTAAAGTCTTTAGCGGAATTGAAATTCATGGTTCAAATTTCGGTATGTTTTTAATGATTTCAAAAAAAAGAGCATATAAATTATGCTTTTATTAAAATGGTAGCGAAATGAGGTCTATTACCGCGCAATAGCGATAAGTGGGGTGTGGTCCGATGCAGGTTCCGATCCTGTTTAGCTTTAGATCGGTGTTGAGTAAACTTTTGCGGTGCCCAAGATCTGGAACCCCCTTATCCAGTAAGAGCATGCAAACATTGCCTAAGCCGGTAGGAAATCCAAAGGCGAGGTTTTCAGCGTGCGATTTGTTTGGATATGCGCTATCAATACGATCCTTTACGCTTTGTCCATTGCTGGAATGGTGACCCGCATAGTTATTTATATTTAGGTCCTGAGCATGTTTTCTGGAGACTATGGTTAAGGTTTCGTCCGGCCAAAAAACCGGTAAGTTCTTAGTCTGACTCAAAGTTTTTTTTAAACTTCGGTAATAGCTGCTATTTCTGTTGATCTTGACTTCGTTGTAATTGCTGTATTTCAGCATTTGCTGATTGTAGTCATTTGCAAACTGTTCAAAGAAAGTATTGAAGAATTTTTCTCCGTCTATGCGGGCAAGATTGATGTACATGACCATATCTTTCTCCTGTCCGCTTAAATAACTGGCGTTACCTGCAGTATTGGCCATTTTCAACTCTTCTTTAGTAAAAGTAGGATAGGCTTGTTTTGCTGCAAGTGTATTTGCCTGTAGCAAGGGAACAAAAAGAAATAAAAATAGGAAGGACAGTTTCATGTGCTTTGTTAAACGGCGGATTTGTTTTTTTAATATCTCTTATCCGGAAAAAATGCTAAGACCTGTTGCGGTTAATGAGATGTAAAGGGTGAGTCCACCTTTTTCCCAAAAAAAGGTGGACTCACTGTGGACTCATGGCGGACTCACTGTGGACTCATTTCGAATCGTAACTGGCTACCAGTTTAAAATTGGCTAATCATCAAAAAGGCCGGTTCATCACGAACCGGCCTTTTTGATGATTAGCCAATTGATTTTAGAATTTATAGGCAATAGTTGTCATAAATTGTCTCGGAGGAATAGGGTTTACGCTATAGTTCTCGTGGATGTAATAATTCAACTCATTGGTGATGTTCGATAATTTACCAAGGATACTGAATTTTTTGTAGGTATAACCAGCAGATAAATCAAGTGTGGTAAAGCCTTTGATTGGGATGATACCCGTTGAAGTTCCTAACTTGTTAGTATTTCTTCCTCCGTTACGATCACCGGTATAAAATGCTGAAGCTCCAAGTTTAAGACCTTTAACTGCACCATCGCTAAATGTATAGAATAAGCTGGCATTAGCCGTATTTTTAGTAGTACCCACCAGACGTTCGCCTTCTACTATACCACCTACTACAATTGGAGCTCCTTTAGCATCTAAAAGTGGCGTTCCATCAGGCTTAAGTAACGTTTGTTTAGCTAATGTACTGGTATAGCGCATGTAATTATAGCTATAACCAGCTATAAAATTTAGGCCTTTGACCAGGGTTGCTGTAATGTCAACTTCCGCACCATCACTTGCTGTTTTTCCAGTAAATTCTTTAATTGTTGCATCTGAGTTTGCGGAGCCATCGGCAGCAACTAGTGCTTGTTGTGCAAGTTTATTGTTATTAATTCTATAAACCGTAACATTTGCAGATAAACGACCTTCTAAAAAATCATTTTTAACGCCAGCTTCATACTGATCTACAATAGATGGATCAAGAGGAGCTTTGTAAATATCTGTACCTGTATTTGGAATGAAGTTACTCGCATAGCTCACATAAAGAGAGGTTGTTTTCAATGGTTGATAAATTAATCCAAGCTTAGGAGAAAATGCTTTATCTGTTGTAGCGGCAGCAGTACCTTTAGCACTAGAGCCATCAGCAGTTGAAGTGATCGTAGTTGATGGGGTTTTTTGATAGGACCAGCGAATACCAGCCAATACTTTAAATTGCTCTGTCAATGCCACCATATCTTGTACAAATCCGCCCATTCGATAAATAGGAGCAACGGTATTGGTCTTTATAGTTGCTTCTGGAATGTCGGTCCTGGTGTTATAGGTAGATGGATCAAGGATGTTGATATTTCCATAGCTGTATGATGTAGCATTGCCATTTCCCGGGTAGATGAAATTGCCACTTTTTACGTTGGACTGATCTGCATCAACACCTACAAGCAAAGTATGTGTAATATTTCCAGTTTTAAAGTTGCCAGTTAAGTTAATTTGCTCGTTGTAAGTGAATTCCCTTGTTTTGGAACGAGTTAAATCGCGTTTGATTATACCATTGGCTTCTGCAAAAGGACGTTCTGCAGAGAAATAATTCCTGTTATATGATTGTAAAGATGCAGAGGCATTTATTTTCCAGTTGCCACTAATTTGGTGGTTCAGGCTAGCCTGTGCTGTGCTTGTATTGGTTTTATTGTAAGCCCAAAGTGTATTTAAGAATACATTTCTGCCAATTGGTGATACTGCATTTCCAACAGTTCCGATACCGAAATCTGGTGTGAAATCACTTTTCAAGTAATCTCCCTGTAATATCAATTCTGTTTTATCACTGATTTTATACAACAATGATGGATTGATGTAGAATCTTTTTGATTCGACAACATCTCTAAAGCTACGCGCTTTTTCGTAAGTTCCAATTAGGCGGAAGGCGATGTTTTTCGATAGTGGTCCATATACATCTACAGTTGGTTTGTATAAATCATAACTTCCTGCACGCATAGAAACTTCTCCGCCATATTCAAACTTAGGTTTTTTAGTCACCATGTTGACAACTGCGCCACCAGTAACGCCTCCATAAAGCAAGGCTGCACTACCTTTCAATACTTCTACTGATTCCAGCGTACTTGCTTCTGGAAAACCTCCGATTGAAGTTCTAACTCCATTTTTAAAGATATTGTTTGAACCTAGGCTGTAACCACGTGCATAGAAGTTGTCGCCCACCGAACCGCGGTTTGCACCTAATGCAACCCCGTTAACATTTTTCATAATATCGCTTAGGCGGTTGGCTTGTTGGTCTTCAATTACTTGACTTCCTATAATTTGAACAGATTGTGGAAGGTCTCTCGGTGCAATAGCGATTTTACCTACGCGCACAGGTTTGTCATTGGGTGTTTTATAACCACCAATCACAACCTCATCCAGTTGTGCTGAATTTTCTGACAGGGTAAAATCAACAGAGGCAGTTTGTCCATCTATTACGGTGACTTTAGCCGTTTGAATTTTTGAGCCTACATAAGAAGATTTTAGGGTATAGCTACCAGCCTTTAGGTTGTTAAAGCTGAAATTCCCCTCCTCATTACTTAAAGTTTTTCTATTGTTTTCAACAATGGAAATGGTTACATAGCCAGCAGGTTTGCCATCGCTCGTTTTCACTTTTCCTTTAATTCCACCTCTTGCTGGGGCTGAGGCCAATTGTGCCGAAGCAAATAATTGAGAAAAGAGGAGCGTACAGATGATAAATAATTTGTAGAGATTTTTCATCAATTTATTTAGATTAATTCTTAATGTCTGCAAATGTAAGCGCTGGTTTTGTTAAGTGCAAATTTATTTAGAATTAATTCAAATAAGCTTATATGTAGCTTAGGGGATTTTTTGTGAAAAAATATTTGCCTGTTTACAATAATATCACTCTGTAAGCGTCTATATATTTGAGAGCGTTAATTTAGACGGGGGTGTTTCGGAGGAGACATCCCCGTTTCCTTTTTTAATCGTAATATTATTTGCAGTTGCCGCTAAATTTGAAATCATGAACGATTCAGAAAAACGGAGAAGGGCATAAGCTTTCTTGAGCGATTTAATTCTGCAGCTGCTTGTATATAAGGTCGATATGCAAAAACCCCCCGTTGCCATTGGCAACGGGGGGTTTTGCTATACTTTACTGTAAAATTACCTTCTCAGAGGAGGCCTAGGCGCTGTTGCCCTTCCGCAACAGATGCCAGACTCCGAAGAGAACGGTTATTTTACATCTCTTTGCGGAGTAATGTCTTCCAGCTCGTTTTACTCGCAATCAACTCTTCTAAATGTTTAATCTCCACCCTTTGTTGTTCCATGGTATCACGGTGGCGAATGGTAACCGTATTATCTTCTAGTGTCTGATGATCAACAGTTACACAGAATGGGGTACCAATCGCATCCTGGCGGCGATAGCGTTTACCAATGGCATCTTTTTCTTCGTAAGCACAGTTGAAATCAAGTTTCAAACTGTCCATAATTTCTCTTGCTTTTTCAGGCAAGCCATCTTTCTTGGTTAAAGGAAATATGGCTACTTTAATTGGCGCTAAACATGGGTGTAAACGCAATAATGTTCTGCTGTCTTGTTTCTCATCTGTACTCAGGTCTTCCTCTTCAAAGGCGTTGATCATGGTTAATAAGAACATCCTGTCCAAACCGATCGAGGTTTCAATCACATAAGGAACATAGTTTCCGTAAGGCTTGCCTTCCTCATTCAGATCATTGTCAAAATACTGCATTTTCTTACCAGAGAATTCCTGGTGTTGCGTTAAATCAAAATCAGTACGACTATGGATACCTTCTACCTCTTTAAATCCGAATGGAAACTCAAATTCGATATCCGTAGCCGCATTGGCATAGTGTGCAAGTTTAACGTGATCATGGAAGCGGTATTTTTCAGCAGGGGTACCCAGGGCTTTATGCCATTTCAGCCGGGCTTCTTTCCAGTAAGCAAACCATTTCTGGTCTTCACCCGGACGTACAAAGAATTGCATTTCCATTTGTTCAAATTCGCGCATCCGCATGATGAACTGGCGGGCAATGACTTCATTTCTAAAAGCTTTACCGATTTGCGCGATTCCAAACGGAATTTTCATTCGCCCAGATTTTTGGACATTTAAGAAATTTACAAAAATACCCTGAGCAGTCTCCGGACGCAGATATACTTCTTCCGAACCTTCAGCCATAGCGCCAAACTGGGTGCTAAACATCAGGTTGAACTGACGTACTTCTGTCCAGTTTTTTGTTCCACTAACTGGACAAGCAATTTCATGCTGTTCAATTAAGGTCTTCAATTCCTGTAAATTTTCGGATTTTAAAGCCTCATCCATATCGGCCTGCAGTTTCGCTGCTTTATCTGTTTTACCGTCTTTTTCGTAACGGGTGATTTTATCTTCTAATAACTGATCTGCACGGTAACGTTTTTTTGAGTCTTTATTATCGATCATAGGATCGTTAAAGCCATCTACGTGACCACTGGCTTTCCATACTTTAGGGTGCATGAAAATGGCAGAGTCGATGCCTACAATATTTTCGTGCATTTGCACCATGGCTTTCCACCAATATGTTTTGATGTTGTTTTTTAATTCTGCACCCAACTGTCCGTAATCATATACGGCGCTTAGTCCATCATAAATTTCGCTGCTCTGGAATACAAAGCCGTATTCTTTAGCGTGCGATATTACATTTTTAAATTGTTCGTCGTTATTATTCTTTGCCATAATGATGCAAATATATAAGATTTAGCCAATAAACTTTTGCTACTTTTGACGATGAAGGCGGGTTTGATAACCTGTCTGCCATCCCGAAATGAAATAAAGAATGGGCGAGCAGGAACAGAAATCAAGTTTTAATTAAACAAACAGAACAAATTGAGTATCAAGGTAAGGGGATTGACCAAATATTTTGGAAAACAGAAGGCCGTTGACGGTATTAGTTTTGAAGTAAAGCCAGGCACGATCCTTGGCTTTTTAGGTCCGAATGGCGCGGGCAAATCCACCACAATGCGTATGTTAACCGGATATCTGGAACCCAGTTCAGGGACCGCCACTTTATGTGGTTTTGATACACAGCTTCAGAATCTGGAAATTAAGCGTTTAATGGGGTATCTTCCAGAAAATACGCCTTTATATACAGATATGTATGTGCGGGAATTTTTACTGTTTGTAGCCAATACTTATGGGTTAAAGGAGGCCAATTTACGTGTTTCGGAAACGATAGCGGCCGTTGGCCTGGGATCCGAACAACATAAGAAAATAGGGATGCTCTCTAAAGGATATAAACAAAGAGTAGGTTTGGCGCAGGCGATCATCCATAATCCGGAAGTGTTGATTCTGGATGAACCAACCTCGGGCCTGGATCCAAACCAGCTTGCGGAGATCCGGGAACTGATTAAAGGTCTCGGTAAAGATAAAACAGTCATCCTTTCTACGCACATTATGCAGGAAGTGGAGGCACTTTGCGATGAGGTAATCATCATTAATAAAGGTGTAATTGTGGCCAATAATCCGATTGCCGAACTCAGAAAGTTACATGAGTACGCTTCTTTGGAGGAAATTTTCAAGAAGCTCACCTCCTAAATAAGTCATTTGCTGAGGTTAGTCTCTTATCTAAAAAATATAAGCTTTTGTAACTATGGCAGAGTTTTTGTGTAAAAGGGATAAATTGAAAAATTTATCTTAAACACATGAAAAAAATATTTTTACTCGCGGCAATTGCAGGGTTATTTGCATGCTCTAGTGCAAATGCACAAGTTATTAAATCTCCAAAATTAGGTATAGGTGCGGAGTTTGGATTTCCTATAGGAGATTCAAGTAAAGGAACGGATTTTGGATTTGGTGGTTCGTTGCAATACCAACACCCAGTTGCTGAAAACTTATTGGTTACGGGGAGTGCTGGATATTTAAATTTTAAAGACAAAGATTCTAACTTTGGTGGTATGACAATCAAGGGTGAGAATTATGGATTTATTCCAGTTAAAGCTGGTGCCAGATATTATTTCGGTGAAAACTTTTTTGTAAATGGTGAGCTGGGTGCTGCGTTTTCAACAAAATCGGGAGCTGGAGGTTCAACGGCATTTGTATATTCTCCAGGAGCTGGTGTAGAATTTGAAGTTTCAGATAAATCTTCATTGGAGTTAGGTGCTCGTTATGAAGGATGGTCAAAAACAGGTACTTTGTCTTTCATTGGCTTAAGAGCAGCATTTAACTTCGGTTTATAGTCATTGTCAAGCCAATCAATTGGCTTCATATCAAAACCAGGCTGATCATCTGATCAGCCTGGTTTTTTATTTTTTACTTTTGAACACAACCTTACCATCTTTGGTCAATTCTGTTTCTCCATGCCAATTGGTATAGATATAATGTTCATTGTGGTATTTTACGCCCGATGCCATCTTATCTTCTACCAGATCAATTTTCTCCCCATTAAAGTTTAGGGTGGCAATACCTTTTACATTGTCAAATGTTGAAATCAGTTTTTTACCTTCGCTATTGATGGTGGTATCTACCACTAGGGTGTCGCCTTTAGGCTGGCCATTGTCGGTTAGACTTGTGCTGGTAGTATCGACTGTTGTTTTTACCTCTTGCGTTTTTTGAGGGTTGGAGCAGGAGCTTACTGCCAGGGTCACAGCGATAGCTGCAATAGATAAAGCTTTTGTTTTCATTTAATTTGTTTTATAACATTCAACCCAGATCGATCCGGATGATATAAAAACAAAGAGCAGAATGAATTGTTGGGATTATTTTGAAATTTATGAACCGAGTTGTAAAAAGGTTTCTATAGCGGTTCTGATATTCAAAGGCAATTCCGTTTTGGTTTTATTTTCCAGCTGATGCTGAGCGGAATTAAACTTCTCGATAAAAGTTCCATGTTCCGGGTTAAACTTCAGGTAGCCTTGGTCAAAGAACCGCTCTTCAATATTGTCTGAACGATCCAGGGAACGGAAGTCAAGTCCAGATGCTTCCGAGGATTGAATGTCAATCTTCAGCCACCTGAACACCTCAGAAATATCTGCATCCGCAATCAGATCGGTACGTTTTATTTCTACGATGCAAGTTTTACCATCTTCCAGGTAATACAGGCAATTAAAAGCTGGTTTCATTGAATTTGGCTGTTGTTGATTATTGGCCGAAATTAAGGAAAAAGCCAAAAACCGGAAGGATTATTTTAAAATAAGGGGCTTAATGCCAGAAAATGAAAGGGTTGCAGCACTCCGAAGGTGGTTTTTTACGGAGTGCTGCATTCATTACATCGGTATGGATCTGGGTTCAGACTTAGAAATCAAATTTTTAAATTGATAATCCGGCGTAAAATGTCTCTTTTCATTAATTTGTGTAAACTCAAATTGTTCCGCATCCAGTAATTCGGTCATGGCCAATTTGGCTTTATTGTATGAACATCTGTAAATTTCAATGCCATTCTTTAATTTAGTTGCTTTTTCCAGTACGTGAACAGCTTTGTAGTCGCTTAATTTTTGCTGAATCAAACGCTCGGCCTTGCCTAAAGTTTCAGTTTTTGCATAAAATAACAGCTCCCAGTCGTCAAAACCTCCATACTTTCCACTGAAACTATTGATGGTTTTGATTTTGTCTTTGGCTTCAACTGCCGAGCCAACCTGAATTAGATTCCCTTTAATGGATCCCGAGATATACATGTATCCTGTTTTGTTTTCGATAAGGGCAACTGCCAGTTTCGTCAAATCGCATTCAGGGCAAAATCCGTCTATGGTTTGAAAACTATGATTATCATTTTCAGGGCAACCTGTAACATTATATGCAATGGATTTTTGATGCTCATACATCTCTTTTTGTAGGTCTTCAGAGAAAGCATTACCCTGGGCATCTAGCAATAAGTCGTCAGAGATTTTGTTTTTCTTTATAAAG
>Ga0116227_10014998_pt1 | contig 11591 bp, 9 predicted proteins | sample S1TSphgellanicum_FD_89693 | JGI IMG/M metagenome (GOLD analysis project Ga0116227, IMG submission 89693) | Host-associated microbial communities from peat moss isolated from Minnesota, USA - S1T2_Fb - Sphagnum magellanicum MG | ecosystem: Host-associated > Plants > Peat moss > Unclassified... | reverse complement strand
TAAATATATATTTTTTTTTTTTGTTATTTTTTTTTTTTTTTAATTTTTTATATTAATTTTTTTTCGAAAAAAAAAAAAAAAAAAAAAAAAATAAAAAAAAAAAAAAAATATAAAAGAAAAAAAAAATTTAAAAACAAAAAAAAAAAAAAAAAAAAAAAAAAACTTTTTTTTTAGCACATTGTTGCATGGAACTAAAAAAGATCATATAACAATTTTTTAAATTTTAATATGCAAGTATTTTGACGACATTAAAAAAAATTGTAAATTATATTTATATAATTTAATAAAATTTTAAAATTTATTTAAAATTTAATTTTAATTAATTATTTTATTTTATTGTGACAGCTTTTGGGTGCTGTCTTTTTTTACCTTACATTTTGTCTCTCTCTGTCGCCAACGACAGAAAGCCAACACTCCACCACGCGTGTGTGTGCCGTCACCAAACACACATACACGGCTGTGCCCTTTTTCTCTTCTGCTCTTCTCTTCTCTTCTCTTCTCCTCTTCTCTTCTCTTGTTCTGGTTTTTTTTTTTTTGTTGTTGTTGTTGTTGTAGTAGCTTCTGTTCAATCTCTTGGGAACTTGCTCCTGTAGAGATTAACATTTTTTTTTTTTTTTTTGTTTTGTGGTTGTTGTTGTTTGTTCTCATGTGGAGGCAAATAGATTTTATTTATTTATTGTCGTCATAAGAAGGATCTACTCATGTTTTCTGTTTGTCTAGTGTGTTGGAAGTTTTCTAGTGTTGAGGAGGTTTGATCGGAGTAGAGCTACAAAAGGAGCGGGAGGCGAGCTGTTGCTGCTGCTGCTGCTTCTGCTGCTGTTGGGTAGGACCTATAACTTTATCTGCTGCAAAACAAAGATGGCTATGGCTATGTCGACAACTGCTACTGGTGATAGTGGTGGTGGTGGCACTCAATGTCATGAGAGTACGAGGTCATCGGTTTACGCAGCTGCAATAGCATGGGAACAGTTGCAGCAGAATTCGGAGCCTGCGGGTCTGACTAGTTCTACGAGTACTATTAGAGATGGAGTTGCAGCAGCAGCAGGAGGTGATCTGCATTGTGGTGGTGGTACTATAGCTGCTGCTGGTGCGTCGTGCTGGGAGCTTAAGGACTGGGAATCCGACATTACTCTGGTTTCTTTTTCTCTTCCAGCTGCTGCGGTGCCGGCTCCACCTTCTAGTATTGCCTGTTGCAGCAGCTGCGATGATATAATCACTGCTGAAAAAAATCGCAGCTTGCAAGCTGCTGAAGTTGTTTCAGTGGTCAAGACCGAGGCTGAAATAATGTTGGAACCTGAGCAGCAACAGCTTCTTCATGCAAAAGCAGCAGCAGCTCCTGAAGCTCTTCCAGTACTACAGCAGCTTGGGATTAAGCTCCTCGAAAGACGAGGAGTTGAGATCACCAATGACGCCGAGCTGCTGCAGCAGCTGGTTTCCAAAGCTGCAGGCAGCTCTAGTAGAACAGCAGCGGCAGCTTGTGGGGTTGAAAGTACTACTGTGACATCATCCGTGAGCATTAACAATGCAGCAGCAGCTGCAGCTCCGGAGGTGCAGCTCTCAACACCTCCGTTGTCCATGACGTCGAAGAGGCAGCGGGTGCAGCTGGATATGTCGTCTAGTCCCGCAGCTGGTACTCAAAACGTGCAGGTCCCAGCTGCAGCTCTAGCTCGTTGTCAAGTAGAAGGATGCACTGCTGACCTGAGCTCAGTACTGAAAGAGTATCACCGCAGACACAAAGTCTGCGAGATGCATTCCAAAACTCCCAACGCCGTAGTCGGCGGACGACAGCAACGCTTCTGCCAACAATGCTCCAGGTAAACTAGCTATAAGTTGTGTGTGCATGCGCCTGGCTTGCCGCGTTGATGCAGTTGATGCTGATCTTGATCATGGCTGGTGACTGATCTTGTTTTGTGTTGCAGTCTTTGATCAGCTTCTTGGACTGTGTCACACTCTTTTCTGCATGTTTTGCAGGTTTCATTTGTTGAGCGAGTTTGATGAAGGCAAGCGCAGTTGCCGAAGGAGACTAGCAGGCCATAATGAGCGACGCCGGAAACCACCAGCAGCTGCAGCTACTACTAGTTGTTATTCTCTTCCTTACAACCACCATGCGACGGGGATGACAGACTCAGGCTGTCGACCAAACACATCACCGACTTCTTCTTCTTCACGCAGCAATAACAACGCCAGCTGCTCACATGACTTCCATGGATCCACTGCAGCAGCTCCAGCTACTCTCACCCAGCTTGCAGGCGGTACTTACTACAAACTTGCCTAACCTTTACATCATTCCCAGCTGCATTCTGATCACTGCTGAATCCTTGAAACCAGTTGTAGTAGTAGCATTGCAGCTGAGAATATTTGCCAGTAAGCTAGTAATAGGTTTTTTGCTTCTTCTGTAAAGCAGCAGATTGGAGATCGCAAATGTGGCACTTGCAGCCAAATATTAGAGGCACACATCAAGGTTTGCTCATGGCTTCGCACGATCTGGATGATGACGACAACAATGACGACAACGATGATGATGACGAGCAGTACTACTCAAATCCATTTGCAAATGCTGTGAATCTCACCAGCTCTTCATGGAGATCAGATCATGAGCATGCAGTTTGCCAGTCGTCAACACCTGGCCAGCAGCTTCAGGTTTGTTGTTGTTGATCTCCATTGCTGCAGTCTGCAGTGCTAGTTGCAACCCTCGTGACTATTGACCTTCATTGCAGATCATGGCATGAGCTTCTTAATCTTGTGCACTCCTCAAATCATCATGTCTTTATTGTTTTTGGGAAGCTCTGCGGCCCAAGAGAGTGCACATGTATGATGCTCATGTCCAATTGTGATTGTAATAGTTGGCCAGATTGAAGCTGCTGCTGATGATGATGATGCACATTACCTGGCCATGATGAGTAGTACTCTGGTGATGCTCATTATCAGCTTGTGCTGCTAACCAAGCTCTTGTACTTTTGTTGTATTCTCAAGAGTGCTGCACCAGGCCAGACTGAGGCCCCAAGCAGCTCTAGCCTCTATGCTGGCCTCTCTCATATCTAATCCTTTCCATTTCATCCTTGTTGTGTTTGGTTTTGGTTTGGTCACAACTGAACTGACGTGTGGTTGGTTACCTTTCAAAGTGTTAGTCAAGATGCGGGTTTTTCTTCCCCTTTTTTCCTCTGCAAACTCATAGATATATGTTCTTGTCTGCAGCAGGTTGGAGGTATTAAAGATGGGCACTCAATTTTCTCAGACTATATTTATCCGCAACCCAATCGACTGCTCACTGCATTTCTCCAAAGCCCTAGTGGCCCCTGCAATGGACAAATGCTGCAAGAGGCAGCAGTGGCAGCTTTGAATGCTTCACCAGATGTGACAGCCTTGAGCAGTTGTTGGATTCCTCTTGGTTTGCATGAGTTTGTGGATGGAGGAGCCAAGGGTCCTAATTTACTAGGTCAGAATTTGTCCCTCGTGGGTGGTTGGGGATCAACTGAGCTGTACGACAATCAGGGATATTGTGATCACTCTCCAAGCCCTTCTGGCTGTGCTCTTTCTCTTCTGTCACGGGGTCTGACAACTCCTTACCCACGCCCTGCTCTTGACGTCAGTAAATTTGATAATACAACCACCTTGGAGCACCACCAGCATGACCTTGTAGGTGACAACAGCAACAATAACAACACTGGCAGTAATGTTGCTTCTTCCACACATCATCATCATCTTCACCAGCATGATCAGCCAGAAGAGCAATATAATCTTTCATTTGATAAGATTTATCCACTGCAATCTGGAGCTGGTCAAGGGGGAATGGGGCCAATCAGTGATCATAGCAGAATCACAGACAGCTATAACTTTCCAACACTGCAAACTCAGCTGCAATTTGGTGGTGGGATGGCCTCAGGTAACAACATTCTTTCATCGATTGGTGGGTCACTGGGGCTGGAAATGTTGCAGGCACTAGTATTTCAGTCGAATCATGAAGTGCAAGCTGGAATGAGATCTTCTGCATCTGGTGCCATGCTAAGCAGCACTCATCAAAGTTTGAAGGTGACGAGTAGCGATTTGGTGCAGTCAACTGCACCAAGTTTGCAGGTGCATCATCATCACCAGGCACATCTTCATCACGAGGTTCATGCTCATGCAGTGCTTTCACAGACATCTTTGAATCATGATGGAGAGTTTGGAAAGTTTGGTTCTTCAATGTGGGGGTTGTGAGATCAGCTGCTGATCCTTCTTGTGCTGCAGCAGCATCCATGAGCAGATCATGCTCTAGAATTAAAGCTCAGTGAGCAGCTTATTCCAAGCTCAAACTGAAGGATCATGGGTGACCTAAAGCTTTCCATTTGTCTTCACCCAATGCAATTCTTAGCTAAATAAAATCCCTCAACTGTAAGCACAGCCTCCTTGGCAGGATCCTGTTTCTAAAGCTGCACAGAAAAGTCTCAATATGAGATCTTGGAGTGAAGTTCCAGCTCCTATTCCAGAGGAAAAGAAACTGAAGCCTGATCTGTGTGTACCAATTCAAAATAAGACCCATTTGCTGTTGCTCTTGAATCAGATATTGGCATTTTAAGCTTTGCTCTTCTGGGGCTGGATAATCTATCTCCACAACTCTGGAGCTCTGCAATTTATGTCCAGAAATGTGGGATCCGTAAGGGCCTCTTTCTGGGAAGAAGAAGAAGAAGAAGAAGTGCGGATCACAAATCAATCCTGCATGGGAAAACAATGTCACCCAAGGGATGTCATTTGAACCAACTTTGTAATGCCTTGTGAAATTAGAGGTTTTTGGTGGGGGCTAATGCAGAAATTCATCTTTCCTGAATGTTATTGGAAAAATGCACACATGAATTGGGCTTACCCAATCACAAATTAGTGGAGATTGCTTGAGCCATAACAATTTTTCCATGCTGTTGACCAACCAACCCTTTTGTAGAATTTGAATTTAGCAATTTGAATCTCTTCCATTTTAGTGATGCCAACATGTTAAAAAAGTATGGACCCAATACTTTGAAGTCGTTCCTTTCTGGACTTTGATTTTGTAACGTTGTTGTGTAAGTTCATTGCATGAATTTGCACTATAATTGACCTGGAAACGTAGTGAAACTGCAGGGATTTTTATGGTGAATCTTTGATGTGTTAAAACAGTGACTGGAAATCAATCTATAGTCACTCTTGGGCTTTGCAGTGGAGACTCCAAATCAGTGATTTGAAATGCCTGAAAGTCTTGTGATTTCAAACTTGTGATTTCAAAGCTCAGGAATAATTACCAGTGTCATCCAGTTCTTTGATTTCAAAAGGAGCCTTTGGTCCTGGTTTTAACTTTGTGTTTTTATTTGGGTTTTTGATGGAACCTTTGGTCCTAAACCAAATGGTTTCTTGCATGGGCTTACACACATTTTTGAAATTTGCATCATGTTTTTTTATTTTGCATTCCACTAACTCACTATTTTTGCACAAATTTGCAGAAATCTCCAAATGTTACTATTAGTGGGGTAGGCAAAATAAGATTGAAGTAGACAATTTGACAATTGGTTTAGATTTGGACATGAAATAAAAATTTTAAGTTTTTGATGTTCTCTTGCAAATGGGGTTTTGGAGGGAAATGGGTCAACATTTTATTTTTTTCCCTTATTTTTGTTGTGTTTTTTTTTTTTGGTGCAAGTTTGGGTGTTTTTAAGAACATTGATTTTGTGTGATAAAATAGGTAGAAATGATGTTGAAATGATGTCGAAGAAAACCAACATGAACTAAGGATTTTGCATAACAAAAGTTTATCAGTACAAGATTTATTAGGACTATTAATAATGAAGTTGTTAGTAGATTTGAAAACTTGAAATTAAAACAACATTCCAATACCTATTTTGATAATGTTTCCATAAAAATTAGAATTAGTACATCCCTTGTGGTCAAAGTTAGAGGAATTTTTGTAATCATTTTTTGTTGGTTTTTTTTTTTTTTTCAAGATTCAAAGGGGTTATGTGCAGATTGATGTTTTGAACTATTTTTATGAAACATCTGAACCAAATTTGGTTGCTGATTATAGGAATTGTTGAATTAGTTAGGATTTGGATGAACTAAGCGATAATTTCTATAAGGAATTCGATCTTCAACCAGTTGAATTAACTAGTTTGGGAATACATACACTATCCAGTTTAAAAGCTCAATGGTCATATTCGAAACTTGAAACAAATGGGTCGGCTTTGAGGTTACAAATGCTTCATTAGACATTATACCCAAAAATAATTCATTGAGGGAAAAAAAAAAAAATTGAAAATTTCAGCATGTCTAAAATTTATATTATTTTTGTCGAACCTGCTATTCAACTGCAGTAAGATTTATTTATCTGCCCAAAACCAGCTGAACTTTGGCTTCTTCTTGCTACAAGTTTGGTGAGATCCTGGTTCAAAATTGCATGTTTCTGTGGGTGTTCTCTAAGCCTGGGTTGTTACAGTCTTGGGGTTCATAACCATGATTCTCAAAAAATGGGTTGAGAATTGATTCTGATCTTTTAACCATAGTTCTCAAAAAATGGGTCGACAATTGGTTCTGATCTTTTAACCGTGGTTCTCAAAAAATGGGTTGAGAACTCTCAAAAAATGGGCCAAGAACTGGTTGTGATCTATTAACCATGGTTCTCAAAAAATGGGTCAAGAACTGGTTCTGATCTATTAACCATGGTTCTCAAAAAATGGGTCAAGAACTGGTTCTGATCTATTAACCACGGTTCTCAAAAAATGGGTCAAGAACTGGTTCAGATCTATTAATCATGGTTCTTAATGTTAACTGCCGGTTCTTTCATGAGAACTGTCGGTTCTTTGAGGGTTTTGAAATACCCAAAACCCATAGTTCTTTGATTCCGATTCGTTAAAAAAAGAATTAGTGATCCTCTGATTTAAAATAATCTGAAAAACCAGAACCAGTGGTTATCCACAAAATCAAATACCCACCCAACCCTGGTCCTTACAGGCGAGGACTGAAATATTATTGGCTTTCTTTTTTTTATTAATTTTGGGCACAATTGAAATAAAATCCATATGCAAACAAAACGACACCACAAGTGCAAAATGAATGCACACATGAAACTGAATTTGCAATCAACTTAGATACCTAATCAAAACCTTATGTTAAAAACAACTAGCCAATTTTGGCTACTAATATGAACTACGAAAGTATTTTGAAGAATTTTTTGAATTTTTTATAAATATTCTTAAAATATTCCTTCAAAAGTAGTCCCCTAACCAAGTAAGTGTGGCTCATGTTATCTTGTTTGCACCCAAGACATTTGTTTAGAAATGGGTGCAACAAATGTAGGTGGCAAGATGGATTTTGATAAAGTAGGAACAATTCATTTAACTGAACTTAAGCACCACTAAGCAACCATAATGCATAAATATTAATGCACACTTGACAACGATAAAAACAAGTTTTTTAAATATTCTTTTATAGGAATTCAAAGACATATTTACATGGACCTGCAAGAACCCAATGGGGATCCCTCTTGAGTTAACACAACATAAAATTGAACTAGACAATACAATTCCATCGACTCATCAAACCAAGTATCACATCATCAAGCCAAATATTGCATAAACCCAAACTATGGTGTTATAGTTAAACAAAACATTGACAAGCTATTAGCAGTAAGTTTCATACAACTATTAGAGGAGGTGACATGGCTCTCTTCAATTGTGGTGGTGCCAAAAAAATGGGAAGTTACAAATCTACATAGATTTTTGTAAGCTAAATATTGCAACAAAGAAAAGTTCATATCCATTACCATTTATTAATGAAATACTCAACATTGTGGCTTGACATGAAGTGTACTCATTTTTTAGGTATCATCAAATATCCATTACACCATTAGATAAGTAAAGATTATTTTCATAATAGATTAAGGAGTATCTAATTGTGTGGCTAGTAATGCCTTTTGGAGTGAAGAACAAACCGTTTACATGCCAATGAGCAATGAGTAAGCATTTAAATAGTACATGGTCAATTCATGAAGATTTTTCTAGATGAATTCATTATTTATAGTGACAGGGACACACACATGTCCAAGTTAAGGTTATGCTTCTTCAAATGCAAGGAATATGGTATCAACATGAACCCTAAAAAATGTGATTTCATAGTATTTTCAATAATGATCTTGGAATTCATGGTTTTAAGGAAAGGAAACTATATATCCCATGGAGATATATGCATTAGTGAACATGTTGATTCCCACCAACTCACAACAAATACAAGTGTTCAATGGCATGACATAGTTTTACCAATGTTTCATGAAGGATTTTATGTTCATAATGGCACCTATAACAAGACTTATGCAAAAAACATAACCATTTGTGTGGACAACAAAATGTCAACAAGCATGGAAATTCATCAAGAAATGATACATTAAGGCTCCAATGTTAGTTTCACCTAATTGACAACTTGAATTCCATGTTCATATGGATGTGTTTTACTAGCAGTAGGGTTATGTTGGTATAAAACTAAATAAGTAAAGACCAATCACTAGTTTATGCTTCAAGGTTATTTAACAAGGTAGAACAAAGCTATAGGTGGGGCTTTAGCAATGGTCTTTGCATTGCAAAATTTTGACATTACCTGTTGGAACTTGGAAAACAAGTTTGTGTTTTATGTTGATTAAAGGCATTAGTGTATTTGGTCAATAAGCCATAGGTGTCTAGGAAAATTGCTAGATGGTTTTTATGGAATCTATAGTACAATTTTAGGGTAGTGTACAACCTAGCAAGAAACTTGTGGTCATGGATGCATTGTCTAGATTGTTAGATATGTTCATGAACTTGTAGGTTTTCCAAAACAAACCATAGATGCCTCAATGTTTTTGGTCTAGCTTACATGGTTACATGAGGTAACAAATTACCTAAAGACAAATCAATTTTTGAATAATCTTATAATAGCCCAAAAACACAAAATATTTCGACAAGTAGATGTTTTTACAATAAAAGTGGTGTATTGTATAAGCAAGGACACAACAATTGGTTATGATGTTATCTAATAGCCTTAGAAATACCTATCATGTTATGGGAGTTACATGAAGGGGTCAAATGTGGAACTTTGCCTTGGATATCACAATAAAAAATATTTTGGATGTTGGTTACTAGTGGGCAACCTTGTTAGGATGTGTTGGAATATTATAGAAGTTGTGATTTATGTCAATGAGCATGTGGTTTGAAGACAATGAGTTTGGCTAAATTGGTTATTTTCATTGCCAAAAAAATCATTCATGAAATAGGGCTTGGATTTCATGGGGTTAGTCAAACTTGCTAGCAAACACATTTGGAAAAAAATGCATATTAAGTACAATAGACTATGTAACAAGGTGGGGGTAAAAGCACTACAAATGAACATAATTATAATCATAATTAGATTCATTCATGAGTGCATTTTCATCAAGTTTGGCTATCCATTGACATTAGTCATTGATCAAAAGGTTCACTTCACTAATGAAGTTATCTAGCATTTAACATAACATTTTTTGTTGAAGCATACCAATCCCATTACTTATTATCCACAAGGTATTGGATAGGCAAAATCATCCAATGATATGAACAAGGCCCTAGAGGGGATACTACTTATAAAAATTTAAAAATATGTGAATAAAAATATAGGGTATAATATATCAGTTGTGGGATAAATTTTGTAAGTTTATTAGTTCAAATATAGGGTTATTTATATATTAAACAATTTATAACTAATATAGGGTATGTGTAAATCTTTGATATTATAATTTTTGGCATTAGATGTTAATAGGTTCAATTAGTTGTTAGGTAATGTTGATTAAATAAGGTTTTAAAATTAAACTACTTTTGGTTTTATTTAAGTGGGCAAAAAATAAACATTTAGACATAATTTTTTTAACATGTAGCCACTCGTTTAGGGTTTTAGGATGTTAAGGTATAATTTTAAGGTTGCAGCAAAATCTTCCCAACATGTAATCCTCATTTGGTTTTTTTGAAAGAAAAAGTAAACTTATGTTTTCTTTTTATGTCAAGTTGGTTAGAGGCCATCAATGTGGGTTTAGGATCTCAAGGAGCATGTTGGCAAGGATCAAACAAACACACAAGCAATTGAAGAACTATAACCTGTTCCACCGCCTAGTGTGAAACATGTGGAGGTTAATTTAATTACTAATGAGTTGGGTGATGTGGCCATCATAGATTTAAAGACACAAGATGTAATTTTAGATATGTTAAATGAAATTGAAAATCAATTTTTAGTTGATGGTGGGTGTATTGAAAATGTAATCCACCCTATTGTGGAATATGAAGGGAATAAGATCTTCAAGTCCACATACGTAAACTGACTTAATGCAAAACCCTTTTTTTCTAAAGATAGGCTAACACATGTGAGGAAATACATGTATTTCAATAATTCATATGTTTATTTGATAGTTGCATTAGCTATTAATACATGTTTGTTTGGCTTGGGTCGTGATTATGGGGTGTATTTTGTGCAGGATGATAACATCCAAATTAGTTCGAAGTGATGAGTTGGTAAAAATTCCAAGGTAGGAAAACCCACTCATATCTATAATGCCATAAGTAGTGGAACATGGTGGTTAAGGAAAGTGTAGATAATCAAAAATTAAGTTGGAAATAGATGGGGACTTTCAAGAAAACCCTTTGACTTGATGAATGAACCTAATGCTATAGTTAAAAACATAATTGGAGGGCCAATTATAATGGTGTTATTAAATTAATTTAGTAAACCTCATGATAATTTCAATTTTAAATATGATGTGATTAATTGGGTGAACATTGACTCCATTATATATACTATCACCATGAATTATGAGAAGTAAAATTTTTTTTATTGGTTTTAGTATCTTGATGTAGTTTTATTTTGATGAATTTGTAACCAATAAAGGTTTGTAAATTGCATTTTTGTTTGTATATACATACATATTACCCCCTTTAAAATGGTCCAGAGATACACGTGGTCCCCAAATTTCACATTAAATGTCCCCCCATGATCAAAACATTGTTAAAAAAACTAGTAAGTGAAAATTGAAATGATTGGGATGAACAATTACTGTAGTGTTATTTTTGTATTGTACAACATTCAAAGTGGCAACCATTTATACATTTTACTAGTTGGTGTATGGTTTGCATCCTTTAATGTTGACCAAATATACTTTGCCTTGACTCAATGGCAAAACCATGGGATTTAAACCTAGTATGGGTGTTAATGAATTGTCTACATGAGTTGGAGAAGCTACAAGCATATAGCACAAAGGCTCAAGAAAATGTTGTGGAAACATAATGGAATAGGTTTTTGTGGTCACAACAATGTTATCCTTAGAAAACATTCAAGTTTGGTAATTACATTTTGTGGTTCCCAAAGGAAGCAAAAGAAAGAAGGTTGTGAAATTCACCAAACATTAGTATTAACGCACTCCCAACTCCTTAAAGGGCTCAAATATGAGCCCAAGTAGAAAACAGCGGAAAAAGGAGGAGTCGGAGCACGCTCCTTAGCTCACAACACTTTGAGGGGTAGAGGGGCGTGTTGGAGCTCCGGGATGGGACTAGGAAGAGTTGACAAACTTCATTCACTCACACGGGCCTGCACACAACCCACACAAAGTG
>Ga0116227_10014997_pt1 | contig 11591 bp, 4 predicted proteins | sample S1TSphgellanicum_FD_89693 | JGI IMG/M metagenome (GOLD analysis project Ga0116227, IMG submission 89693) | Host-associated microbial communities from peat moss isolated from Minnesota, USA - S1T2_Fb - Sphagnum magellanicum MG | ecosystem: Host-associated > Plants > Peat moss > Unclassified... | reverse complement strand
CGTCAGCGCGAACACGAACCTGGATGGCGGGACTGACGGGGCAACCAACTCCGGCTCCGTTGATAGCTGGGACGTTCGGGGGAATAGCAATCTGATCGGCGCCGCCGGCAGCGGCGCCAGCAACGCCGGAAGCGTCACGACGAGCTGGGACGTCAGCGCGAACACGAACCTGGATGGCGGGACAGACGGGGCAACCAACACGGGCGCCGTCGGAAGCTGGGACGTCCGGGGGAATAGCAATCTGATCGGCGCCGCAGGCAGCGGCGCCAGCAACGCCGGGGTCGTTTCGGACAGCTGGGATGTTAGTGGAAACTCGTATGTGGGCGGCGGCACGTCTGGCATCAGCAATGCCCGCCCCGTGCTGAGAGTTGACGTAATCTTCAGCCGGGCTGTCTCGCTCAGCGAGGACACCGACGGCAACGAAGCCGCGGTGGCTGGCGGCTGGACCGTCGCTGGGAACGCCACAATCAGCGGCGGCGCCGATGGGATAAGCGATGACGGTTCTGTAACGGGCGGCTGGACCATTGCCGATAACGCCACAATTAGCGGCGGCACCGGTGATGGGATCAGGAATTCCGGCACGGTCGCCGGCGGCTGGACCATTATCGGCAACACGATGACCAGCGGCGGCACCGATGGGATCAGCAATGACGGCGCCGTCACCGGCGGCTGGACGCTTGCCGAAAACGGCACAATCAGCGGCGGCACCGCCGGGTTCAGTAACACCGGCATGGTGGGTGGCGGCTGGACGCTGACCCAGAATGGCACGCTGAGCGGCGGCACCGATGGCGTTTTCGACAGCAACGGCGGCGGCAGCGTGACCAACCAGGGCGGCATAACCGGGCAAACCGGTGCCGGCATCCGCCTCACCAATGGCGGCACCGTGAACAACCTGGCGGGCGCCGACATCCTCGGTGACACCTACGGCGTGTTCATCGCCAATGGTGGCACGGTGACCAACGCCGGCACCATTGGCGCCACAAATGGCCAGGCGGTTGATTTCAGCGGCACAGGCATCAACCGGCTGGTGCTGGACCCGGGTGCAACATTTATGGGGAATGTCATCGCCGGCCCGGCCAGTAACAGCGCGCTGGAACTGGCATCGGCCAGCACCGCCGGCACGCTCTCAGGCCTAGGCGCTTCTTTCGCCGGTTTCGGCGGCATCACGTTGGATACCGGCGCCGACTGGACGCTGGCCGGCGCCAATACGCTTGGGGCCGGCCAGTCCCTGGCCGATGACGGCCACCTTACCGCCGCCGGCATCTTCACCAATAACGGCCTCATCATCACCGACCCTTCGGTCATGATATTCGACAGCGCCGTCACCGGCACCGGCACCATCGAGATCGGCGCCGGCAGCGACGTGATTTTTTTCGGCAGCGTGGCATCCTCCGAGACGATCGTCTTCCTCGACAGCAGCGGCACGCTAACGCTCAACGACCCCCGCGAATTCGAGGCCGCTGTCATCGGCACCGGCCATGAGGAAATCGCCTGCTTCACCGCCGGCACGGGCATCGCCACCGCCGTGGGCGAGATGAAGGTGGAAGACCTCGAAATCGGCGATTACGTCGAAACCCTCGATGGCAGCTTGCAAAAAATCAAATGGATCGGCCAGCGCAGCTATGACGGCCGCTTCATCGCCGGCAACAAGGACATTCTGCCCATCTGCATAAAACGGCACGCAATCGCGGAAAACGTGCCAGCACGCGATCTTTTCGTCTCCCCCGGCCACGCCATCTGCATAGATAACGCGCTCATCCACGCCTTCCGCCTCGTCAACGGCGTTTCAATCGCGCAAATCCCATCGGTTGAGAGCGTAACCTATTATCATATCGAAACCGAAAACCACGAAGTCATCTTCGCCGAAAATTGTCCGGCCGAAACGTTCCTTGACGGAAATTTCCGCGCGCAATTCCAGAACGCGCAAGAATTCCACACCCTGTATCCCAACCACCGCGCCACCAACACCACCTGCCTGCCGCGGCTGGAAGACGGGTTTCTGCTCAACGCCATCCAGCAACGCCTAAACGCGCGCGCCGGCATTTTGCCCCCGCCCGAAACGCACGGCGCCCTGCGCGGCTATGTCGATGAGGCTGGTCCAGCAATTTGCACCGGCTGGGCGCAGGATCTGGAAAACCCGGAAACCCCGGTCTGCCTGGAAATCATGGTCAATGGCACACGCGTCGCCCCGGTGATCGCGAATCTCTATCGCGCGGATTTGCGCCGGGCCGGGCTCGGCAGCGGCTGCCACGCTTTTCGGGCCACCCTGCCCGCTGGGCTGCTTATCGACCGGCTGGAAATCCGCCGCGCAGCGGACGGCGAGGATCTCCCGTGGACGGAAGCCGCGCTCGCTCACGCGGCGTGACGAACTCAAGCCAGGGGCTGTCCGGCGCTACCCACCCCCGGTCGGCGATAGTGGTGTTCACGAGGCGTCCGAACGTTTGCTTACCGGCAGCATAAATCTGCCACGTAACGCCGGACATCAGCGCATTGCCGCCGGCCCGCTCAAGGTTGGACCTGGCCGAGTGCTCCTCGGTTGACACGTCAGCGCCACGGATCGGCGGCTATGCCGCCTGCTCGGCCGCGCTTTCGGTCCACGGTCCCGGGGAGCAAATATGGCGGAAGGCATTTGACTTAACATTTTTGCTCCTAACCCGCACTTTGACGCCCGTAGACCGCGCTCCAAATATCGGGCGACATTGCCCAGCAAAACTGGCACCAGTCAGGCCGCTTGGGCATGGAACCATGTTGGGCTGGAGTTAACGTCAGCCTAATATGGTATTTGACCCGTCTGACGATGATCGCCCGCTCACCGGCTCAAGGATCACCTGCATCCACTGGTTGCGGATTTTTCACGGAAAAGTTGTAAGAGGTTAATGTTTTCCGTCGAATTAGGGATTAAGCGATTAGTCCAACTAAAATTTGAGAACGGACCAATCCCTTGGCTGCTCGAGCTTTAGCAGATACTATCTTACCAAAATTTGCGCGGGACCGGCGAAGTACAATAATGGTCGAGATGGCGATCTGTGGGCCGATCTTTTTTGTGCTGCTGTTTTTCGCATTCGATCTCGCGTACGACGGGTTCATCCAGGCGGCTCTGGAAGCCACACTCGCCACGACCGCGCAGCAGGTTGAAGTCGGAAACACCACGTCGGCGACAGCAGCCAATTTTGTTTCAACCTACGCCTGCAACAATTCCGAAGGCTTACTCAACTGCAATAGCCTGTACATCCGTGTTGAAAATTTCTCATATAATCCCGCGACCTGTCCGGATTTTTGGGACGCTACCGCCGGTTCGGCTCCCGTCTCCGGCACAGGGGTCATAGGGCTTTCGGACTATGTCGGAACCAGCCCCGGCAATGGCGGCAACATTGGCGCCACCAATTGCTCCACCACGCAGACGACGGCGTTCTGCGACCCGCTGCCGCAACAGAAGATCATTTTAAGCGCGGTGTATCTGGCGCCGACCTTCCTACACGGCCTGCTGCCAAATTCCGCGTCCTATAACGGCCAGGTCTATCACGTCGCCTTCGACACGATTGGCTTCGAGACGGAGAATTTTGCGATCATCGGTACGGAGCCAGCCCCTTGTCCAGCTTCCGCCTGACAACAGCGCATTGCCGGCGCTGGCAAGCCGACGACCGTTCCGCCGCGGCGCTTGAGTTCGCCCTGGTGGCGCCGCTTCTGATCATGCTGGCCGGCGGCGTTTACGATCTGTGCCAAGCAGTGCTGATTTATAACGAGGTGACCAACGCCGCCACGATGATCGCGGATTCGGCCAGCAGCGCCGCGGTCAATCTGGACGGCAGCACAGCACTTTCCTACGACGAGGTGCAACTGGCTGAATCCGGGATCTGGTCGGATATACCTGAACTGCGCAACGGCCTTCAGGCGGGACAGGTGAAGTCGATCACCATCACCTCGGTCGATTTTGAGCCGCCTTCCACCTGCACCACGGGCTCCAACTGCAATCCCTACACAGCTTATGTGATGTGGAGCGTATCCTATAACGGTGGACCCAGCGGTGCGAGTTTTGCAAATAATATCCGGACTTGTTCGCCCACGGGCGTTAATAGTGACGGGTTGGGAGGCGAGAAGCAGGTTGCAGCCAGCACCGGACTAAGCGCATCGACCGCGACCTACACCCTGCCAGTCGCCGGTCTCACCAGCTACCAGCCGGACCCGACTGGCCCTGCGCCGGTTCTCGTGGCGGATGTGGTGTTCAGCTACGCGCCGCTCTTGGACTTTGTAAAAACCTCGTTCACCTTTGAGGCAACCGCGCTCTGGCCGGTGCGCAGCGTGAAGCCGGTGCAAGCCCAGGGCAATTCCCTGCCGCTGTCCCAGCAATTCACCAAACTCTACGGCGTGGTTTCCGGCACCACCTTCACACCCTATGCGGCGCCCGCAGCCACGACCGTTCCCACCAGCACGCCAGAGACTGATGCGGTCGCCGGGACGTACTGCATCAATAACTATCAGAATGCGCCTTATCCCTACACGGTATCTTCGACATGATCCGGAAGCTGCTTGCCCTGTCCAGGCGTTTCCAGGCAAGCCGGGGTGCTGCCTTCGGCATGATATTCGCGCTTTGCCTGGTGCCGCTGGTTCTGATGGTCGCTCTGACGATTGACTATGCCTTCTTCGTGCAAACCAGCGAGCAGGTTACCCGGGCGGCGGAGGCGGCCGCAACCCAAGCGGTGCGGACCGCCGCGGCCGGCTATGCTCTCGATATCAACAACAACGACACGGTGACCCAGGCGGCCAGCGACGCCATCAGCGACGGTGAACTTGCGGGAGCGCAATGGTTTGCCGTCCAAGCCGGCCGGCTGGCGCGCGGCGCCGCGGGCACGCCGTTGGTGGTCGTGGCGGAAAGCACCGGTGCCAATAATGGCGCCGGATTCACGGCCACGGTCAATTATACATTTACCTATCCGCCATTCTTCAACCCGCTATTCGGCAGATCATCGAGCTGGGTCTACGGCAACGACTCCGTCGCGCAGTCTGGCTACCAATATGTCGAGGTTCTGCTGTTGCTGGACACTTCGGCCTCCATGGAAATTGGCGCAGGCCCGACAGATATTCGACAATTATCAAACAACTCGGTTTGCTATCCGGTCGTCGCCGGTTTCAACACCATGGGCGTCGCGTCGATGTTCTCCGGTCCCAACGCCCAATACCCTTATGCGACGTATCCGGCGCTGATGACGGCTGATGGCGATTTGGTCGATTTTACCACGGTCACAGGCTATACGGATCCAGGCGGTGCAAATCCTAGCAGCAACATATACGGAACCTGCAAGTCTGGATATGGTGTCGCCGTTTCCGGCAATCCGGCGACGGTTCCAACCCAGCCTTGCGCCTTCGCCTGCCATACTAGTTCCACGATCGTGGGCGGCAATTTCGCCGATCCCTACGGCCAGTCGCGGTCGCTCCTTCCTGCCGTCACGTTGCGGCTGGATGTCGTGCTGACGGCGGCCGAGCAGGTGGCGCAGGATTTATACACATCCGAGCAAGCGGCGAATCAGTTCAGTCTGGGCGTCTATCAATTCAACAGCTCCGCGTCGGCGATGGTGGACGGCGGGTCAAGCACGGAGGCGACCACCAATTTAACCGGCGCAAACACGACGCTACAGACGTATGATTACAGCCACGCGCACAATGCCGCGTTGCTACCCGCGGTTTTAGCGAATGTGAACCATAACACGAATTTTCCGCTTGCCATCACGACCCTGTTGAATGGCGGGGGAACCGTCCCGAAACTGCAGCCCGTTACCAACACCCAAGCCAACCCTGCCGGCAGCTCAACCGCCAACCCGGTAAAGAACATTTTCATCGTGACCGATGGGTTTGAAGATGCAACATCCGCGAACGGGCTGAACCCCGATTTCGGCGAGATGACCAGCAGCACCGCCGAAAACTACTATACGGCGAACGGCAGTTTATATAATGGCAGCGCCACCGGCTATTGCTCGAAGCTCAAGAATCTCGGCTTCAATGTCTATGTGCTTTATATCACGTATTATCCGGTGCCCATATCGCCTTATTACGAGTCGTACTGGATCGGCGGACAGGCAAATTACGCGGACTCGACCGACTACCCTGCCGCCTTTCCGTATAGCAGCGCTCTGATTCCACGTGATCTGGCGCAGCCAACCTCCCTCGCTGAGACCATCGGAACCAATCCGGATCCAAATACGCCGGCAACCGCCGGTGAAGTTTCACCGGACGAGGAGGCGCTGGAAGCTTGCGCATCGAATGGCGATTTTCATATAGCAAGCTCGGCGGCCGACATTACCGGCGCCATGAGCGCCATGCTGAAAGCCGCGATCAGTTCCTCAATCATTGTTACTAAATAAAAGCGCAAATCGCGAGATGACGAGCGGCTCCAGGAAGCAGCGAGAAAATGTTTGCACGGGCAGTCTCAAAACTCCGAGCGGTGGCTCGACGCGAACGTCGCGCGCTTCGTGAAATCCGCACAGCCGGCTCTCAATAGCGTCTGCCCGAACATCGGCGGCATCCGGACGGTGACGCTGGATTTGGTCAGTTTGAGAAAGCTGGGTGAGTCGAGGATGCGGCCGAATGGCATGCTGCGCGTGATGCCGGCGCCGATTGCCACTTCGTTCATAATGAGAGCCTGGGCCGTCGTCGCGAACCTGCGATCGGCCAGGGTGAGGGCAGAAGTCAAATCCTCGGGCTGGGTGCCGAGCATGTACAACATGACGGGCACGATCCCGGCGGCTTCGATCTGGACGGACAAGCGAAAGCACCATGCCGCGCACGGCAGGAGGCGTGGTGCGGAAGTGCCGTTGCAGATCGGGAACGCACACCCGTTAAACTGGCCCACGCCTATCCAGACGCCGCCAAAGAGTCAAAATCAGCGTGACGAGGTACTGTTGAGCTGGCGGCATCCTCCACGAGGCATCGTCAACCTGAGTTATTCCGGTCCTGTCGCACCGGATAGGATCATTGCGCCAAAAAACCAAAAATCTAAACCAATTATGAGACTGCCTCGTACAAAAACCGAAAACTGGAAACGTTCGTGAAACCACTTAAATAAATCGTAATCCGAATTCTTACGGAATCGGCATTTCAACGACTGATAGCGTCTTGTGAATCGAATCGCGTCATTTCACTATATGATGCCCGAACCGAACGAGGCCGGCAGCGCCACCGCGCATGGGAACAATGTTAATGTTACATACAAAAAACGAAGCTCCCGGCAAGCATGCCGCGCTGCACACCACGCTGCTATGCGGCGTCTCCGTCATCGCCTGGAGCGTCATCCTAGCCCCACCCCCCGCCGCCCGAGCGCAAACCTATTCCGCCCCCCAGAACACCACGGTCAACTCAACCGGCGCCAACATCTACATCGACCCCAACGTCCTCCTTACCGGCCAGCCCGGCGTCAGCATCGGCACGGTCACCGCCACAATCTCCAGCCAGGGCACGATTAACAGTTCCATCACGGGGATAAATAACGCCAGCGGCATCGGCACCCTCGCCAATACCGGCACCATCTCGGGCAACACCAACGGCATATATACGAACGCCACCATCGTTACGCTCGCCAACACCGGAATCATCTCCAGCACTGATAATAATGCCGTCAATAACGCCGGGAGCATCGGCACCCTCGTCAACGCCGCTGGCGCCACAATCATTGGCGGCAATGCCGGCATCAGCAATTCAGTCGGCACAATCGGCACAATCGGCACAATCGCTCCGCCTCCCATTGCCGCGGTTGCCCCCCTCACCAATGGCGAGACCATCTCCGGCAACAACACCATCACCATCACCAACCTCTCTAACGCCGCCGGCGGCATTATTACGGGCGGCAGCACAGCCATCCAAAACGCCGGTGTCATCGCCATCCTCACCAACATCGGCACCATCACCGGAACCACGATCTACGGCATCTACAACGACGCCGGCATCATCAGCACACTTACCAACGCCGCCAACGCCACTATAAGCGGCGGCGACACCGGCGTCCAAAACCTCGTCGGCAGCATCGCCACGCTTACCAACAGCGGCGGCATCACCGGCGGCACGGTTGTCGGCATCAACAATTCCGGCGGCATCGACACGCTCACAAACCTCATTGGCGGCTCCATCCAGGGCTACCAAACCGGAACCGGGAACGACGGCGCCATCGGCACGCTTGCCAATAGCGGCGTGATCTCCAGCACCGGCGCCATCGGGGCCGGCATTGCAAACGGTCCGGCAGGCAGCATCGCCACCCTGACCAATAACGGCGTTATATACCAGGTCGGTCTCAACGGCGTCGGCATCGGCAATATCGGCACTTTCGGCAGCATCGCCAACCTCAACGGCGGCACCATCGGCAGCGAACACGGCGACGGAATCGCCAACGAAGGCTTAATCACCTCACTCTCCAACGCTGCCGGCGGTTCAATCACCGGCGGCTCGACCGGCGTGTATAATACCAGTTCAATCACCCACCTCACCAACAGCGGCACGATATCCAGCACCACCGCTTATGGTGTTTTTAACGCAAACAACGCCTTCGTCGGCACCCTCGCCAACACCACCGGAGGCGCCATCAACGGCGTCTCCGGCATACTAAACTTCGGCAGCATCACCACCCTCTCTAACACCGGGACCATCTCCGGCAGTAATGATGATGGCGTCAACAACACCGGCACCATCACCACCCTCGCCAACGCCGCCGCCGCCGCAATCATCGGCCCCAATACCGGCATATTCAGTTCCGGCAGCATCGCCACCCTAACCAACAGCGGCACGATCTCCGGAATGATTAGATATGGTGTGTCCAACACCAGCACCATCGGCACCCTCGCCAATCTACCCAACGGCACCATTATCGGTGGCCAGACTGGCATAATCACCAGCGTCAGCATCGCGACCCTCATCAACAGCGGCTCAATCTCCGGCACCGGCGGCGGTATTAATAACCAAGGCGGGTTCATCGGCACGCTTGCTAACGCCATCGGCGGCATCATCAGCTCATTTGGCTCCAAAACCTCAGCGGCGATCAATAACTCTGGCACAATCGCCACCCTCAGCAATAGCGGCACCATCGATGGCGCCGCCCAGATCGGCATCAACAACCAAAGCAACGCTTTGATCAGCAGCCTCGCCAACGCCGCCGGTGCCACCATCTTCGGCGGCAACTCCGGCTTGGCCAATGCCGGCACCATCGCCATCCTCACTAACAGCGGTACCATTTCCGGCCCCGGCGACTACGGTGTCTACAACAACGGCGGCACCATCGGCTCCCTCGCCAACGCCGCCGGCGCCATCATAACCGCCGGCAGCGATGGTATATCTAATTCCGGCGATATTGCCGCACTCACCAACAGCGGGTCCATCACCGGCACCGGCTTCGATGGCATTTATACCACAGGCGTCTTCGGCACGTTCACCAACGCCGCCAACGCCACCATCTTCGGCGGCCAGACCGGCGTACAAAATACCGGCAGCATCACTGCCCTCGCCAACAGCGGCCTGATCTCCGGAGCCAATGATTATGGTGTGGGTAACGCCGGCTCCATCGGCACCCTTGCAAACGCCACTCTCGGCGCCATTTCGGGCGTCGAGGGTGTTGAAAACGAATTGGCCGGCGTCATCGGCGCCCTCGCCAACGCCGGCACGATCAAGGGCAGCGACACCGGGATACAAAATACCGGCAGCATCGCCACCCTTACCAGCAGCGGCCTCATCGACGGCACCGCCGACTATGGTATTTTTAACGCAGGCAACGCCGTCATTGGCATCCTCGCCAACGCCACCGCGGGCACGATAATCGGCGGAAACGGTGTCCTAAATTCCGGCAGCATATCCACACTCACAAACGACGGCGCAATCTCCGGCACCGGCTTTGCTGGTGTTTATAACAGCGCCGGAACCATCGGCACTCTCGCCAACGCCGGCGGCGCCACCATCATCGGCAGCCAGTCCGGAATAAGCACCAACGGCCCCTCCGAAATTCTCACCCTCACCAACAGCGGACTCATCTCCGGCACGAACGCAGATGGTATTAATAACGGAAACCTTGGTAGCATCGGCACCCTCGCCAACACCACCGGCGGAACGATCACAGGCGGCAACACCGGCATAGTAAATGCCGCCAGCATCGCCACCCTCACCAACAGCGGACTTATCTCCGGCACTTTCGCGGACGGCATTGCCAACAATTTCGGCTCCTTCGGCACCCTCGCAAACGCCGCCGGAGGCTCCATCAGCGGCGATCTCTATGGCATATATAATTTCGGCGACGTCGCTACACTCACCAACAGCGGCCTTATCTCGGGCACCTCTAGCGATGGTATCTACAACAACGCAGGCTCCATCGGCATCCTATCCAACGCTATGGGCGCCACCATCACCGGCGGCCTCACCGGGATCCAAAATGCAACCAACATCGGCACCCTCACCAACAACGCCACCATCTCCGGCGGCAACTTCGGCATTTACAACGACGCCGGCAGCGCAATCACCATCCTGACAAACGCCGGCGTGATCCAGGGTTCAATCGTCAACGGAATTTATAACGACGGCTCCATCGGCACCCTAGCCAATATTATCGGCGGCACGATCTCCGGCCATAAGTACGGCATCGAGAATAACAGCGGGATCACAAGCCTCTCCAACGCCGCGCTGATCACCGGCTCATTATACGACGGGATTTACAACGAAGGCGCCGGAATCATCGGCACCCTGACCAATCGATCCAGCGGCACAATCAACGGCAACAACACCGGCGTCTACAACTTCGGTTCGATCACCACCCTGACCAACGAAGGTCTCATCCAAGGGTTTGGGGACGTCGGCGTGTACAATGGCGGTAGCATCGTCGCCCTCGACAATATCTCGGGCGGCGGCCTCTTAGCCGGCATAGAAAACGGGGTTATGGTTAATGACCGTGCCCAACCCGGCACCATCATCGGCGCCAACTTCGGCATCACAAATTCCTACGACATAACCACCCTCTTTAACAGCGGACTTATCATTGGAACATCCTACGACGGTGTTCTCAACGAGGGCGGCTCTATCGGCACCCTAACCAACGCCGCCGGCACCATCATCGGCGGCCGCTATGGCGTATCTACTTACGGCACCATCGCCACCCTCACCAACAGCGGCCTCATCTCCGGCACAAACCTAGTCGGCGTTTATAATGACGACGGCTCCATCGGCACCCTCACCAACGCGGGCGGCACCATCACCGGCGGCAACACCGGCTTGGAAAATTCCGGCAGCATCACCGCCCTCGCCAACAGCGGCACCATAACCGCTTCCGGCGGCAGCGATTTCCTCGGCCTCGGCAACACCGGCTCCATCGTCAGCCTGGCCAACCTGACAGGCGGCATCATCGGCGGCACGGTCGACTACGGGGTCGGCAACGCCGGCAGCATCGCCACCCTCACCAACAGCGGATTGATCTCCGGAACCACCTTCGGTGTTTTCAACACCATCACCGGCATCATCGGCACCCTCGCCAACGCCACCGGCGGCACCATCACGGGCGGCAGCAACGGCGTAGACAATGCCGGCCTCATCACCACCCTCGCAAACAGCGGCACCATCACCGCAGCCGACAACGCTGG
>Ga0116227_10014996_pt1 | contig 11595 bp, 11 predicted proteins | sample S1TSphgellanicum_FD_89693 | JGI IMG/M metagenome (GOLD analysis project Ga0116227, IMG submission 89693) | Host-associated microbial communities from peat moss isolated from Minnesota, USA - S1T2_Fb - Sphagnum magellanicum MG | ecosystem: Host-associated > Plants > Peat moss > Unclassified... | reverse complement strand
GTTGGTTTTTGGATGCAGATTCACACGAGCTAAGCTAGTCCCTCTTCCTAGTCTAATCCTGGGGCTCCCAACTCGACCCTCTACCCCTTTCTAGAGTTGGAAGCCGGGAGCGTGCTACCAAGTCTCAACTTTCCGCAACTTGACTTTGTGGAACCCTCAAGTGGGTTTCACCCCGTGACTTGGGAGCGCGTCACTTCATGATTGATTTTGTGTAGTTGATCAAAGGTTCTTCACATGGTTCCTTCTAGGGTTGAACAATCTCAACCTTAAAAAGAACAAAGAACTAGGTGATATATGGCACTATTGTAACCTATTGTGTTTGACAATCATGCATGAAATTTGTTAACATTCTTGGTGACTTTTGATTGTTGTTACTTGTCAATCTTGGTGACCTTTGATTTCTGCTACCTGCCAAACGTAATGTATCATCCTTAATATGCATGGGTCCACCTACCCTTGTTCCTTTTAAATCGACAAAATAATGGCACACATAATCTTCTTGCATTGTTTTTAGACCCTTTCCCAAAACCTCTTGTATTTGCAAATCCTCAAAAAACAACATCCATTACATTAGTTAATTTTTGTAATTATGTAAAACTTTTTCAATGGTGCATCTTACCTACCATGGCATTAAGATTCAATGGCCATATGCTAATCATTTCAAAACCATTTAAAACGTTGTGAAAGGTCAAAGCTTTTTTAAAGGCCAATGAAACCCATTGAACCAAATCTTCCTTCTTTGCATCTTTTTCCTTGTTTGCTAAAGTCCAAACTTCTCTATAATCACAAAAAGTTGTTTTGGACAACTTAAAACAAGAAACATATAATGGTTGCAATGTGTGGGATGTGTGTGGTGGTAGTGTGATTAGGTCTAATCCCACTCTTTTTGTTGTCTAGATTATGTATCAACAATGACTTGGGAATTGTGATGGCTATCAAGAATTAGTATATGTTTATTTTATGTTGACATGTTGTATTTGCATGCTTGCATTATTACAATTAAAGTGAGAAATCCATGTGGAAAAGTAAAACATATTCATCCATGCTTTAGGTTGCATAGCCACGGTAAATTAGCATTCACAACATCCAATGTATCCACATTTAAGTTGTTTACCTTTAAAAATGTAGAACTTAAGGATTGAAACACCTTGCACATTCATTATTTTTGTCTAGTGTATCAAGTGTACTATTTTTCATCCACTTTTGGCAAGCACAAAGGCACCACCATTACAACCTACTTGTGCACCAAATTTGTCATAATTCTAAATCTTGGAAACATCATAGTTATGCATGCCATAGGCCTACTACAAGTTCTCATAAAACATAATGATGTTGTTGCGGCATAACCCTTTTGCATGCCCAACCTCAAGTCCCCATAGTGATAGGTTTGGATTGCATTTTCTAAACCATTATAGCTAGCCCCAACCAAAATTTTCATTCTTGAATGGAGTACCCTAGTTGCCCTCTTTTGTGTAACCTCTACTACCCTTGGTCATAACTATGTCAATGTGATGGGATGGCCCTTTTTCTATATCTTCTTAATGCAATCTACAATTGTTGATTCCTCATGTTTTTGAACAAAACGTAACTTGCCTCTACTTCTATTGAGCATCACCCCATACAAGTAGTTTCTCAACCTAGGGTAATCGGGACCCCCCAAAATTATGTTACACTTGCGATGTTTTAACCACCTTCAACTATTGGGATGGCATGTTAAACTTGAAAAAACATCCAATCCATTGCCATTTTCTCACATTCGTTTGTTTCCATGCACATTTTTTGCAAATCAAATCTTGTTTTTTATTGTTTTCACTAAGTCCTTGTGCATTGCCACTATCATATTGGCTGTCGAATTTTTGGTTGCTTGTAATATTTTGTTGGCTTTGTTGACATTGAAAGGACATAGGAAGATCATTCTCCTCTCTTTGGGCCCACTACTTATTGCAACTAATTGCATATTCAATTTCACTCCCTTCATCTAAACTTTGATAAAAAAGATTTTTTTTCAAGTGTTTCACCTTGCATTTTGATAAACAACTACAAATTTAACATGGAGTTCATGGTGTTTGTTAAATTGTGTGTTGTTGGATTATGTGTGATCAACTATTGCATTTGAAATGCTTAGGTGCCTAGTGCTAATCTAATCATGCTTAAAAATAATAACATTGTAATGGTTAGGTGCTTGTTAAGGTGTTTGGTGTGTATTTTGTGTGACCAATTAGTGTGCTTGAATGGCTAGATGAAATATTATTTATGGTTTGAATATGCTATTTGATTGAATTAATTTTTTCATTAAAATGTTTTAACCATTTCACTCAAACTAGCCAACATTATTTTGAAACAAAGCCAGGTAATATATTATAATAATGTGATTAATGAGAAAAATAGTTTAAATCACAATATGAAACCTTCAATCAATCTACAACAAATGCTCACTTTTTGTTGCATATGGTTTTCTTCAATTTATTATTTGGGCCCACCTTCCACTACTAAATATGGCAATAACATGACTAATTTCAATTACTTTAATTTAGAGACCATTTTTAAAAACAAAAAATGTGCTTTCATGAATAAAATTAAATGTCCATTTTAGGCTGTTACCATTTTAAAGTTCACTAATTTTAATACAATGTTTAACATTTGCTAACATTAACAATAGGGTTAATCAATAGGATCTTAAACCAAAGAAATTAAATCACAACATTGGTGCAAGGGCTTTAATTAGCCATAAGTTAGAATATAAAATCCAACAAAGAAAACTTGAACATGCAAGAAAGTGTGGGCATGACCCAAAAAAATAAACTCGACATAATGAAGACAATTATATGAGCTTCATGTCAAGTTCATTATACCCACTATTTTTGGTGTAAACCATATAGACACCTTGAACATCAAACTTATTCCTTCAAGGTTCAATTGAAAATTTATGAACTATTTTAGTATTATTGTTTACCATGTTGAACACCATGTCCATTTTGCCTTGCAAATTGATATTTTGAGATGAAAATTGGTGTTCATCCCATCATGAACACATCAGGAAATCATCATGTTACCCAATTCCAAAACCTATTATGCTTAAGTTGTTGCAAATCAGTTCATTTCATATTTCAACAATGAGGAGACTAGGGTTTGAAGTTTGAAGCACCCTATAACAATTTGACCCATTTAGCATTCAATTATTGAATTTGTGGTTGATAATTAAATCTTGATAGAAAAAAATCAAGGTGGAAACAAAGCAACCACATCTTACATTTTTCTAAAAATAACATTTAACCGAAAAAGGAAACACTTTCAATTTGTTTTGTTTAAACTATACTTTGTGTCCAAACATTGATCCTTTGATCATGGTCATTGTGAAAATGTTTCTTCTATACAAAAAGAAACTAATAAGAAACAATAAGAAACTAAAAAATACATATTGTAGATATATTATACATAACAAGATAATTTTCTATATTTTGTACAAACAAGTGCAAACATAATAACCATCAATGTCCAAAGGTTAATGTCATTTCCAACATGGTATATCCAGATCAATGATTTCTTTGGACAAATTTTATCACTTTATGGAACCAAAAATTGGGAAAAAATTTGAAATTATTTTGCTCTAGTGTAAATTCAACTTATTTTTTGGGAAAAAAATTCACCAAATTTTCCATATCACATAGTTGGAAGGAAAAATAATAATAATAATAAAATCCATGGTATAAAAATATTGTCTCCCTTGCAATCACATGACAGTAGGTATACATATGGTCATGGTTTGTAATCCTTTGGAAAATCTGAAATATATTATTAAAAATGTCCAAATGGTTTAGATTTGGCTTAGATTTGAAAAGTGAAAAATGTGTTTGAATGATCTACTTGGTGCACATATAATAAGACTGAATATCAAATTTCTCACACATTTTAACATGACAAGTGGATGCAATCAAGATAAAAGGGCTAGAAAATGGTTTTAGTGGGATTGAAAATCTTCTTAAATTCATTAGGAACAATAAAACAAGAAGGTCAAATTAAACAATCTTCTTTCATAGAGGTCTTTTAACTACTCGTGTTTAACCACAAATCTAAATGATTTTGAAAATCGAATGGCTTATGTTTTTTTATTATTACTATGGTAATGAAGTATATTGCCACAAAGGATCCTTTTGTGCCATAACGAAGCATCAAAATGAGGAATTCATTAAATGTGTCCAAAATTCCAAATCAATTTATTAAAGTTTGAAGTATTCGATCTTTAGAGTGAGAAAAAATGGATGCAATAGGGAATTAGTAAAGACAAGTCAATGCATAATCACTGCCTTATATGTTTCAATGACGTCAATAATGTAAATAGTTCGTAGTTGGGTGATGATGTTCCAAAGCACAATGGTCAACATCAAACTTCTAGTTTTTTCATTGACCTTGTTGATACTTGTAAAGAAAAAACAAACACAAAATCCAAACAAAGAAACATAAAAATGACATACAAGAAAAAGAAAAAGACAAAGAATTTTAAAAAACTTCAAAAAATGATTGAATTTGTCTTCATGTAACATATTCATGTCAATTTTTCATAATTCAATTGCACCATGAATCACAAAATTTTAAATGTAAAAATATTTGAAATGGAGGTTTAGATTTTGAGGTATCATTAGTTGGCATTTTTCTTGGCTTAATGACGCACCCCCAAGCTCCTCAATGGACTCAAATGTGAGTCCAAATTGAAAACAACAAAAGAGCAAAAAGTCGGGGCATGTTCCCTAGCTTATAGCACTTTGAGGGGGTAGAGGGGCGTGCTGGAGCCCAGGATGGGACTAGGAAGAGTGACAAGCATCAACTATTCACATGGACCTGCACAAAACCAACAAAAGGTGATTAGTGCATAGTTGAAGCACTTTGGGTGTTAAAACGAACCACGGGTAACTTGGACTCACAAGACTCACCACGGCCCAAACTTTGGGGGAAACCACCACCTTCCCCTTTATAGTATACTCTGTGCCTCTCCACGAAAGCCACATCCAAATGCCTTTTTGTCCTAGGACTCCCAATTGGGAGTTTCGAAATTGCCAAAGTTGGGACTCCCGCAACTTTTGGGCCTCATAACTTTGTATGCAGACCTCCAACTGAGATGAGGTCTAAAACAAAGTTGTAGCCCTCTTGAGAGCTTTCCAACGATATGTTGTATGCCACCTGCACACAAGGAAATCAGGTCGATTCCCAACTTTTAATGATCGGAAGTCAAACTGCCAATTTGACTCTCGGCTCTTCTTTTGGCCATAACTTGTGTTTCAGATGTCCAAATGGGTCATGCGAGCCCATTTTAGACATCTAAGTTTCAATAGCTTTCTAATGGTATAAAGAACTTTTCGAGCCATTAGGTTTGACCCTTACAATCGCTCTCTAAACATTCGGGAGTCCACTGGGAGTCCAACTCCCAAAGTGGAAGCTCCTTTGGGAGTGTGAGGGTTCATTCCCTCACAATTTCTTTCACTTTCGGGCTTCCTTCTTGGCCCGCAACCTTACAAGCCCTTGTTTTGGTCGCAAGCCAAGGCTAAGGTTGCGACACTTAACATAAATCATTTTTTTGTCAATTAAAGAACATTAGACTATGTAACCCCCTCTACTAAGGCCCATCACAATAGATGAATTAATCACTTCATTTGTTACTAACTTCACTTTTTCAAATGCATCATGTTAATTTTGATGTTGAACTTCGGCCCTGACATGCTAGGTTCGACTCCCTGTGCATCCTTTTTAAACCCGATGACTTTACCAAAAGCATGAAATAATGTTACAATATTGTACAACAACAACAAAAAATAACAACAAAACGTTCATTCAAAAAATATATAGAAAAAAAGGCAAAAGACAAAAAAATTGTGATAAAATAAAACCAAAAAAATCACAAATCATGCAACCTTGTCAAAGGATATAATTATTTGTTCTTTCTCGCCACTTATAGCATGAATTCTAAAAAATAGTTGATCAATTGTTTCAAATTTAACGCATCCATTATCGACATAGAAACGTTAAGCTTTGTATAAAAATGCTAGGTGTCAAAAACATTCATGGCCCAAATTTTTGAAAAGACATTACATCATCAATTAACAATTCAAATGTTTTCAAGTTCCCACGAATCCAAGTCCTTGAGCTGTGAATTGCTTAAATCATTTTCATCATGACTTATTTCTAGATAGGCCTCCTCTTCCACATCTTCACTATACTAACAAGGTTAATTTTTTTTTAAAAAACATGAAAATTAAACAACCCCGATTCATAACTGACTTCAAAAGTTTCTTCTTTTCCAAGTGCATTAGAATCAACTTCAACCCCTGCTTCATCAATGGCAACATCATCGACACTGGTGAATATCCTTTTAATAAAATCTAATGACCAAGAACAAAATCAATCATCCAAATACCAAGAAACCTTTATCTATTATTAAATTTTGTTAAAAAAAAACTATAGTTAGTAAATAATTCACAACAACATTCATAACTAAATCTAGAAGTAACAAAAAAAATAACCAACAAAACTATATCCATCAACCATAAATAATATCAAGCATACAGTTCTTAAGAAACCTCAACTTGTAGATTGGATTCAACAATAAACAAATTAGTCTGTAATGCACAACACCACCAGACTTTCACCATAAAATGAAAAAAACTAAAATAGTCAATAAAACTTTGAGCATATAAACTTTGTAATTAATGAAAAATATTCCCCAAAAAATTATGACAATCCAAACTATTAAACTTCCTTTGTGATCTTTCAAACATACAAAAATGTAATTTTAAGGAATGTCCACTCACTTGGGTGGCTCCTTTGACTTTGTTTTTACCTTAATGAGTAATGCACAAAATGGAATTCTCAACCAAACCAAAAAAATGAATAGAAAAATTAGCAAAAGAGATTGTATTTGATGTCCAAGGTGTTGACATCGCAAATCGAGAATTAGAAACATTGGAAAAACATGAAATGCTAAAAAAATGCAAATTACAACAAAAAACAAAGGCCTTGCAATCTTGAAAGTTGAATGAAAGTGGTTGAATCACCACCATCCCATGTGCACAATTTAAAAAAAACTAGGAACAACTTGCCAAATACAAAAAGACGCAAACAATAAACAATGAAACACAAGTGACAAATGGAAAGAAACAAAGGATACGCATGTAAGACATATAACACAAAAAATGAAAAATGAAACAAGTGACAATTGAAAAGAAAAGACAATGCCCAATGAGGTAACCTTATGCATTGTCAATACCATGACAGAGCATTGCCACAAAAGAGGTCAAGCCCTATGGCAAGCCCTCTTTTTATAAGTTTTTGTGAATCAATTAGACCATTAGATGCCTAACACATTGCTAACATCCAAGCATTTGAATGGTCGATTGATTTCCATCATGAATTGGGTGGCATTTCCACATGTTTCTTCATGGTCAAAAAAAAAGGGTCATCACATTTAACCATTGGATTGAACAAATATAGGCCATTCAATTGTCTGTTATCAAATCCAATTTTGTGTGTATAGTCATCGATACTGTCCAGGTTTAAGTTAATAGATTTATATTGTTGGATTTTTAACAAATCTATCAAATTCAAGTCATTCATATTTATAATTAAATTTGAATATTATCCATCATCTCAATTGTCCAAATGAGAAATCTATAGCATACACACGTCTAAGTCAATAAAAAATTAAATAGTAAAGTTTTGTTTCATCCATAATTCATATGCTCAATATCCATCCAATTTTTTTTTAAACTAATATTTTAAAAACTTGAAAATTGACTCGTATTGTAGCTGTTACATATCAATTTAGTTTAATTCGATCCTTTAGATTACAAAAATATTATTTTGATTAATGTTGACCGTTGATGTTATCACAGATGGAGTCGATCTCCTTCGTTGAAGAGAAGTGTTGGTGTCCACATGTTGCTTGGTGAAGTGATAGTGGCCGGCCACATCGTCGAATGTTCTAGAACATTCCAAAAGTAGGAATTGACGATATCTTTTTGTCAATGTAAGTCGTCAAAGGTGGTGACATTGTCAACCGTTGATCATGGACAACAATGTTGTCCATCTTAGGTCATATTATGGTGCAACGTGGCTAATGTAGATCATCAATCACACATAATCAGGACCATCCCTTCTAGTGTATAGCATTGGGCTAGAGGCAATATTCCTTCTCTGCACCCAACTGCTCTCACTTGCACCGTCACTTGGTCGGAATGATCTCTCATTTTGATGTGTTTTTGCTGCCGTTTGATTTTGGATTTTCAACTTTGTGTTGCATATGTGTGCAACAGTGTGTTTGAATTGCATTGGACTTCTGCCATTCACAAGATTCTCGTGCCTGTAACTTTTTTGGTTTTGTTTCAATTCTTTTTTTTAAAATTCACAATTTCCTTGCATTGTTGTACCAAAATTCTCCTGATGGTTTCATTCTTTGTTTTAGAGCTAATTGATTCTGTTTTCATGTATCTTTGCAATGTATGTCAGAAGCAATCTTCCAATTAGTTGATCAAATGTGAAAATCTTGTTCTGACAGTTGTGTGTTCAAGATCGACCTCTGTTGTTTTTGTGGTTTTCTGTATTGATTCCATGCTTTTCTACCATACATAGATTATGTGGGCATCGATTTATTTTTCATCTATGATTGCATGGGGCGAGATTTCAGCGTTCAGTTTTTTGCAAAATGCTTTGGCAAGAACCCATCCAAATAGTAGGCGTTTATTCATGTTCTATCACTCTCCATTCCGCGTTTCGAGATCAACTCTTGAGAAATTTTTCTGCATGTTTTTTATGTAATCGTTACCTCTGCCCGTAAGAAACTTGGGCATATTCAATAATTGTAATAGAAAAAAGATGTTTTACATAAACTTCCCATTATTTTTGGAATGGGGTTATTTTCAAGACAATTGTATAATTGAAAAAGTCATGGTCCACAGATGTAATCACACCTTGTCATATTCATTTTATTCTTTCAATATTTGTCATTGATTTTTGTTGTCTCTTCGTCCATCTTGTCCATTAAATTGGAAAGAAATTTTTTGGGCTGTCTTTATGTGGTGTAATGCCTTTGGACGACAGCATTACCGAATTAAGGGGCTCACGCTCGACTACTGCCTCAAGCAGGCCCCTTATTCCAGTAATGCCCTCGGCCTTGGCTGTTATCCTACACTAAGTCAACTCTGAATATTCGCAAGTTAGAGGTATTTATTTTGTAATTAAATGTGGTTTGCTGAATTAAAACAGTAATTGATCGTACATGGTTGCAACCAATGGAAGAGCGATATTTTTTACTAAGATGTTAACCCTCTGAAGGATGCTGAGGCCACCCAAAGGACATAATTCCCCGAACTCTTAGCTTAGAAAAGTTACAGCCACCGTCGCAACTCAAGGCACTTGCATCAAGTCTATCTAGGCCTTTAAGAGAGGCTAACCTAAGTAACAACCAAGTTGCATTCCCAAGGTTCGGGCTGGCTGCAACCTTTGAGGAGTTAATTCTCCTGTCCGGTGGAAGTTAGAACATCTCCAGCTATGCTCAATATGTGGTCGTGCACAGTAAAAGTGGATGAAGAAAAGGTAAAATATGCCGGTTTGGGTCAGGAAAATTGTTTTGCTCAGCACAACTGGTGAAAGGCACCACAATGCTCTGCACCTGCACTAATAAATATGATTTGACTTTTAGTAAGTATTTTTAATTGGCCCATCATAATGATTGGTCCAGGTGGTTTGCTATTAGTAGTTCCCCATCTGTTTGCTGTCCCAGGTTATGGTGGGGTCGAAAAAAAGTAGATTACTAAAATTGAATGTGGAAAATATTTTTGCAGGGTCACATACTGAGCACCGCTGCAGATGATGGTTTTATGCGGAACCTAAGTTCCTTCCCTTCAAGTAACATTTACCGTCATTATTCACTATAATGACGCGTGTACCAATCTGGCAATTTAATTGGCATTTTGTGAAATGAGACGAGTTGTAAAACCATGGTCGCGGACTTTTTTGCCTTATTAAATTTGGGGTAAATAGCTAGCTAGCTGTCTGCCGACTAAGGTTTCTTTTAAGGATTTTGTGCTGTAGCCAAAGTGGCGATCATTCACCAAATAATTTAGCTAAATTTGGCTACATACTAGATATGAAAGTAGAGAAAAAACAGAATCCTTCTATATTGGCTACCTACTGGAACTTATCATAGAAATCTGGCGATTTGAAAAGAAATTTTTTCAAAATCTGGCGAATTTGGGTCATTTTTCTATGAAAAATCCTTTGTATAACTCAAAATATTATTTTGGCGGAAATTCACCAGTCAAAGAAACGTTGCTGCCGACGCTCCTGCCAGAGAGCCACAGTGCCGAGCATCCCCAGACAGACTTCAGCTTAATTGACGCGACTTTTTCGACACGCTTGCCAGAAAGAAAAAAATGGGATAAAGCTGACAACTCTTTTATGGGAAAAAAAGGGAGGAATTTTCGCCAAATTTTGGAATTAGTGGATCGTCTTTTTGGCGATTTTTCGCCCCAAATCGATTACTTCTGGCGACGCTCCAAGTCCCAGTCGCACGCTCCATTCCAGGGTTCCAAGTCACGCTACAACGCTGACAGCAGCTAGCTTGTCTTGCCGACAGACTGCCGACGATGAAGCGAACTCCGAACTCCGCGTACCATTACGCGCATCAGAATCAGATCCATAAGCTCCTACTGTAACAAACGTGTTCTTGTCTTGAGTCCTGTCCGGTGTCTCTCTTGAAATATAACCAGTGCCTGCACTGGTGTTTTTTGTAACCAGTCTGTACATTCCAATCCCGAGTATATTGTGTTTGAGGACCAACAAATTGCGGATCCACGGGGTGGATTGTGGATTAATGCGCAGGCGAGTTTTGGTTTTTTCAGAGTTGTACTGGGTTTTGTTCAATTTCTATCCACTGAGTTCCAAGAGTTCCTGGTCACAACGATTTCTGCACGAGGTACTATTTTCATCTCTGGTGCCTGCTATTGTTTTTAATGAGATTTTGAATTTGGACTCGAGTGGATTTGAAATACGTTTGTGGGTTTTTGAATTGTTTATCATATGGATTTGGAATCTTGATGGTAAGTGGTCGGAGTTGGAATTGTTAATCTGCGAAGACGACTATGTAGAGTGACAGTTTTAGAAGGGTGGACAGTATGTGTTTCTCTAAGTGTTTTTCACCATGTGGTGGTTTTGGTGGCAACCCATGTGATCAGAAAGCGTGCACAGTTTGTGGTTCTCAAGCTGGTGTTTTTGACCCATGTGATTGTTTTGGTTACAACCCATGTCATCAGAAGCGCGCAGTATGTGCTTCTCTAAGTGTTTTTCACCTTGTGGTGGTTTTGGTGACAACCCGAGAAGCGTGCACAGTATGTGGTTCTCTAGCTGGTGTTTTTCCCCCATGTGATTGTTTTGGTTAACCCATGTCATCAGAAGCGCGCAGTATATGCTTCTCTAAGTGTTTTTCACCTTGTGGTGGTTTTGGTGACAACCCGAGAAGCGTGCACAGTATGTGGTTCTCTAGCTGGTGTTTTTCCCCCATGTGATTGTTTTGGTTACAACCCATGTCATCAGAAGCGCGCAGTATGTGCT
>Ga0116227_10014995_pt1 | contig 11596 bp, 8 predicted proteins | sample S1TSphgellanicum_FD_89693 | JGI IMG/M metagenome (GOLD analysis project Ga0116227, IMG submission 89693) | Host-associated microbial communities from peat moss isolated from Minnesota, USA - S1T2_Fb - Sphagnum magellanicum MG | ecosystem: Host-associated > Plants > Peat moss > Unclassified... | reverse complement strand
TCGATACCCAGACCCGCGGCGCGGACTTGGTGTTCGATTTCCCCATGGAGTTCGATTTCGGCAAGGTGACCTGGTCCATAGGAGCCACCTATACGGATACGACGATCACGCGGGCCGCGCCGACACCCGCGGCGCTCGCGGCCGTTGGCCAGGTTTACCCGGGCATTCCGGCGAACGAGTTGTACGATCCGCAGGCCTACTCGGATTTGACCACGGCGAATCCGAAATTCGTGATCAATCTGGGCGGTCTTTTCAACATCGGAAAGCTCTCCGTCAGCTTGACCGAAAAGCTGTATGGGCCCTCTTCCGAGTATGAAAATGACGACGGCGACAATGGCGGCACCGGTGCGGGAACCTACCCCGCTTGCACGCCAAAAGCTGGCACATTGTTCATCTGCCCGGGCGGTCTTGACTACTTCCAGACGAAGATCGGGTTCACGCCCATCACGAATCTAGATATCGGCTACGATATCAAGGAGAACATCAAGTTCAGCATCGGGGCATTGAACCTCTTCAATAGGTTCCCGCCCAAACTCAATCCGACGATCCTGGCTCACGAAGACAGCTTCGCGTACGGGGATAACGCGGGCGTAGGCCAATATCCTGCGTTCTCACCCTTCGGCATCAACGGCGGTTTCTATTACGCGAGGGTCGGCGTCAAATTCTAGGACTTTAGGTTGACGACACACTGGAGCGATGGCTCGGTCCATCGCTCCAGTTTCATTCCCAAAACACCGGAATGATTGACGCCACCAACAGCGCGGCCATCGAATAGTTGAAACCCCGGCGCCGGCGTTCGGTGTGCAGGAACTGGCGCAGCATCGCGCCGAATATCGTCCAAGTGCTGACGCTGCCCAAGGTGATCAGCAGAGCGATGCCCGACAATGCGACGATCTGCAGCAGCAGCGTCGAATTCACCACCGTATAGGTCGTCACGGCGCTCAAGGCCACCACCCACCCTTTGCCGTTGACCCATTGGAAGGCCGCGGCCTGCATGAAGGTCAAGGGCTTGGCGGTTTTGCGCGACTCGCCGCCTGCCGATGCAGTCGCGATTCGCCACGCCAGGTACAGCAAATACAGCATGCAGAGGTACTTGAGTACCAGGTGAGTTTGCGGCACGGCGATGAATACCCGGGCCAGCCCTAAGCCGACGATGAACAGCATCAACGGATACCCGACGGTAACGCCCAGAATGTGCGGAATCGTGGCCCGGAATCCGAAGTTCACGCCGGAACTGGCCACCAGAATGTTGTTCGGTCCGGGTGTGAAGCCCATGGATGCGAGGAACGGCAGACTGGTGAGGATCAAAGCCCAAGGAAATTCGCTCATCGACGAAAGCCTGACGCGTGCAACCGCGATTAGCAAATCCTCATTCTCCGCCGTTGCTAATAGTTAACGCATGCGTTAAATTTATGCACATTAGTTAAATGTCGTGAGGAACACACCATGCAGCCCAGCCCGAGCGATTGGCCCCGATTTTCCAGTGCGGTTGTCTATCAGGATGCGGCTGCTGCCATTGCCTGGCTGTGCAAGGCTTTTGGCTTCGAAGTGCGCTTGAAAATCGAAGGTGACGGCGGGCGCATCGAGCACAGCGAACTGACCTACGGCGAGGGAGTGATCATGGTCGCGCAGGAAACTCCAGACGCTGCGCGCGGCTGGAAGCGCACGCTGCGCAGCCCGAAATCCTTGCACGGCGCCGCCACGCAAAACATCATGTTCTACGTCGATGACGTGGATGCCCACTGCGCGCAAGCGCGTGCTGCCGGCGCGCAGATCGTGGAAGATCCGGAAACCCACGACTACGGTGAGGACCATTGGTCCGATCGCAGCTATGGCGCACTGGATATGGAAGGACATCTGTGGTGGATCTCACAGCGAATCCGCAGCAGGGCGTGACGCGTAGCGCCAAAGCCGACACGGAGCGCCTCGACTCGGCCTTTGCCGCCTTGGCGGATCACTCGCGGCGCGACATCCTGCGGCTGCTGCTGCACAAGCCGCGGCGGGCCGGCGAACTGGCCGCCGGCGTCGAAATGAGTCCCCAGGCGCTCAGCCGTCATCTGCGGGTGCTGCGCAAAGCGGGACTGGTGGTCGAAGCGGGCATCGAGGAAGATGCCCGTGTGCGTATGTACAGCGTGCAAGCCGCCGCTTTTCAATCGGTGCAGGATTGGATCACGCAGTCAGAGGATCTGTGGCGGCGTCAACTGCTGGCTTTCAAGAGCTATGCCGAGTCGCCGCAGCGCAAATCCAAGATCAAATCATGATCGGGGATGTGGCGCGGGTCAGCGTCACCGTCGAGGTGCCACCCGAGGCGGCTTTCGACATCTTCACCGAAGATATCGACCGCTGGTGGCGGCGCGGTTTGAAGTATCGCCACTCCGCGTCCAGTACCGGCATCATTCGCATCGAACCGCGATTGAATGGACGGCTGTACGAATCCATCGGCACCGATCCTGACGCGCGCATCATCGAGGTAGGCCGTGTGCAGGTATGGGATCCGCCGCACCGCCTGGAATTCACCTGGCGCAATTCCAACTATTCCGAACATGAGCACACCACCGTGGCAGTCACCTTCGTCCCCAGCAGGACCGGAACATTGGTCACGGTAACCCACAGCGGTTTAGCCTCACTGCGTGCCGATCACCCCGCGCGCCACGGCAACGAAGGGCGGGCCTTCAGCCGCTTAATCGGCCTGTGGTGGGGAGAGCAGATGAGCTCGCTGCGGCTGCATTGCATCGCCTCCTCGCACCCCTCATAGACCCAGCACCACAATCTTGCCGTTGACTTTCGGCGTCGGCCAGATGGGCGAGGTCATCCCGGCCGCGACAGCGATTTTCTGCCCCACGCCGGTATCGTAAGTGATGACGCCGCCGCCGATGGCCCCACCCACATCCATCGACCACAGTTTGCGTCCGGTGGCCGAATCCAGCGCGTAGAAATTGCCGCCCATGTCGCCGAACAACACCAGATGTCCGGAGGTCGGCGTGACTCCGCCGAGCAAGGGATTTGGCGCCTTGAATTTCCATTTGGCTTCGCCGGTATCCGCGTTGGAAGCGGTCAACCATCCGGCCCAGGTTTTCGGATCATCTTGCTTGCCAAACCCCTCGGCCGCGCCGCTCCAGGGCTTGCCATCCGCGGTGCTGGCCAAGGATTTGGGGGGCTCCAGCTTGACGGTGGTGCACCAGTCAACCTCTCCGGTCAGGATGATATCGTCAGCCGGATCGAATACGGCGCCATTCCATTCGCCGCCGCCCTGGGTACCCGGGCAAAAATGCGTACCCTGTGCCGTCATCGGGGCTTCGACGTTGCTGATGGTGGTGACAGGCTTCTTGAATAGCGTCTTGCCGGTGGTGAGGTCGATCACGTACAGGTGTCCATCCTTGGGCGCTTCGGCCAGCATGCGATGTCCCACTCGGCTCAAGAACAGCGCCGGAGCGCTCGAGACATCCCAGTCGTGAAAATCGCGCTTCACCAATTGGAAGTGGCGCTGATAGGCCCCGGTCTTGGCATCCAGCACGACGATGGAACTGGCGTAAAGATTTTCTCCTTGACGCAGATTCTTGGCGAAGTCCGGCGCCGGATTGCCCCCGGGTACATACAGCAAACCCGTCGTCGGGTCGAGACTGTAAGAAGTCCACGTAGCGCCGCCGCTGATGGGGAAGCCCGCGGCGTTTTTCCAACTCGCTGTCTCTGCCGCATCGGCGCCGCGTGGGCTTGGCCCGCGAGCGACATCTCCTGCCGCTTTCGGCACCATGTAGAACTCCCACACGATGTGCCCATCCTTCTGATCGAGTGCGTACATGCGGCCCTTGACGCCCTTGTTGTCGCCGCCGGCGTTACCGATGAATACCAGCCCATTCCACGCGATCGGGGCCGCCGGTACGGATTCCCCCATCGATGGATCGGCGATAGGCGTGGCCCACAGCCGTTTACCGCTGCGAGCATCGTAGGCCAAGACGCGCCCATCGGCCGTTCCACGGAATAAGCGATGATCCGCATACGCCGGACCGCGATTCACCTTCAATTCCCCGCCCTTGAAATCTTCGTGCGTGCGCCAGTTCTGTTTGCAGGTATTGGGATCGATGGAAAAGCTGTCGTGTTCGGTGGTCGCGAACAGCGCACCCTCGGCTTCCAAAATTCCGGTCTGAAAGGACATTTGCTCGCCCGTATCGAAGCTGCAAATCGTCTTCAGTCCCGCCACATTCTTGTTGTCGATGGTTTCCAGGGTGGCATAACGGTCCGAGGTCAACGTGCGGTTATAGCTGGGCCAATCGCGGTTCACGGCGTTTGCCGCACCGCAGAGGGCGAAGGCAAAAACGAAGATGACGCTACGCATGAGAGGCATCCTGATGACTGACGCAAAGTTCAGTATGGCACCTACGCGAAGCAGCGACCCCTCTCGCCTCAAGCGTAGGGCTGTCAGAGATTGCTGACAATTCAACTCCCTGCCGATCAACTCCGCGGTGCGCGAACACGCTATATATTCACGGGGTGGAACCCACCGAACAGTCCAATACGCACCCTGCTGTGGAGAAGCTGCCCTCTTCCGCCAAGGAAAACTTGCGGCTGCTGGAAAACTTTCAGGACCACGAGGAGCGAGATGTTTCGGGTATGCAATTGGCTATCGAGCGAGTCAGCTCCTTCTTCGGCAGTCCAGCCTACTTCGTCTGCGCGATCGCGGTGATTGCCCTTTGGGTGATCATCAACTCGTACGGGGCGCATCACGGTTGGCAGCACATCGACGCCCCGCCATTCTCGTGGCTGCAGGGATTGATCGGCTTCAATGCCTTGCTGCTCACCGTCGCGGTGCTGATACGCCAGAATCGAATGGCGAAGGTCGCCGAGCATCGATCGCACTTGGACCTGCACATCAATCTCTTGAGCGAACAAAAGGTCACGAAAATCCTGCAACTCGTGCATGAACTGCAGCGTGAACTGACGGCGCTGCGCGGCGCACCGGATAAGGAAGTGCAGGAGATGAGCAAGCCCGCGGACGCACACGCCTTGATGCACGCCATCAAGCAAAACAAGGACGAGCGCGACCGGTAGGCCGGGCCGCGCAGGCCGACAAGCCGGCGCTACTTGGAACCCCCGTTCTTGGTTTTCTCGATGAACGCAGACACGTTGGCGTGCAGCGCCTTCAGATCCGGTTCATGCGCATACACCATGTGCCCCGAGGTATAGAAGCGCATCTCGATATTGCTCTGCAGGGACGCCTGCACCGGCAACTGATGCAATTCGTAGACGGCCGCAAAATAGGGCGTGGCCAAATCGTAATACCCGGTATTCAACTGCACTTTGAGATTCGGATTCTGTTGCATCGCCACCGCCAAATCGGGCATGACATTCACCGGTCCTGCGACTTTGCCCTGCGACCCCGGCGGCGCATGCTGGAAGTCCCAATCCTTGCCCACATTGCCGAAGGGCTTGAAGGTTTTCTTGTCGCCGAATTTCAGCACCGTGCGCACATAATCATTGAAAGCCGATACATACGCCGAGGAAATCGCCGCCGATTGCGGATCGTAATCCGCTTCCTTGCTCATTGGATCGATGGTCGGACCCGCGAATCGGGTGTCGAGACGGCCGGTGGTAATCTCCGCGCCCAACAAAGTCTTCTCGAATTCCCCGCCATTGACCCGCAAGTTCGCGCGTTCGATGTACTCCTTCGGCAGGCCCGTGTATTGGTGCAGCTTGTCGGCGATGGCAGACTTGGCCTCGACGCCCAAAGTGGAGCCGGCCGCCAATGCCTGCAAGTAGTCGGTCAGCGCAAAGCCCTCGACTTCGCGCAGCAGCGGCTCGAGCGCCGCAGGCTGTGACGGTAGTTTATGGTGATACCACGCGGTGGCCGCATAGGTCGGCAGCGCCAGCGCATAAGGCAGATCCATGCCCGGATTGAATTGCGGCTGATCAACACTGTCGTCGAAATTCAAGATCTGCGACAAGAGTATGACGCCATTCAAGTCGAGCGACTTTTCATTTTCCAAGATGGCGGCGAGCGCCGCGGATCGGGTGGTGCCGTAGCTTTCGCCGAACAGATATTTCGGCGAATTCCAGCGATTGTGATGCGACAGGAATTCGACGATGAAATTCGCAAATGCATGCGCATCCTGATCGACGCCGTAGAACGCCTTTTCTTTATCAGCGCCGCGCAAGTGGCCGAATCCAGTCCCGGGCGCATCGATGAATACCAGGTCGCTGGAGTCCAGCAAGGTGTATTCGTTGTCGATCACACGGTAGGGAGCCGCCGGACTGTGGGTGTCGTCAGCCGTCACGACGCGCTTCGGTCCGAAGGCTCCCATATGCAGCCACACGGTGGAGGATCCCGGTCCGCCGTTGTAGACGAAAGTAATGGGCCGATGCGTATCCTCCTTGTCGCCGCGGAAGTAGGCCACATAAGACATGCCCACTTCCGGCGGTTGCTTCGGCGGCGGACCGCCCTTGTCATCATGCGGCGGCGGATCATCGTCCATCGGGTCGGTGACATGAATCACCAAAATACCGGCCTCGGCCTGATACATCAGGGCTTTGCCCGCGATGCTGACCGAACCTGAAGTCGTTTGATGCTCGTCCTTCAAATACTTGGGCGACTCGGTGGGTTCCGGCACGATGGCGACTTTGGTGTCCGGCGCATCGTTCGGAGCCGCATGCTCGGCGGAGTAAGCCGTGCCGGTCATGACCATCAAAGCCACCGCGGCCAATGCCATTGGCTGAGTCTTTCGATCCATCATTCTCATCATCTCCCTACTGGCAGTTATTCAATACTCAAATGTGTAGACCAGCCCGAGGCTGCTGCCCGGATCGTTATCCGGGGTCGTGCCCTGCAACGACGATGCGGTGCCGTTGCCCAGTCGGGTTTGCAATTTCAAGTGCTTGGTCAAGTCTACGTCGGCCTGCAGTTGGCTGGTACCCGCAGTGGTTTGTTTGGCCTCGATGTACACGCGTTTGGAAATATATCGACCGGCTGCGATGCTGGCGCCCGAATTTTCCGTGCCCGTCGCGGTGGTCGTGGTGGTCCCCGCTCCGACGGTGAGCCGATCGAGCCCCAGAGTCTTTTGAATCTTGACCAGGGGATTCAGACTGCCGTCCCCGCCCACGCCGCTCAAGGAAGCCAGCGCATAACCGGTTTGCGCCAGCTGCAACGCGGAGAGTTGGGAGCCGGGCACACCGAACAGCAGCCGTGCCATGATTTCATCCTGGGGATAGCTCGGAGTGCTGGTGAATTCGAAGTGCGGGGCATCGGCAAGTCCCGTGATGCGCACCGTGGCTACGGTGCCATCTGACAGCGTGCTCTGCGCGGTAAAATCCAGCGTGGGATCAATGCGGTTTTTCAGTCCCGCGCCGTTGAAGCTGACCTGTCCCGCCGTGAAATTCAGCTTGTTTCCGGACAGCGAGAAGCTGCCGCGTTGCAGATCGAAATTGCCGCTGACCACCGGTGAGTCGGTGGTGCCGCTCACCTTGAGATCGCCGCCCATCTCGGCATCCAGTCCGCGGCCCTGCACGATGATTTCCTGCGGCGCCTGTACGGCGACATTCAGCGTGATGATCAGCGGCTTGTCCGCGACCACCGCGGCCTGCTTGCCGCGGCGACGCACGTCCAACACCGCCACACTGGGCGGCAACGCGCTCGGTATGCCGATCTGGGTGCGATTAAGATGCAGGGTTCCATCGATGGCCAGCTGCTCGCGCGCCGTCCCGCTGACGTGCAAATCGGCATTGAGATTCGCGGTCACCAATTTACTGACGATGGGCTGCGCGTGGGTCGCGGTGATCTTCAGATCAACGGGTATGCCCTTCTGTAAAATCCCCACCGAACCGCTCATGGACAACGTGCCCGGCGCGGCGGCTGCCGTGAAGGTCTTGATTTGCAGAGTCCCGGCCTTGCCCTCGAATTGCGCATTGATGTCGGACAAGCTCAAGCCGCGGGCGTAATCGCGCAAGCTGCCCTTGCTGAAATTGAAAGTCCCACCAATTTGCGGATCCGTCACACTGCCGCCCACCGTCGCCTCCACGTCCAATTGTCCGCCGGCATGCTGCCCTCGAGCCTCCAGCAGGGGATTGACCAACCCGGCGTCGAGCTTACCGGTGATCTTCAAGTCCACCGCACCGTTTAACCCCAGAGGCGCACGACCATTGACACGCAACGCAGAGTTCGCGCCGGCATCCAGCCGTGCGTCGAGGTCCGCGGTATCACCCCGCAACTGCGCGTCCAGATGAAAATTGGCGGCCGGCAATCCCAAGGCCGTGTCGTCCGCGAACAAAAGGTTGGTCGCATTCACCTGCACACTGCCCAGCGGCGAGGATGCATCGCCGTGAATGTCGGCATGCGCTTCGATGGCGCCGCCGCTGAGCAAGCCGGGGACCAAGGCATTGACCAGCTCGGGCGACGCCTGCCGCAGCGTCATGCGAAGTCCCAGCTGCGGAGCAATCTGACCTTGCAGTTCCAATTGCGCTTTCAGCGCACCCACTTTGAGCAGATCCACAGCCACCCCGTTGGCAAAATCCACGCGCGCGGGAGCGAGCAGGTGCACATCTTGGCCTCGATACTTGAACGTTGCGGTTTGCAAAGTGACCTGCTGCGCGTCGAGATCCATGACGCCATGGGAGGCCAAAGAAGCCGGCGCGCCCCGCAGATTCGGCGTTTGCGCGCCGGCATCGAACACGAAGGCATCCAACCCGCCCTCGCCGCGGAGGTGTACCTCGCCCGAGAGTTGGCCGAAGGTGAGTGTCTGACCATCCAATTGGAATTGCGCATGAGTGCGCCGTTGGTCCGGCTTCAGAGTGACGCTCGCCGCCAGGCTGCCCCCGAGTTTAGTGCCGAGAAGATTTTCCAAATCGCTCAAACGCTCAACGTTCAAGTTCACCTGTCCGTGAGCGGGTGCACTGCCGCCAGGCACCGTCACATTGCCGCTGGCCCGCGCGCTCTTCCAGCTGGCCTGATGGATATCCGCATGGAACGCAGGTCCGGGCCCGCGGGCAAGCGTCACGTCGATGGCCAGCGGGGCGCCGTCCAACCGGCCTCGCGCTTGAATGCTTCCATTGGGCGCCGATGGCAATCCGTTGAGCTTGGCTTGCGCTTCAATGACGCTGCCAGGCGCACCGCGCACAGACACGGAAGTCTTCAACTGCATCACGCTGCTCAAACTGTTCAAAGGTCCATTCAATGAACCGGACGCCTGTGCGGTTCCGGAAACCGCGGCCGCGAGCTTGTTCAGCTCCGCGATACGCAGGTTCCATTGTGACTTGAGCTGCTGCCCGGTCAGCGTCCCGTTGGCGGAAAGCGCCAAGGCTTCCCCTGAGAGCTTGGCGGAGGCCAGGCTCAACGTGTGATCCTGATAGGCACCCTCGATCTGCAAGGAAGCTTGTGCGCCGAGAGCGGCAGACCACCACTCGCGACCGGGCTTAAGCTGTGCGCGAGCATCGACTACCCAGTGCGGAGCGGACGGATAGCCATCGATCTTGCCGGTCACGACAGCCGTACCTCGCACCTGTTGCCCGGCCAAGGCTGCGAAGGGTTCCAGATTCAAGAGTTTAAGATCCACTTGGGCGCTCTCGGCACCCGACGTGGCGGCCTGCGCATGCAGCAGGAACAACCGGTGAGTCGCCGTCACCGTGAGCGGGCGGTCCGTCTGATCCAAGCGCATCGAGGCGTCGAGTTTGACCGGATCGCCATCAAGCAGCTGCGGCTGTCCGGGGATGGCCAATCCGGAAAGCTTGGCGTGCAAGTCCACGGCGCCGCCCTCCGCGTTGATGTCCGCGAGTGCGTTTGCCAATTTTGTATTGCCGGGCAGGTTCAGGCCCGCTACATCGAGATGACCATCGGCGCTGGGGCGTTGCACACTGCCGTGCCATTGTCCGTGCAGCGACGCGCGTTGCCACGACAGGTCGGCGCGAGGCTGCATGGCGGGTGCATCGAAGTCAATGTCCAGATCGGCCGACAGCGTGGTCAAGTCGAAGCTGCCGTGGGCCTTCCCCGTGAGGCCACCCGCCTGCACCGCCAAATCCAGTTTTTCCGCCGAGCGCAGCCCATTTAAGTTCAGCGTTGCATCCAGGTCGCCCAATCCCGGTACCGACAGAATATTTTCCAAAGGACCGTTGGCCGGCTCGTGCAATTTGAGCGCGGCATCCATGCGCCGCGGATCGAATTGCACATGTAAATCATAGGTGCCGTCGCCATCGACGCGACGTGCCGACACCTCAATCGACATATCGCGCACACTGCGCAAGTGCGCGCTCCCCTGCGCGGCCAAGGTCGCCGGCGCGCCGGCCAACTCTGCGCCCAATTGCAAGACGTCGATGGCTGCCCGATCCACGTCGATCTGCGGAATCTTCGGATCGGACGTGCTGGCCTGCGACGTGCTGGCCTGCGACGAGCTGTGTGGCAGACGCTCCATGCGGAGGTGTGCGACCTGAAGCGCATCGACGTGCAGACGGCCGTGCAAATAGGCCAGCGGCGACCAATCCGCCTGGATTTGTTCGGCGCTGAGCCAAACGCCGCGATCGTCCACCAACTCCAGCCGATCGAGCAGCAGATGACTGGGCAGGGATCCTTTCAAGCCCGTCACGCGCACGGCGCCGTCCGTGAGCGTGTACGTCAGCTTCTCGATCGCCGCGCGGCCCCTGTCGGTGTTGGCCCCGATCAGCACCCCCGCCAACACCAGCAACAGCAGGGCGCAGCAGCAGATCAAGCTCCATAACGCGATTTTTGCAGGACGTCGCATCAGAACGATTGTCCCAAACCGATATAGATGTCGAAAGAGTCTTGATTGGGACGGGATTTGGTCGGCACCGCGATATCCAGACGGATGGGGCCGATGGGCGTGTAGTAGCGGACACCCGCACCCGCTCCGACCCTGACCTCCTGCGGAGTCGCCCGCAGGCTGGCGCTGACCTGCCCGGCATCGACAAACATCGCAAATCCGAAATTCGTGCCGACCCGTTGGCGCAGTTCCAAGCTCCCCGCCGTGATGCCAGTGCCTCCGATCGGCAAGCCGGCTGCGCTCGCGGGACTTGGCGGGCTGGTGAACACGGGTCCCACCGATTGATAGCGATACCCGCGGATGGTGCCACTGCCGCCGCCGTAGAAGCGCTGATCCGGCGGCAAACTCAATTCGCTGGCGCCTTGCGCCAGACCGGCCAGTCCACGTGCGGCAATCACCGTTCGGCCCGGATCGAGCGGTAACAAATGACTCAGGTCGAAGAAAGTAGCGAGCTTGATCTGGCTGATGATGAAAGTGGCATTGGGATGCCCGATGGACAGGGTCGGCGTGACATTCACACTGCCGCGAATGCCATGACGCGGATCGTCCAAGGGCGTCGCCAAATCGGTGGAGTCATAGGCGAGCACGAACGGCGTTGCGAGCAGCGTGTAAAAATTCGTCATGCCGGCCTGCACGATCTGCTCATCGGCTGTGGCGACGCCGGCGCTGACGCTCCACAGGCTTGACAATTTGCGGCTCAAAGTCACGCTGCTGGTCTTGGCGGTCTGTTCATACGCTTGCAAGGACTGCTTGATGGCGCCCACCGTGAACTGCAGCGATTGGTCGCGGTGCAGGAATTCCGGAATAAGATATTTGACGCTGGTGTCATAGCCGAGGCCGGT
>Ga0116227_10014994_pt1 | contig 11596 bp, 10 predicted proteins | sample S1TSphgellanicum_FD_89693 | JGI IMG/M metagenome (GOLD analysis project Ga0116227, IMG submission 89693) | Host-associated microbial communities from peat moss isolated from Minnesota, USA - S1T2_Fb - Sphagnum magellanicum MG | ecosystem: Host-associated > Plants > Peat moss > Unclassified... | reverse complement strand
GCCCGGCCGCCTCGAACCGTTCGCGCTCGAGCCCTACGAGAAAGAGGTCATTTGGGGAGGTCACGCGCTCGTGGAGCGCTACGGCAAGCGGCCCCCGTCGCCGGATGCCAAGGTCGGCGAATCCTGGGAATGCAGCGACGCGAACCGCGTTCGCGGCGGCGCCTACGCCGGTGAAACGCTCGCGGGCCTGCGCGCCAAACTCGGCCGCGCGCTCACGGGCGGTTCCGACCCCGCGGCGAGCTTTCCGCTCTTGACGAAGCTGATCGACGCCCGCGACGCGTTGTCCGTACAAGTCCACCCGGACGATGCCTACGCGCGCCGCGTCGAGCACCAGCCCAACGGCAAGACCGAGTGCTGGTTCGTGCTCGAGGCCGACCCCGGCGCCGAGCTCGTTCTCGGCTGGAATCGCGCGACGTCGCGCGGCGAATACCTCGAGCGCGTGCGCGACGGCTCGCTCGACGAACTGCTCCGCCGCGTGCCGGTGAAGCCCGGCGACGCATTCCATCTCCCGGCCGGAACGTTGCACGCGATCGGTGCGGGCATCGTACTCTTCGAAACCCAGCAGACGAGCGATCTCACGTATCGCATCTACGATTACGATCGCAAGGGCCCCGACGGCAAGCCGCGCGAGCTCCACGTCGAGAAAGCCGCTGACGTGCTATCGTACGCCGAATGCCGCAGCGGTGCGCTCGTGCCGATCGAGTACGAGCTCGCGGGACTCCACCGGACGGCGCTCGTGGCCGACGCGAATTTCATCGTGGAGAGGGTCGAACCCGTCAGCGAGCGTCGCGGCATCGACCTCGACGGCATGCCGCTGGTCGTTCAGGCGCTCGCGGCCCCCGTCGAACTCGAAGCGCGCGGCGAGCGCGTTTATTTGGAACCGTACCAAACCGCCGTCGTGCCCGCGGCATTCGAGGTCGTCATGGTGCGGAGCGGCGACCCGGCGTCCGCCGGGGCACCCGCGTGCGCCTTCCTGACGGCGGCCGTCCCGAAGGATCGCGCGTCACTCGAGCGCCGCTTCGGTCGAGCCGGCGTCCCCCTCGCACAGATGACCGATTTTTTCGCACAGTTCTAACGACGCCGCCCAGGCATCGATGCGACGATGGGACAACCCGAATCGACTAACGAACGCACCCGCTCACGTCACCCTGAGCCTGTCGAAGGGCGGATCACGAGGAGATGAAACCATGAGGACGATCGCTCGCGGATTATATTGTATCCTGCTTATTGCAATAGCAGCATTTTCGCCGTTTTCGAGAGTCGCAGCAGAAGACACCGCCGCGATACCGGGCCTTCCGAAGCAGTTGCACTCCTGTAATCTGATCCCCGAACCCAATTGCGGCACGTGGATTTGGGACGGCCGGCATTACCAGTGCCGGTGGGAAAACGGCGCCGTCGGGACGATGACCGTCAAGCGGTTCGGCGCGGACGGCGTCTTGATCGACCGCCGGGATACGGCGGGCAAGTACGCGGGCTTGGTCGCGACCTACACGGGAACGTGGAACGGAAAACGGATCGTCGACGGAAAACTAACGCGAATATTCAAAAGCGGACCCGTCGTCTACGGATGGATCGCATCGCTCGAATAGCCCCGTCACCCTACGCCGAACCGCAATCCGCCGTACTACGCGTCCACCGTGACCACCGTTCGGCTCGGGACGACCGGCACGAATTGCAGTACGATCGCAATCGCGACCAGCGTCGCGGCAACCGCCGGAATCGCAGCGACCCCGGCGCTGCGTAACACGACCCCGCCGAGAAACGCACCGGCCCCGATCCCCACGTTGAACGCCGAACTGTTGAGCGCCGATGCGACGTCGGGTTTGCCGGGCTGCGCCGTCAAGACGCGCGTCTGAAATGCGATGACGACCCCGCTCGAACCGACGCCCCAAACCGCAACGATCGCGCCGAGCGCGAACGGCGAAAACACGCTGCCGCTGCGGTCGAACGCGAGCGCTGCGAGTGCGAGCGTCATGATGCCGGACGAGGCGACCACGGCCGCCGACGCGTGCCGGTTCGAGATCCGGCCGAACGCGAAATTGCTCGCGAGGCCCGCGACGCCGAACACCAGCAAGAGTTCGGGAATGCCGTTTGCGCCGCGCGCGCCGTCGCGCAGCAGGATCGGTGCGAAATAGGTGAACGCCGTAAAATATCCCGAGATCACGAGCATCGTCGAGAGCAAGAGCCGTCGAAACGGTGCGAGGCCGAGTAATTCGCGCACGTCGGAAAGGGCGCTCGCACGACCGCGCGGCATCGCGGGCGACGCCGCGAGCGCGGCGAAGCCGGCCGTCGCCACGGCGGCGACGCACCAGAACGCCGCATGCCAGCCGAACCGTTCGCCCACGAACGTGCCGAGCGGCACGCCCATCACGATGCCGAGCGAACCGCCCGTGTAGGCCACGGCAACGGCGAACCCGCGCCGCTGCGGCGGCAAGAGCGACGCCGCCGCCGGTGCGATGATCGACCAGAAGATGCCGTGCGCGAGCGCGTTCGCGATCCGCGAAACCAGCAGTTCGAGATAGGTCTGCGAGAGCGCGGCACACGCGTTCGCCACTGCGAGGACGCCGACGAGCACGAGCAGCAACCGTTTGCGCGGAATGTGTCCCGTGAGCGCCGTCATCGGCGGTCCCGCGAACGTGACGACCAGCGCATAGGCGGTCAAGAGCGCCCCCGTTTGCGGGAGCGTCGCATCGAGCGACGGCGCGATGTGGGTGAGCAAGCCGACCGGTAGCATCTCGCTCGTAAGAAAGGCGAACGTCATCGCGGCGCACACGCCGAGTCCGAGCCACGCGCGCGTCAACGTTGCCCCGCGAGCCCCGCCTCCTCGAGGAAGCCGAGGATCGCGCGCGCGAACGCTTCCGGCCGGTCCTCTTGCAGAAAGTGACTCGCGCCCGCGATCGTCGCGTGCGACACGCCGCGCGACCCGGGGACTTCCGTCATGAAGACGCGCTCCAAGCCGCGCGTGATCGGGTCGCCGTCGGAGAACGCGCAGAAGAACGGCTTTTCAAAACGCCGCAACACCTCCCAGGCCGCGCGATTTGCGCTCGCCGCCGGATCGTCCGGCCGGGTGGGAACGATCATCGGAAATTCACGTGCGCCCGCGGCGTAGGTGTCGTCCGGAAAGGGCGCCTGATACGCCGCGGCAGTTTCGGGAGCGAGCGGCGGCGTGCACGTGCGCGTGAGGATGCGTCCCGCATCGAACGCGGGCATCCGCTGCGACGACGCGCGCCACGCATCGAACGCCGGATTGAGCGGCTCGTCGCCCGTGGGCAGAAACGTGTTCGCGGCGACCACGCCGCTGAAGCGCGTTTCGTGTTCGGCGACGAGCCGCAATCCGAGCAAGCCGCCCCAATCCTGGCCGACGAGAATCGCATCGCGAACGTCTAGCGACTCGAGGAACGCGGCTAGCCACGCGACGTGCCGTGCATACGTGTAATCCTCACGCCGGACGGGCTTGTCGGATCGTCCGAAGCCGATGAGATCCGGCGCGATGCTGCGCAAGCCCGCCGCGGAAAAGTACGGAATCATGTTGCGATAAAGATAACTCCACGTCGGCTCGCCGTGCAGCAAGAGGATCGGCCGTGCCGACGTCGCGCCCTCATCGATATAGTGCATGCGAAGCGTACCGCCGTCCCCGCTCGGAACCTCCAGATAATGCGGCGTAAACGTATACCCGGGAAGATGCTCGAACCGCTCGTCCGGAGTCCGCAGGAAGTCCATGCGCGGCGACTTGGCCGCGTACCCGGTGAGTCCCCCGTCCCCGCTCCCTGTCACCCATGAGCTCTCGCTCTTGTCACCCTGAGCTTGTCGAAGGGTGGGCTGCAGATTACGCCCGTCCGCGTATCCGGGGGTGGCGGCCGATTAGCTCGGCGAGGTGTTCGAAGGCGCGCGCGTCGTTGGCGGATGTGAGGATGGTGATATAGGGCAGCGCAGCCCGCATTCCGCGTGCGGTCGGGGAAAAGCCGGGCGACGCTGCGTGCGGGTTGAGCCACACGATTCCCGCCGAACGCCGCTCGATCTCGCGCATCGCACGCACGAGCACGTGCGCGTCGCCGACGTCGAGTCCGTCGCTGAACACGATGACCACCGTATCGGGAGAGAGTACGCGCGCCCCGTGACCATCGACGAACGCTGCAAGGCTCGCGCCGATCTTCGTCCCGCCGCCCCACGCAGCGCCGAGGTCGCCGAACGGCGCACCCGCGTCCGGCGTGTGTGGTTCGCGGGCGACGTCGCGCAGTTCGCGGGTCACGTCGCGCAACTCGGTGCTGAAGAAGAAGGCGTTTGCGCGCAACGATCGCGCGACCAGCGCGCGCGAAAAGGCGACGATGGCGTTGGTGTGTTCGACGACGGAGCGGCTGCCGTCGATGAGGAGCGCGAAGCGCGGGTTGCGCAGCGGATGGCCGCGATAGTGGAGCGTGACGGCTTCGCCGCCCGTCTGCAAGCTTGCGCGCACGGTGCGGCGCAGATCGAAACGTCCGCCGTGCGATATCGTCTTCCAGCGGCGAGAACGTCCGAGACGCACGGCCGCGATCAGGCGTCCGGCGGCAACGGACATCGCTGCGTCGCGCGACCGGTCGATCGCCGGCGGCTCGTTCCGCGCGGAGAGCGGGCTGTATCGCGCGCGCAGAGCCGCGAGCGAAGGCGGCGTGTCCTCGCGTTCCTCGTCCGTCGGCCGGCGCTCTGCGGATCGCCCGCCGTCGCCTTCCGCCGGGTCCTCGTCGCGCGGTTGCGGACGATCGGGAACCGCCGCCGCCTCCTCGCGCGCTTCGGGTGCGTCCTCGCGTCCGGGACGCGTATGGCGCGGCGCGTACGACGATTGTGCCGTGCCCGCCGGCGATTGCGTGAAAAACCGCTCGAACGCTTCGTCGAACGCCTCAACGTCGGAGCGTTTACCGCAACAGACGAGCCGCAACGCCGCGCGCACGCGCGCGCGATCCGTTACCCCGAGTGCATCGAGGGCGCGCAGCGAGTCGTGCGCCTCCGCCTGTCCGATCGTAAAGCCGTGCTCTCTGCGCAACACGTCGCAGAACGCGGGCACCTGCGCGGAGAGTGCGTCCACGTGAATCACCCGCGCCGGGCGCGTACCGACCCGATCCCGTAATCCGATTCGACCGGAGCAGCAGCCGCCGCGCCGTTCTCGAGCAGCGGTGCGTACCGCGCGGATTGCGTGCGAAGGAGCGCCCAGTCTTCCTGGACTTTGAGGATGCACCCGCGCGTCTCTTCGAGGGTCCGTTCGTCGAGCACGTCGCGATGGAGCCGCACGAGCGCGAGCGCCCAGTCGAGGCTCTCCGCGACGCCCGGTACTTTGCGGAGCGGCTGATCGCGCAGGAAGACCATGAAATCGGCGATCCGCCGTGCGAGCCGGGCGTCGATATCCGGCAGACGCGCGCGCAGGATCGCGATCTCCTCGTCGCGCGACGGATAGTCGAGCCAGAGGTACAGGCAACGGCGGCGCATCGCGTCGGAGAGTTCGCGCGTGCGGTTCGAGGTGAGGATCACCGCGGGCCGCGAGCGCGCGCGCACGGTGCCGATTTCGGGAATCGTCACCTGGAATTCGCCGAGCAACTCGAGCAGAAACGCTTCGAACGCTTCGTCGGCGCGATCGATCTCGTCGATCAGCAGGACGGGCGCGTGCTCCTGGTCGATCGCTTCGAGTAGCGGCCGCCGGAGGAGAAATTCCTCGCTGAAGATTTGCGCTTCGCGCGCGGCCGGCGAATCGCCGCTGGTCTCCGTCAAACGCAAACGTAAGAGTTGCTTCGGATAATTCCATTCGTAGAGGGCGCTCGAGGCGTCGAGCCCTTCGTAACATTGCAGCCGAATCAGCCGCGTTTCGAGCACGTCCGCGAGAACTTTCGCACATTCGGTCTTACCGACGCCCGCGGGCCCTTCGATGAGCAACGGCTTTTCGAGCGCGAGCGCGAGTTCGAGCGCGGTGCTCAGATCGTCGCCCGCAACGAAGTGCCGTTCGGCGAAGCGCGCGCGGATACGCTCGGCGATCACGCGCGCTCGGGCGTCGCGAGATACCGTGCGGGGTCGGCGGCAAACGAACTGCGGCAACCCGCGCAGCAGAAACCGTACGGCCGGCCGTCGTGCTCGTAGCGATGTTGCGTCCGCGCGAAATCGACGTCCATCCCACAGACCGGATCGACCGCTTGCGGCGCGTCCTCGGCACCGGGAACGTCGTTCGCAACGGCGTCCGGCGCGGGCGCGCGCGAGATGATCTCGGCAATCACCGAGACCGCGACTTCGCCCGGACTGCGCGCGCCGATGTCGAGCCCGACGGGCGTGTGCACGGTCTCCAACCGCTCCGCGCCGATGCCTTGCTGGGCGAGCACGCCGAACACGGTTCGGGCGCGCCGCCGGCTCGCGAGCAGGCCGACGAACGCCAAGCGCTGCGCGAGCAGCATCTCGAGCGCCGCTTCGTCGTAGTGGCCCTGCGACGCGACGATCGCCACGAGCGCGTCACGCGCGTCGTCCGGCAACGCTGCCAAAAATTCCGGGACATCGCGTAGCGCGATCACGCGCACGCCGAGGCTGCCCGTCATATCGCGCAGTTCCTCGTCCGCGACCACGCGCACCACGTCGTATTCGAGCGTTTCGGCGAGCCGCGCCAGCGCGTCCGCGACGGGCGTATACCCGAACACCACGAGCCGCCGCAGCGGCACGCGCGGCTCGATGTAGACGTCGACCGCACCCTCGGACGTGCAGCTCATCGGAATGACGACGCGCTCCGCATCGGCGGGCACGCTCTCGTCGGACGCATCGACATCGGACCGGATCTGTAAGAGCAGCGGGCGCCGCCGGCGGATCGCCGCGAGCGCTTGGCGCCGCACGATGTCGCGCGAACAGGATCCGCCGACGAACCCCTCCATGTGCCCGTCGGCGAAGACGAGCGCGCGATCGCCCAAGTGCGAACTGACCGGCGACTTGCGCGCGACGACCGTGGCGATCGCGAACGTGGCGTGCTCGCCTTCGAGATGCGCGATGCGTTCGTAAAACTGCACGGCCGCCGCGCCGCTCAGACCGCTCCGGCCGTCGCGACGCGGGCTTTCACGTTTGCGAAGGTCGTGCCGATCACGCGCTCGGCCTGCGCGTCGATCACCCGGCCGCCGATCGTCGCGACCGGGCCGCGCATCGACGCCGTGCCCGTCCAGTCGAGCGTCGTCGTCCCGTTCCCGTTATCCGCAATCACGGCCGACGCGAGCAGATCGACGACGCTGCCGAAGCCGCCGCCGCTGATCTTCATCTTGATGTTCGCCTCGTCCGGTTGCGGCTCGAGCGCGATCTTGAACTTGAATTTCCCGCGCACGGGCCCGACGTTAACGGCAACGAGCGCTTCGAACGTGTGCGCGTCGAGCGTCTTCGCCTCGATGAGATCGGGCAGGCACTGCGCGACCTCGCCCGGATCGTTGACGAACGTCCAGACGACGGACTTGGGCGCGGGAACGATCTCCTGCCCGCTCCACTGCAACTTCACGCGCGCGCGTCCGCGATCGCGTGCCAGACTTTCGCACGCGTCATCGGCATCTCGATGTGCTTGACGCCGAGCGGCGAGAGTGCGTCGACCACCGCATTGACGAACGCCGCGGGCGAGCCGACGTTCGGGCTCTCGCCGACGCCTTTCGCCCCGATCGGGTGGTGCGGGCTCGGCGTAACCGTGTTGCCGGTTTCCCAGTGCGGCGTCTCGAGCGACGTCGGCACGAGGTATTCGGTGAAATTGGTGTTGAGGTGATTGCCGCCTTCGTCGAAGCGGATCTCTTGCATGAAGGCGATCGCGAAGCCCTCGGTCAGCCCACCGTGGATTTGGCCTTCGACGATCATCGGATTGATCACGGTGCCGCAATCGTCGATCGCGAGGAAGCGCCGAACCTTCGTTTCGCCGGTCTCCGCGTCGACGTCGACGACCGCGATGTACGCGCCGTGCGGGAACGTCATGTTGGGCGGATCGTAATAGAACGTGGCTTCGAGGCCGGGCTCCATACCGGGCGGCGGATTCGTGTAGGCCGCGAACGCGACTTCTTGCATCGTGACCGTCTTGCCGGGCACGCCGCTGAGCGCGAACTTGTAATCGGTCCACTCGACGTCGTCTTCGGCAGCCTCGAGCAGGTGCGCCGCGATCTTCTTGGCCTTCTCACGAATCTTGCGCGCGGCGAGCGAGATCGCGCCGCCGGCCACCGGCGTGCTGCGGCTCGCGTACGTGCCGAGTCCGTAGGGCGCCGTATCGGTATCGCCCTCTTCGACGAGGATGTTTTGCGCGTCGAGGCCGAGTTCTTCGGCGACGATCTGCGCCCACGTGGTCTCGTGGCCTTGTCCTTGATGGCGCGCGCCCGTGCGCACGATTCCCGAGCCCGTCGGATGGATGCGGATCTCGGCGCTATCGAACATCTTGATGCCCATGATGTCGAACAGTTTGCTCGGGCCGGCGCCGACGACTTCGGTGAACGTCGAGATGCCGATGCCCATGTACTCGCCGCGCGCGCGTTTCTCCGCCTGCTCCTTGCGAAGCTCGGCATACCCGATCCGCGCGAGCGCCTTCTCGAGCGTGAGGTGATAGTCGCCGCTGTCGTACACGAATCCGAGCGGCGAGGCGTACGGGAACTGCGCTTTCTTCACGAAGTTCTTGAGCCGCAGTTCTGCGGGATCCATCCCCAGCCGCTGTGCGAGCATGTCCATACCGCGTTCGATCGCATACGACGCTTCGGTCACGCGGAACGAGCAGCGGTAGGCGACGCCGCCCGGAGCTTTGTTGGTGAAGTACGCGTCGAGTTCGGTGAAGGCGAGCGGGAAATCGTAGGAGCCCGTCACGACCCCGAACATGCCTGCGGGATATTTCGTCGGGTCGGCTGCGGCGTCGAACGCGCCGTGATCGGCGACCGTCACGACCTTGAGCGCCGTGATTTGGCCGTCTTTGGTGGCGCCGATCTCCACGTTCATGTGGTAATCGCGCGCGAAGCCGGTCGTCGTGAGGTTCTCGGTGCGCGTCTCGACCCACTTCACGGGAACGCCGAGGATGACCGACGCGGCCGTCGCCACCACGTAGCCCGGATAGACGGGGACCTTGTTCCCGAAGCCGCCCCCGATGTCGGGCGAGACGATGCGGATCTTGTCTTCGGGAATGCCGGTGACGAGCGAAACGACCGTGCGGTGGGCGTGCGGCGCCTGCGACGTGAGATACATCGTGAGGCGGCCCGTGCCGCGGTCCATGTCGGCGAGGATGCCGCACGGTTCGAGCGGCGCGGGGTGGCAACGTTGAAACTCGATCCGCTCGTTGATGTGTACGTCCGATGCGGCGAGCGCGGCGTCGGTCTCCTCGCGCTTGCCGACTTCCCAATGATAGATGTGGTTCGTCTTGTTCTCGCGGTCGTCGCGAATGATCGTCTCGTCTTTGCGCGCTTCGAACGGATCGACGACGACGTCGAGCGGTTCGTATTCGACCTCGACCAGTTCCGCCGCGTCGTGCGCGATCTCGCGCGACGTGGCGATCACGCCTGCGACCTCCTGATACTGGAAGAGCGCCTTGCCGACGGCGAGCACCATCTGTTTGTCGTAGCCGTGGAACGTCGGAATCCAGCCGAGATTCGCGGCGACGAGATCCTCGCCCGTGATGACGGCCTTCACGCCCGGCAGCGCCAGCGCCGCCGTCTTGTCGATCTTGACGATCCGCGCGTGCGGATACGGACTGTGCACGAGCGCGAGATGCAGCGTGTGCGGGATCACGATGTCGTCGAGATACCGCCCGCGGCCTTGAATGAAGCGCGGATCTTCCTTGCGCTTCATCGAGAGGCCGATCGAGTGGCGTTCGGCTGGGGCTGGGGCTTCGACGATCGTCGCCATGCGGGACGCTCCTTAACTTCCGACGGGCTGAGCGGATAGCTCGCGGGCGGCTTGCTGGACCGACTTCACGATGTTCTGATAACCGGTGCAGCGACAGAGATTGCCGGCGAGCGCCTCGCGAATCTCCGGTTCGCTCGGATCCGGATTGTTCTTGAGCAGCACGAGCGACGTCATGAGCATCCCGGGCGTGCAATAGCCGCACTGCAATCCGTGGCAATCCCAAAACGCTTGCTGCAGCGGATGGAGGGTCGCGCCGTTTGCGAGACCCTCGACGGTGGTGATTTCGTGGCCGTCGGCCATCACGGCGAACATCGTGCACGACTTGACGGCGCGCTCGCCGTCGAGCACGACGACGCACACGCCGCAACTCGACGAATCGCAGCCGACGTGCGTGCCCGTGAGCCCCAACTCTTCGCGCAGGAAGTACGCGAGCAAGGTGCGCGGTTCGACGTCGCGTTCGTAGGCGGTCCCGTTAATCGTGACGTTGATTTTCAACGCGCCGTTCCTCCCAGCCGTTCGAGGGTCGCGACGAGGCCGCGCTGCACGAGCACGCCCGCCATCGCTTTCTTGTAGTCAACGTCGCCGCGCGTGTCGGCGGCGGGATCCGCGATTTTTCTCGCCTCGGCTGCTGCGGCGCGAAAGAGGTCCGCGCTCGGGCGCGCGCCGTCGAGCAACCGCTCCGCTTCGAGCACGCGCGTCGCCTTCGGTCCCGCCGCGCCGATCGCGACGCCGGCGTTCGCGATCGTGCCGTCCGCGTTCAGCGTGAACTGCACCCCCGCGGCGGCGGTCGCGAAATCGCCGACCTTGCGTTCGATCTTCTGATAGGACCCCGACGTCCGGTCGCTCGGCGTCGGAAAGCGGGCTTCGAGCGCCATCTCGCCTTCGGCGACGGCGGTCGTATACGAATCGACGAGGAACTCGTCGATCGGCACCACGCGCGTCCCGTCCTTGCCGCGAACCACGACCTCGGCGCGCGACGCGAGTGCGACCACGCTCCAGTCGCCCGCCGGATCGTTGTGGCAGAGGCTTCCGACGACCGTGCCCATCTGACGCACGACGGGATCCGCGACCACGGCCGCGGCGTCCGCGATCAAACGATAGCGTTGCGCGACGACGGGCGAGACTTCCATGGCGAAATCGCGCAGGCCCGCCCCGATTCGCAACTGCCCGCCGGTCTCCGTGAGGTACGCGAGCGACGCGATCGGATTGATGTCGACGAGCACGGCCGGCCGGGCGAGGCGGTAGCGCATCGCGGGAATCAGGCTTTGGCCGCCTGCGAGGATGCGCGCGTCGCCCCCGTGCTTGAGGAGGGCCGCGAGGGCTTCGTCGACCGAGTGCGCGGACAGGTAATCAAAGGCGGCTGGGAACATTCTTCCTCCAAGTGCACACACTTTCGATGGGGGCGGGTTCCGCCGAAGCCGTCCGAGTCCTTCCGAAGCGTCCGAGCGGCCGCGTACGCAGCGCGTCGCGGGCGCGAGGCTGATTCGGTGCCGTCACCGCGCGTTCGCAGTGTCGAGCGCGTTCACGCCCGCCTGCGCGAACTGATCCTCTCCGGCTCCTACGCTCCCGGTGCCGTGCTCTCGCAAGTGGAACTGGCCCGGATGCTCGGCGTAAGCCGCACGCCGCTGCGCGAGGCGATGCGGCGTCTCGAAGAAGAAGGCCTGATCGAAGCCGAGCAAAACCAACGCGCGCGCGTCGCCAGCGCCGACGCGGAGGCGCTCGACGTGCGTTTCACCGACTGGATCTTGCTCCAAGCGATGGG
>Ga0116227_10014992_pt1 | contig 11598 bp, 8 predicted proteins | sample S1TSphgellanicum_FD_89693 | JGI IMG/M metagenome (GOLD analysis project Ga0116227, IMG submission 89693) | Host-associated microbial communities from peat moss isolated from Minnesota, USA - S1T2_Fb - Sphagnum magellanicum MG | ecosystem: Host-associated > Plants > Peat moss > Unclassified... | reverse complement strand
GGCCAAAGGGTATGTCCCTCATGCCGAGCGCCTGCAGAACCATCTGCACAGCTTCCGGGGAACTTACGGCGTGACCGTAAAAGCAACTATTATCCAAAAACGATGCGCTGCGGGCCGCCGCCAGACCCACCACCCGCGTAAGCCAGGCGGAACCAACCGCGCCTACAGTTAAGACAGCCACGGCAGGCTTTTGCGGAGATCGGTTGCGGCGCCGATTCCAATCATTCGCGGCGCCGCGTCTTACAAGGCCGGCGCCAACTCTCTTACTGGCGCCTGACTCTCCTTGATTTCCTGCATATAATCCATCAGCACTTCCCCGACCACCGGATAGAACTCATCCTTGAAGTGCCGCAGATCTTCACGCAAGCTGACACTCGTGCCGTAGCGGACCACGATTGAGGAAGGGTCCAATAGTTTCAACCCCAATCTTCTCGCCACCACGGTCATATCATCCTTGAATTCAGCCGGCCAGCTGATGGCCCTGCCATCCGGCATGTATTGAAACGTGTAGAGAACCACGCCGGTGGGCACGGGCAGTATTTCCAGCAACTCGCCCACCTGCCTGAACAGATCTTCCTGGAAAGACCGCTGCCCCCGGCAATCGCGGATCAGCGCGCGAACCATCTCGTCTTCCGGCGTTTCAGCGGGAAACTGGGCCAGCAGTTGGGCCGACATGTCAGCCCGAATGTCCTCGTTCTGCTTGAGAATTCCATCGGCCTTCCAGCGATGCGCAAGCTTGCCGAACTTGACATCGATCTCTTTGGCGCGCTCGACCACAGCCTGCTGAACGATATTGGAGTTGAGATAATATCCCTCAAAAACAATATCGATTGCGGTGTTCGGTTCCAGCAAAGCGAAGTCGACCTGACGGATGAGCCGGTGCACCGCCGGACCGGGTTCCAGTTCCGGGTCGGAATAGCAGAACTCCCGAACTTCCCTGGGCACGGATTGTTCGCCGGCGCAGAAGCGAATCAGCTGCAGCGCAGCACGGGGCGTAAACACAAACGGCGTGGAGCGAAATCCAATTTGCCGGTAGACCGGAACCAGGCGCCGCTGCAAGTTCAAGGTCCGTATCGGCCCATTGATCTGGCAGCCCCCAAATGTAACCACCGACGGTTCAGACATCCACTTCATCCTTCTTCGTAAATATTGCCTGGGAACGCCGCCAGCCGATCTTCTTCATGGGCTCAGCATTATTCGAATATTGCATCAAGCCATCAAAAGTTCGGTTGTCTGATCGTTGACAGTCATCGGCAAATTTTGAGGCTTAAATTCTCCGACGTCCAACAAATATTCAGCCCTGCCATCGGCTTCTTCGCTACGCAGCGTAAAACCCAGTTTTTTATAATGATCCTTGACCATGCTGTTTTTCGCCGTGGGGATATACACCCCCAACAATTTGGCAATTCCCTTGGCCTGCGCTGCTGCGACGATCTTTCCAAGCATCGCTTCTTCGACCTTGCGGCCGAGCACCCGGCAGCTCATCAGCCAGGTGTCGATCTCCCATGTAGGGACATCTTCACCTTCGGCGGGCTGACCCACAATCACTCCGATCATGCCAAAATCGCCGAATTTATCTTCAAGGCGCACCTGCAGCGTAAAGGTCTTCTCAGATTCCTCAAATCCCTTTACATCCGCCTCCGTATACCGCCGGGTCGTGAGATTGAACTGGTTCGATTTGTTGACAAGCTGCGCAATCCGCTGCCGCCCCGTCGGCGTGAAATTGGCGTAGGTGATCTTCATGTCGAGCGACGCAAGGTAATCGCCGAGATCTCTTGATTTCTGCATCACCTCGGCACGAAAGGCATCGGCGGCATAGGAGCTTGCCCGTACACTGTCTTCCTCGGAGAATGACACCGCCTCGAAATATCCGGCTGCCAAAAGATACCAGGGATACAGGCTTGGATCTTCCGGCAATTCGGGCACGCCAACCATCGGCAATGCCTCCCGCACCTGCGCCCGCTCGGCACCGTTATCATCCAGGAATACCAGGGAATCGATGCCGATATTCAGAGTCCGCGCGATGCTCTCAAGATTGCTTGGTTTATCCAGCCAGTTTGCCTGGAAAACCGCGATATCCGCCTCGCGCAGCAGCATCTCGGGATGATCCCGAAACGGCTCGCGGGCCACGGAATCGGTATTCTTGGATGAAACCGCCAGGATGATTCCCCGGCCTTTCAACTCCAGCGCCAGACGCTGGATCGCCAGAAAGGCTTCGCCGACAGGGCTGCCCTGCCCGACCTTGATACCCTCCATCCCGTCATCGCCGATCACGCCGCCCCATACCGTGTTATCCAGATCGAGCACCAGGCATTTGCGAGCCTTGCCGCGAATCGACCCCAGCACGCGCCCTACCACGTCGGCATAGGCAAGATCGCAGTCGGGCGAGAAGGCAAGTTTGAATGCAAAATACCGGACAGGATCGAACCAGGCATCCGTGCCGACCCGTTCCGCCAGAGCGGCGATGTCGACGATAAAGCTGCTCGTCTCCTTTGCCAGCTTGACGATCCGCAGGTTGACCGCTTCGATCAGCGTCCGCACGGTGCCGGTCACGGCACGGTCATAACTGCCGAACAGAGCGGCGGAGGGAACCGGGACGGTCTGCAGCAAAACGGCGGCGCCGCAGCCAGCTTTGATACCCTCCATCACAGCCTGGATGCGTTCCAGCGCCTGGTCAATGATCTGTTCAGCCTGCCCCGTCAGCGCCACGCGCTCCAGTTGCAGCCAACGATAATCCACCGCCAGCAGCACGGCATCCGGCTTCGCCGCATTTACATGGGAGTCGGGATCCAGAGCCTCCTGCATCACCTGGTCGTAATCAGGCAGCACAAGCTCAAGATCGATGCCATGACGGGCTGCCGCGGCAGGCAGATGGTCGGCCACCAGATCCGTCGTGGCATTTGACAGCACCGCCAACCGGAAGGGGGAGAGCGGCGCGAGCGAGGCATTCGCGGCGCGCAGCGCATTAATCGTCTTGCTCAGGCTTCTCGACTGCCCTACGCTTAATTTATAGCCGGCTAGCCGCTGTATTTTCGGCCCGGCATCCTGGGCATCCGGGCTGACGGAGCGGATACGGGAACGAAAATCTTCCGGCGCCACGGGAAGCCACGGCAGGTCTAAAAAGCTGTTGCTCATTACGGCAGATCCCATCTTATCGAATGCAGATCCCTGCCTTTGGGATGGCTGCATTCCAGAACGCTGTTTTTACGGTACCCAATCATGCGTGGGTGAGTTTGCCCTCGATCATGGCGGCAAGCTCGCCGACATTATTCGCCGCGTTGATCTCCGATGCGGCGAACCGCACCTTGAACGCCTGCTCAATCGCGATGATGAACTTGACGTGAAAAACGCTATCCCAGCCTGGAACATCATCCGCCGTGGTGACATCCACCAGGACGACATCATCCTCATCGCTGAGTTCCTGAAATACTTCCGTCAACCGATTCAATACGTCTTGATGGCCCATCAAATTATCCTGCTCGATCTATATCTTCGGTTAATTTAGGTAACATATGTCCGCTGCAGATGCCAACATCTTAGTGCATGCGCGTCAAGGCAATCGGGTAACCGAGGAAGCTTAAAGGAAGCAGGGTTTTTTAAAAAAGCGCGCAAAAAACGTTTGGTTTCTCTTGGTCCGCTGGCTGCTGCGCCCGCGCCCCAGATCGATAAAAGTTTTGGAGCTGCTTTTTTCAAAAGAGCAGTTTTCGCTTTTGCATTTCAGCTTCACTCGATTGCCCTGGCATGCGCGTCCCACGGGAAAACATCAGGGCGCAGGCGCGCGCAATGGCACAGTTACGCGTTCTTATGGATCTGGCGCGCCACGCAGGCTTCCCAAAACAATAGGCCGGAGCAGCGTATATGCGGCCGCGGCACGGATCAGGCGTCCTTGAGACCTCAAGCAGCCTGGCTGGTCGCCTCCGGCACAATATTCCATTTTAAAGCACGGGACTCTGCCTCCCGAAGAATAATATGGATTTCGCTCACCATACGACGTGCGAACAACCGGCCAGCCGAAGGCAATTCCGCGACACTTTGCCGGGCCACATCAACGTGAGTCGAACGCAGCAGTTGCAAGGCCTCAGGGTGGATTGGTTCCACATTCAAAATCGCCTTTGCGTTCTTGCAGCCTTCCAGCACATCGCCGCCGTTGAACGCCTGCCGCATCGCCTTGACGGCTTTGCGAACCAATGAACCGATCACGGTTCGCATATCGTCATCTACTTCGGCCTGCTCCATCTTACCGCAGATGATAAGCGCTTTCGTCACGTCGCCGGCGCGGGCGGCAAAGCGAGCGGCGCGCCGGAATGAAAACTCCCGTTCGAAATCCAACTCACCCAGCCGCTCCCAGACATCGGCGCTTTCTGCAAAAACCTGCAGATGATCGTAGCATCTGGCAAGCCCGCGCAACGCCCGCACTTCATTGGGATTATAGTCGACCGCGTTGCGGAAGGCTGCCATCGCACCTTCCATATCCGGAACCTGCAGAAGTTCCTTCGCCTGAGCGCATTCAGTGGAGACGAGGCGGGAAATCCTCGAAATCGCATGTTCATGCCCAGGCTCCAGCGACAGAATGGAACGCCAGGCCGAGACGGCCTTCAACACATCGCCGGCCTCCATTGAAAGCTTTGCGGCCCTTCCCAGACCCTTGATAACCTTGGCACACAGATCGGATTCGTTCTCTCCGGAAAATTTTGCTTTACGGCACGCAGCCAAAACGCTTGCGCTCCCCTCAAACTGACCATGGCTTGCCAGCGATGGTACCACCGCATAGGCGGCGCCCGCATTGCGCCCGACCAGATCAAGCGCAACCGCCGCAACCGCGGGATAGTTGCCAAGCTTGAGAAACGCATCGCGCTTGATGATTAACAGCTCGGCGCTTTCACCCTCAAGCTGCATAATTTGGTCGATCGTCTCGACGACCTGATTCAACCGCCCCAGTTTCTGGTAGCACTTGATGAGCTCATACATCGGAACCGTAGGGTCCTGGGCCATCGGCACCGCCCGCTGAAGCCAGGCCGCCGCTTCCTCCAAGCGTTTGGTTTTCAGCATCACCTTGGCAATGGCAAATATCGATTTATACGTCTGGTCTTCGATCTCCATCAGCCTCTCGGCAAGCGCCGTCGCCTCTGGAAGCGTGCCTGCCTTCAAAGCCGCGCTTATTTTACCGACCATCGCGCTGATGGCGGCCTTTGTTGGCAGTTGTCCCGGCAGCAACTCTGCTACCGGCGCCACAACTGGCGCTACCTCTAGTGGCATAGCCCCTCCAATAGGAATGTTTTCGTTTATCGTGGCAACCCGGCGCACCGGCCGTGAACGATGTTTCGTTTCACAGAACGTACGCACCAGGGTTTTACCGTAATGCTCCTTGAATGCCGCTGTATAGTGGTTTACATCCTGTCCGTTATTTTCCAATGCCGCCTGTCGGCCGAATGCAACCACAAGCGGTGTCGGATCAAGCAATACATGCTGGTCTTCTTCGGCGGCCTGTTGAATCCAGCCGCATAGTTTCGCCCGGCTGGGGATCGGCGCCCCATCGTTTCCCACGACGTTAATATGACTGACGAATATCACCTCACCCTGCAACCGCCTGGTGATTTCGGACATATCGTGACGCAGTTCTTCATATGTCGTCTGATGCACGTGGCCCTCAAGCAAAATACGGCGCTCCAGCGGCGTTACCTGCGCAAATGCAGGAATGCCGGCCAGTTCGGCGGCGCGCTTTTGCTTATCGGTCTCCCGGTACAGACGAAAAAATATCCGCATCAGTTCCGGCCGTTCGGAAAAGGCCGTATCGAGATAGTTGATCTGCAACAGAAATCCGTTGAAATGGATCTCCTTTGTCGAGGATATTTCTACAAAATAGATATCGCTCGGCTTTTCTTTTTTCCACTCCGGAAAGCTGCCCTTGGCACAAATATAGGGCGCCAGCTCTTTCGGCAGCGGCTCTCCGTCGATGAAATCGATCTGCTGCAGGGCCTCTTTCGTCGTATGGACGAAGCCATATATATTATCGATCGCGCGTTTGATTGACTTCGAACGTTTGGCAAAAGATAGCGGTTCGGCAATTCGGCACGTGCCAATATTTGTGACAGTAACCTTACTCAGCGCCATTGGTAGACTCCGATAATTTTTCGTTAATTCGTATCATACATGCCAGTTGCCATCAATCATATTGTGACCCTTTAAAGAATCCATAGGGATCAATCTCCTGGCCGGCGTTAGAGACCGGGGGGGGGGAGCAGATCCGGTCGCAAAAATATTGATCGTTTTGGGTTTGATGCCGGCCAAAATCCTGCAATCTGGCGCAACCCCCGGGGGCTAGCCTCATCATCTGGTGCGGCGTGAAACCGGGCTTTGACGGTTTCGGATGCCCTAACGCAATTCGCCAAGTTCCGCCGTATGTGCAATATTGCAGTTACAGTTTCATGCTCAGTTCCCGCCAATGATGGCCGTTCGAAAGGAATGAGGCGAATGCGTAGAATTACGATGATGGCATTTGTGCTTCTGGTGCTGGCCAACATGAAAATCTGCCCTGCTTTCGCTGCCCCGCCAGCCGAGCAATTGCTGTCCGCGGCACCCGCCCAGTGCAGCGACCCATCAGCCTCAAACTGGCCTGGTCTGACGCTCAAGAACGGCGATGTTGTTGGTGCTGCAATTCTGGACGAAATCGATGGCTATGCCCAAAGCGCCGGCACCACCGGCGGCCTGGGCGGCGAACTGGTGGAAGTCACCACGACCGCCGATTACGACAGCGATGCCGGGGAGGCGCCGGTTCAAGGCTCCCTTCGGATGATCGTGGAGCAGGCCGACCGCGCGAACACGCCCATTTGGGTAACCTTTAGCCCCGCTTTGGGCCGCGGCGCGACCATCACCCTTAAGCGACCACTGCATCTCGGGAACGACGTCACCATCGATGGCACCTGCTCCGATATAACAATCCAGGGACTTTCCCGCATCGGGCTGTTTTACCTTATCGACCGGCATAATATCATCGTCGACCGCCTGCGGTTTCGTAAAACCAACTATGTTTCCGGCTTGCCGAATGCAGAGCTGGGCACGGCCATCCGGCTGGGCGGCGCATTCGACGCGATCGCTATCCTGCATAACGACCTATCCGAATGCGGTGACGGTTGTATCGACACGACCAGCGGCCGCGGCAAGCAGGTCCCGGCGCTGTCCCGTGTCACCATAGCATTCAACTATATTCACGACCATGACAAAACGATGCTGTTCGGTACGTTGAATTGCGCTGACGGCGATGACTGCACAACCCAGGAAGCGGCACAAAACGCTGCGTTGGGGCCCGGTTTATTCATGACGATGGAAGGCAATGCCCTGATCCGGGATGCGCAGAGAAATCCCAAGGTGTTTGGCCGGGTGATGCTGCATTGCTTCAACAATTATATCGCATTCCAGCCGCATCAGCGGCCGCAGGCCCGGCCCAGCGCCTCCTACGGAATTTTGGTTTTGAACGGCGGACGGGCGTTGATTGAGCACAACTGCTTCGTTCCTTTAAATCCAGGGAACCAGGCGGTCATTTTCACGGCGGGCACACCGGGCACCAGACGCGCGAAAGGCGACTGGCCAGGGTTTATCCGGCTGGCCGGGGGACCGCAGGCGCCGGTCGGTGCCATCGTCGTGCAAAACGACCCTGCGAACGTCTCCAATCCACCCTATGCCTATCATCCCATCGCGCTCGAATCCCTTCCCCCGCCGCAAGCACTCGCTTGCATCGCTTCACGCGCCGGACGCGGAGGTGCGGCTTCATGGGATAATCCAGCCTGCAAAATCGCAGGAAGCTGACGTAATTACGCAGGCTCACGCGCTTTCGGGGGCTTCGCCGCTCGCTTCGCCGCTCATTGCAATTCGATACGCATTCGCCGCCTCATGCCAGACCGCCAGCAACTGCGCCGCGACCGTCGCCGGCGCATGCGCCTGCAGAACTGCGTCCCGCGCCGCCTGCCCGAACTGCCCGCAAAGTTCGGGATTCGAAGCCAGACGTGAGAGCGCTGCAATAAAATCGGAAAAATCCCCAACGGGTACCAGGAACCCTGTCACGCCAGGCTGCACCAACTCGGCAAGCCCCCCGGATGCGAAGGCGACGACGGGAAGCGCCATGGCGGCAGCTTCGATCGCCGTCCGCCCGAAAGGTTCAGCCCAAAGCGACGGTATCGCAACGACCTGACAGGACGACAGGACATCGTATAATCTATCGCGTGAGAGATGCCCGTGTAACGTCACCCTGGACGACGCCCGATACGACTCGATCATTCTCCTCAGCTCTGCCTCATCCGGTCCACTGCCTAGAAAATGGAGCTGCAGACCAGGGATGTCGGACAACATTTTCGGCAGAAACCGCAACAGCGCCACCTGCCCCTTCTTTTCGGTCAGAGATCCAATAACAGCAATGTTGAAACCGCCCCCCGCAAGGTCAGAAATCGGCTTTACGCCATTGCGGCTATCGATCGGATTGACGACCCGCCGCACCAGCCCGGGTGAAACGATCTTACCAAGCTGACGCTCAAGATATCGGCTCGCCACCACCACACGAGTCATGGAGGCAAGACCATCTGCCCGGTGCGATGCCGTCTGACGAATCAACCCTTTGGTGAAACGCGCGGAAAGACCGGCGCCCTCGATACAAGCGGCGGCGCAGCACGAGCACGGCTGATTCCCAATGGCCGCCGCCTGGTCCTGCCGGGCGCATAAAAACCGGTTGTCACGGACAAAGCCGACCAGAGGAACGTCCCGCCTGCCGGCGACGGCCATGATTGCATCGTGATTATCGGCGTGAATCAGCCAAGGCCGGAAACGCTCGATCAACGCCTGCAATTCATGCGACACATGTTTCTCCCGTGCAACAAGCAGGTCGGTGGCGGCGGGAAGATTGGTTCCATTCCAGAGCCATATCGCAAATGCAGAAAGGCGACCGGGAAAACGGCTCAGAGGAACGCTGAACAGAAAGCGCAGGCTTGCGATGGTAAACGCCGCAGCCCGCACGAGCGCGGGTGCTACAAATACCCGGTTAAAATCCGCACGAAACCAGCCATGGAACGGCCAGGGGCCCGCGAGCGGGAGAAAAACGATTCGGATGCCGTCAGACAGCTCCTCTAGCGCAGACGTCAAGACCCCACCCAGCACAACAACCGTCACAGGCTGGGTTCGCGCAATCTCTCGAAGCGCGATCTGCAAACTAAGCTCGGCCCCGCCCAAAGAATAAGGGGGATACCGGTCGGTTACGACCAGCACCCCCCCCTGCGATTGAACGGCGTCCGCTTTCAAGGCTTTTAACAGGAAAGCCTAGGCGGCGACCTCCTCAAGATATGCGCCGGCTGCCCCCTCAGGATGCAGCTCCGCCTGCTGGCTGGCAAAATCCACACTCAACTCAGGCTTCTTCAACGCCTTCCTGCAGCGGCTGAGGTAATGCCAATAGGTTTTATCTTCCGGGCTAATTTCAATGAGTCGCTCGAAGACTGCACTTGCCGCCTCGAATTTTCTCGACTTGAAGTAAACACGAGAAAGCCACTGCAAGGCATTCAGATTTGTCTGGTCAATCGTGAGAAGCCTTTCGGCCGCCTCAGTCCGCTCCTCATCCGCAAGCTCCGGGCTTCGCAGCACACGTTGTAACACTGCACTCAAACGGCCACGAAGCTTTTCGACAATCGGATTTTCCGGGTTCCAAAGCATGATTGCTTCGAGTGTCGCGAAGGTCGCTGCAAAAGGTTCCGCGCCGGCGCGTTGAAAACCGCTTTTTCCGAGTTTACGGGCAAGCGAATCACCCTTTTCCGTCAGGCTAGCGTCGCCCTCGAGATGCGATCGGGCATCGACGAACATCAGCAGTTGCCCTTCGCTTGGATCGCATTTCCGGGATGACCGCAATGCACGCTGCCACGCATCCGTATCGCCGGTCAGTCGGGCAAGACTGCGCCAAGCTTCAGCCTCTTCAGCAAAATCACCTTGCCGGTTCAAGGCGATCGCCAACTTCCGCCAAGCCGTACCCACAGCGGGATCAAGTGCGACGAGTCGCCGGAAAACTGCGACAGCCTCGGCAACCTCGTCATTATCGAGAAGGGCAATACCCGCTTTCATCAAACCGGAGATATGACGGCGAAGGGAGGATGCAGCTTTCTCGTGCAGCGGATCCAGCTGCAAGACCAAACGCCAAATGCCGGCAGCCTCAACCTCTTCCCCGGTCTTCTCAGCATTGCGAGCGACTTTAACCAACTGGCCGACAATCGACACCACATCTTGCGCATCAGCCGAATCCACACCGGCATTCACGACGATCTGAGCCGCTACCGACACATATTCCGGCGTCAACAACAAACGCGTATATTTAAGCGCCGCCTGGCCATCGATCTCGGCCAATTTGGACGCGGCGGACGAAAGCCTCTCAAGATTTTTAACTTTGGCCGCGCTATCCGCGGCAAGCACGAGCGAGCGCGATGAACTCTCCCGCTCAAAGGCGGCAAACGCCATATCACAGGCGTCATTAAAGGCTTTCGCCTTGAAATATGCGGCCGCACTCGCAAGCAGCGGCGTTGGGTCAGCCGGCGCCATTTCCGCTATGCGGCTCCAAACATTGGCAGCTTTTACAACCCTGCCGGCTTTCGCCAGAGCCTTTGCGCAGACATTCAGCGCACCTATCGAGCCAGGCGCCATGGCGACCATCTGTTCAGCAAGATCCGCAGCGCCCTCAATGTTGCCTTCCAGCGAAAGGATGCGGATTTTCAATTCCATTGTCTCGATCGAATTATCGCCAAGCAAAAGACTCTCGTCGAGCGCTTCGCGTGCGGCCTTGTAGTCACCGCGCCTGAAATTCACCGCCCCCTTAAAATAGGCCGCCTGAGCGCGACATTCGTCCAAAGCAACCAACTCGGCTATAGCTTGTTCAGCCGCCGCAAAATCATTTGCAGCCACATAATTACGGCAACGAAAAATAATATCTCTACTAGTGGCCATTTATATCACACCTTCGCAAATTTTTGCCCCAACCGTTTTGATTGACTTACGTCGTTTCAGTCGAAGCTTAATCGATTGACTTGCCCCAAGCAAACAAAAAGTTAATGGTTTTATAGCCAATCTATGACGTTTGCGAGGCGGCTCCAGAACCGATAAGTTGTTCTGGCCATCAAACTTACTGCAAATTTCTCTGCCCATCGGAGTAAAAAGTCTAACGTAAAACGATTTCGAGCCGCCCAACGCGCGGAGCGGGTCGACCTACCGTAAACCGAAGCCCCGTTAGTAATCATGAATTTGGGCGAATTGGCATGATAAATGATACCTGTCATAATACCAGGGACCAGGACAGCCATCGCGACGGCTGAATGCCACCGGGAAAGGCGGCGATCCCGGCCGCGCGCATGACGCTGGGATCAGTAGTTATCAAAGTGGCGCGGTTCGTTGATGTTATCATCTGCGCTGCTTCTCTGGTCTGGGGCTGCGGCTTACCTCGATGGGCTGGCCGAATGTGTAGTAAGTTTGCAACATTGAGAAAATGTTAGAGCTTCGAGCCAAAAAGCAGGTTAATTTAATATAGGAGCGGTATATCGTTACAGCCTGAGAAGTTTATCTTTGGGAGAGATTATGAAGCTACGT
>Ga0116227_10014991_pt1 | contig 11600 bp, 11 predicted proteins | sample S1TSphgellanicum_FD_89693 | JGI IMG/M metagenome (GOLD analysis project Ga0116227, IMG submission 89693) | Host-associated microbial communities from peat moss isolated from Minnesota, USA - S1T2_Fb - Sphagnum magellanicum MG | ecosystem: Host-associated > Plants > Peat moss > Unclassified... | reverse complement strand
TCCTCGCCGTCGAGCACCGCGCCGCGGCCCTGTCGGTTCGCCTGCGATTGCGCGGCCAGTTGCTCGGGCGCCGGGATATAGAACTCGCGGTCCATGACCGAATATCTCGCGGAGTATTCGTTCACATTGGCCATGCGGTGGCGGATCCACTGGCGGGCGACGAAGATCGGCAGTTTGACGTGATATTTGATTTCGCACATTTCGAACGGCGTGCTGTGCCGGTGGCGCATCAGATAGCGGATCAGCCCGGCATCTTCCGAGACACGCCTGGTGCCGCGGCCGTAGGACACGCGCGCCGCCTGCACGATGGCGGCATCGTCGCCCATATAGTCGATGACGCGAATAAACCCGTGGTCGAGGATAGGGATCGCCTCGAAGAGCCGCGCCTCCAGCGCCGGCACGGTGGCGCGGCGGGTGGGGTGGCTTGCCGCACGGGCGGCCTCGATCTCGGCGGATTGTTCGGGCGTCAGGGGCATGAGCGGGACGATCGCATGTGATGAGCCCCCGACCGTAGCCCGCCATGGAGCGAAGCGGAATGCGGGCTACGGGGCTGGGGCTAGCATTTTGGTGCGGAGTGGCCTATATCGGCCTCGTCCGCTTCGGCTGACTATGGTGATAAACGGCGATTGGAATAAGCGTTGTGGACCCGGGGGCAGTGCCCGGCGTCTCCACCAACGTAGAGCCTGCGCGAAATGCGCTAGGCCGAGTCGTCTGGCGTGCGTTTGCGAGCACCGGAGCGGAGCGGCCTCTTTGGCCGTGAGCACCGGAGCGCAGAAAACGTGCGTCAGACGGCCGGCATAGTAGCATTTCCCGCAGGCTCGTAGGGGACGACACAGGCTCGACACGCGTAGTAAAGACTCGCCTTTTGCCCGGCATGATACCGCCGTTATCGGGTCAAATCACAAGTGCCAATGACAATCATGAGGCGCTCGCTCTCGCTGCATAAGCGTTAGCGCGGTTAGGGGGGCCCCGGGCAACAGAATGCCCCCCACTTTTGCCCTTCACCAGACGGGCTTTCGCGTTCGGCGCGGGGCGCGTATGCTGATTCCCGAGCCATGGAAGACGATCCCAAAACCCCCAGTGCCCCCGAAAGCCTGCTCCCCTACGAGCGGTGGATGGAGGACGCCTTGCGCCAGGTGGTGGTGCGCGCGCTGAACCACGCGGCCGCCGAAGGCCTGCCCGGCCAGCACCATTTCTACCTCACCTTTCGCACCGACTATCCCGGCGTGATCATCCCCGCCCGGCTGAAAGCCAAATACCCGCAGGAAATGACCATCGTCCTGCAACATCAGTTCGACGACCTGGCAGTGGACGAAGCCGGGCGCAGCTTTGGCGTCAGCCTCTCCTTCGGCGGCGTGCGCTCGGCGCTCACCGTGCCGCTGGATGCGGTCTCCGCCTTTGCCGACCCGCATGTGCAGTTCGGGCTGCGCTTCGGCGTGGTGCCGCCGCCGGCGCCGGTCGCGGCCATTGCCGCACCTACGCCAAACCCGATCGAGGGGCAGCCACAGGTGGTGAGCCTTGATGCGTTCAGGCGTCGGAAGGATTAAGCAGGCGCCGTAGGGCGGAAAAGCGAAGCGCCTTCCGCCATTCCCACCCATCCGCACCACCCACACGTGCGGGGCTTGGTTCGACGCCGAGATGGCGGAAGGCGCTTCGCTTTTCCGCCCTACGATCTGCCGATTTCCCAATGAATCGGGGTAAAAAACCTTTTGATCATGAGGCCGAGCCTTTCCATCAACACGGCGGCATAGGCCCAAAAGTTTTTTGGTTCTTTTTTTCAAAAAAGAACTGCTTTACTTCCTTACCTCATGAACGCTCCCGCTCTCGGTCTGGCCTCGCGCCTCCAATGCCTGCGCCAGATCGAGCGCAAGCTGCTCTGGCTCTCCGCCTGGACGGTGCATAACGCCAACAACATCCGCCCCAACCGCGACGGGCTGAAAGTCGGCGGCCACCAGGCCTCCTGCGCCTCCGTCGTCTCCATCATGACCGCCCTCTATTTCGACCGGCTGCGCCCCGGCGACCGCGTCGCCGTCAAACCCCACGCAAGCCCCGTATTCCACGCCGCCAACTATCTGCTGGGGCGCCAGACACGCGAGAAAATGGAGGGGCTGCGCAGCATGGGCGGCGCGCAGGCCTACCCGAGCCGGGTCAAGGACGGCGACGAGGTCGATTTCTCCACAGGCTCGGTCGGCCTCGGCGTCGCGGCAACCAGTTTCTCCGCGCTCATCCAGGATTTCGTTGCCCTGCGCGGCCTGATGCCCGAGGGCGTGCCCACCGGCCGCCACATCGCCATCGCCGGCGACGCCGAACTCGACGAGGGCAATATTTACGAGGCCCTGCTCGAAGGCTGGAAGCACGATGTCCGCAACGTCTGGTGGATCGTCGATTACAACCGCCAGAGCCTGGATTCGGTGGTGCAGGACCGGCTGTTCGGCCGCTTCGAGGGTCTGTTCGGCGACATGGGCTGGAACGTCGTGCGCATCAAGCACGGGCGTTTGCAGGAAGCCGCCTTCGCACGCCCCGGCGGCGAGGCTCTGCGCGCCTGGATCGACGATTGCCCGAACTCGCTCTACGCCGCGCTGACATTCCAGGGCGGCCACGCCTGGCGCACCGCGCTCCTCGCCGACCTCGGCCGCAATGCCGAGCTTCGCGCCATCGTCGATCCGCTCACCGACGACGAACTCGGCGCGCTAATGACCAATCTCGGCGGCCACGACATCGAGGCCGTGCTCGACGCCCTGACCGCAGCCGAGGCCGACGACCGGCCAACCTGCTTCATCGCCTACACCATCAAAGGCATGGGCCTGCCCTTCGCCGGCCACAAGGACAACCACTCCGGCCTGATGACCCGCGACCAGATGGACGCCTTCCGCACCCAGATGCAGGTGCGGCCGGGCCACGAATGGGACCGGTTCGAAGGTCTGGACGTGTCGCCCGAGCTTTTGCAGGGTTTTATCGACTCGTGCAGTTTTGCCGAAAAACTCACACCCGACGGCCGGGTGCTGCATCCTCCGGCGATCGCCCTGCCGGCCGCCGTGCCACTCCCCAAACTCGCCGGCCGCAAGCTTTCGACGCAATCCGGTTTCGGCGAGATTTTGGGCGAAATCGGCCGCCCCGAAGGACCCTGGCGCGACGTCGCCTCACGCATCGTCACTACCAGCCCGGACGTGACGGTCTCCACCAGCCTCGGCCCCTGGGTGAACCGCCGCGGCCTGTTCGACCGGCACACGCGCAACGACGTTTTCAGGGACACGAAAGTCGCCAGCGTGCAGCGCTGGGGCATGAGCCCATCCGGCCAGCATATCGAGCTCGGCATTGCCGAGCAGAATCTCTTTTTGCTCCTCGGCGCCGCCGGCCTCAGCCATGCGCTGAACGGGGCAAGGCTGCTGCCCATCGGCACGGTGTATGATCCGTTCGTCAACCGCGGCCTCGATGCGCTGATTTACGCCTGCTACCAGGATGCACGCTTTCTTTTGGTCTCCACCCCGTCGGGCATCAGCCTCGCACCGGAGGGTGGTCAGCATCAATCAGTGAACACGCCGCTGGTCGGCATGTCGGTGGACCGGCTCGCGTCCTACGAACCCACACATGTGGACGAGCTGGCGGTGCTGCTGCGCTTCGCGTTCGCGCATATGCAGGCGCCGGACGGCTCCGCGGTGTGGTTACGCCTATCGACGCGCGCGCTGCTCCAGCCGCAGCGGGTGCTGGACGAGTCCGCGGTGATCGCCGGCGCGCATTGGGCGGTGGCGCCGGCGGCGGGCGCACCGATCGCGCTCGCCTATCAGGGCCCGATCGCCGAGGAAGCGATTGCCGCTTTCAACACCTTGCGCGAAGACGTGCCGGGTGCCGGCCTGCTCGCCGTCACCAGCCCCGACCGCTTATATGCCGGCTGGCTCGCCGCCCAGCGCTCCCGCCGCGACGGCGTGCCGGCGATGAGCCACATCGAGCAGCTTCTCGCCCCGCTGGCACCAGGCGCCGCCCTGGTCACCGTGCTCGACGGTCACCCGGCCGCGCACGCCTGGCTTGGCGGCGTGCGCGGCCAGCGGGTGGTGCCGCTCGGCGTGGACCGCTTCGGCCAGAGCGGCGACATCCCCGATCTGTATCGCACTTATGGGCTGGATGAGAGTGCCATTTTGGATGCTTGCGCGCAGGCTTTGCTGGGGTAGGTTTGCTTGGGGGAGTTGCGAGCGATTACGCAGCTCAATAGGCTGCGTCTTATGCAGATCGATCGCGAAGATGATCGAAAGCCTGTTCCGCGAATCGACCCTCGCCGGGCCGGAACCATCGAGACTATGCCGGACGAGCTATTCGAGGAATTCATGAAGGCGGTGGCTGCCTATGAAGCCAATGACGATGAGACTTGAGCTTTGATGGGATTAGCGCTCGTTCCGTCATTCGGGTGTCAGAAAGCGTAGCGTGCAATACGCTTTCGCATTGCACCGCATGGGCGGTCCCGCATGAGGGTGCATTACCAAAGCGCACCGCAGGCTACGGAGCTGTTCGTCAGCCGTACGCAGACAGTCCGGCTATGCCGTTACCTCGGTGACGAGGCTGCTGCCGCGGTCGTAGGTGCATATATCATCATTTTATGGCATCAGGTGGCGGCGCCCCAAACATGCCAAACTCAGTCTATTGCCGTGATTTCCGCCCTCTGCGTGACTTGGTTTGTATTCGTTGGCGCGACATGTGTCGCAACTCTCCAGCGGTTACGATTTTGCACTGCGGCTGCGTTTCGTCTGGAGTGCCGATCCAAATTCGTTTCGCTTGACATGCTTACTGTCCGGTGCGATCTGCCCATTCATCAAATTGGCAACGTCATGCTCGCTCACGGCCATGCGAATACACAAGACTGGTCCGGCGCAACGTGTCGCGAACGAGGTCCTATTTTGGTCTTCGACATGAAGCCTGGGTTTTCCCCGGATAGAATCGAGTTCCCTCTTTTTGCCATAACAGAGGCTGCTTCAATAATACTCGGCTGCGTCCAATCATCGATGATCAACGCTGTTCGCGATGTTGAATGCGAGGCCGCAGCGCTATGATCATGCCCTTAAGGCGCGGGTCGGAGATGGAGTGGCGCCTTAGATATCGGAGCCAGGCTTTCCATGCTGCGCTGATCGCTTTTTCGATCGAATTCATCATCCTGATCGGGCTTTGGGCGCTCGTTCTATCTGCATTTCTGGCAAGCGAAATGGCCCCTGGTTGTGGTGTCGCGCCGTCCCCGATGCTGGTTGGTCCGCTTGCGGCGCTTTCTCTTGTGGTTGGCCTGCTGCTCGGAACCGTCGCTCCAGTCCTGCCACGCTACATGCCCGGCGCCTTCTCTCTCGGCGTCGTTGGCGCTGAACTGCACATTGCTGATTGGCGCCGAAAAATCACCATTCCACTTAATCAAGTCGCCGGTTTCGCAGTCAACGACGAGGACCGGCTGGTGGATGTCCGCCCATGGGCCGGGGGCGTCATGGCGCCGGCACAGCCACGCCTGTTCATTCACATGACCGATGCGGTGCGGCCCGCGACCATCTTTTTTCCTCTCGGCAACATGGGTGCCACGCCCACGGACATCCTCAAGAGCCTGAATGAAGTTCTGGCCGCTCAGCGAGTGTAGGATGCATGGCGCTTTGGCGGTGCACCAAACGGGCGGCCCGGCGCGATGGTGCAGAGCGCCAAGGACAAAGAAGCGCGCGGGTGGCGAGGCGGTGGGTGGACATCACCCGATTGTGTACACTATAAGTCATCACAGGCAGGGTGAATGGACACGCCGGTGATGGCTGTTGAGGCAAGCGAGCCCGAGACGATTCGCGTCGGTGTCCGTGAGCTGCGGCGCAGCCTCACGCAGTATTTGCATGAGGCTGCCCGCGGTGTGGCTGTCCTGGTGACATCGCATGACACGGTCATTGCGGAAATCCGCGCCCCCGCACCCCGCCACCGCCCCGCACGCCGGCCAGGCGCGTTGCGCGGCCAAATCCACATGGCCGACGATTTCGACACCATGCCGTCCGAACTGCTGGACGCCATGGAAGGGTGAGATTTCTGCTCGGTAATATCAATTTCGCTCGCTCCTACGGCGTTAGCTGTTGATCGGCCAATCGACAGCACCGTAGGGTGGGCTTCAGCCCACCAACCACCCGCACGCCCCGCCCCTCCGGCGGCCACCGTGGCTATGGCGGGACAACGGACATCGGTTAGCTGCGACGATATCATTGCTCCCACTCGTCTTGATCCATCGTCGATCCAACCTCTTGTCGTCCTGGCGCTTCAGCCCATTGCCATCCTGTAGAAAATTTTCACCGTCGCACTCGCGTCAAACTCGAATTTTTTACCGAAATACAACCGCAAAATTCTCTCTTCACCAGCCGATTTACGCTAGCGTGACAGAAGGATGACCGTGTAGCTTTGCCAAGGCCGAATTAGCGGCCAGCATCAGCAGGCGGTTCGCCTGCCACAAGGCCAAATCATCCGATGAACAAAACGAATAGTCGAACACTGCCGCACACTGCGGCGGGTATCCTCGCGCTTGCCCTCACGGCGGCCGCGCTACTGCCAAAAGCTGCTGACGCAGACAACATGGTTGCCATCGCCAGCGACGCGGTGACGCCGCATCCCGGTGCCAGTCTCGTCGGCCCCACGCAGGCGCTGCGGCAGATCACCGTGGCGCTCGCGCTGCTGCCGCGCGATCCGCAGGGGGCGGCGAATTTTGTCGTCCGCGTCGGCACGCCTGGCGACAGCCTGTACCACAAATATCTGTCGCCGGCCGAGTATGCGCAGAAGTTCGGCCCGAGTGCGGCCAGCTATGCGGCAGTGCTTGCCTGGGCGCAGGCGCACAAGCTGACACCGGGCGAAGCCTTCGCCGGCCGCACAGTATTGCCGCTGACCGGCACGGCTGCCGCATTTGAAGCGGCGTTCGGCGTGACGTTCCATGACTACACCAGGCCCAACGGCGAAACATTCTATGCCGCCGACCAGGCCGCCAAACTGCCTGTCGGCATTGCCAGCGTTATCAGCGGCGTTGTCGGTCTCAACAGCTACAGCCATTTCCGCCCGCTGCTCCGCCGGGCGCCGCAGACAGCACACCCCAATGGCGAGGGGACCGGCCCCGGCAGCGCGTTCTCCGCGTCCGACCTGCGCACCGCCTACAGTATTCCGCCGCAGTTCTTCAACACCGGCACGCAGCGTCTCGGCGTATTCGAACAAGGCGGGTTCACGCCGTCCGACGTGACCACCTATCTCGCGAAAATGAAGATCACCCCACCGCAGATCCAGGTGCGCGAGGTGGATGGATATACCGGCGTGGTTGACGATCCGGATGTGGAGCTGGAAGCGGTTCTGGATATCGACATGCAGCTTGCAGTCAATCCGGCCGCCAAGGCAATCTTCGTTTATGAAGATGGCACCGACAGCTTTCAGGTGGCGCTGCTGGATAGTCTTGCCGCCATGGCGTCGGACAAGACCGTGCAATCGATCAGCATTTCCTACGGCCAGGATGAGGCGCTGCAAGGAACGACTGCAATTGCCGCGGAAAACACCGTGCTGACGCAATTGGCCGCCCAGGGCCAGGCGGTGTTCGTGAGTGCCGGCGACAGCGGCGCCTTTGGCGATGAAGCGCCGTCGCTGAACGTGGCTGATCCTGCCTCGCAACCGCTGGTCACGTCGGTAGGCGGCACGTCCCTCTACACGGGTGCAAAGGAAGCCTATGCCGGCGAGGACGTGTGGAACGATATCGGCCTTGGCGCCGGTGCCACCGGCGGCGGCGTCAGTTCGGTATGGGCGATCCCGAGCTACCAGCTTTCCTATGGCTCACCCGTAACGATCTTCAATGGCGGTTCAGGCACCTACCGCAACGTGCCGGACGTGGCTGCCGTGGCGAAGCCCTTCACCGGTGTCGACGTATATTCCGCCATCAACGGCGGCTGGGTCACGGTCGGCGGCACGAGTGTGGGTGCGCCGATATGGGCCGGCCTGTATAGCCTGGCGAATGCGGCGTCCGAGGGCCTGGGCGAGGGCCCGCTGGGATTCGCCAACCCCAGGCTGTATTCCCTGGGCGGCGGGCTGCAGTATTTCTATCCGGACTTCAACGACATTCTGGACGGAAACAATGGAAGTGCCACGCTGTACGGCAACCCGGGTTTCACGGCCGGATATTTCTATGACAATACGACCGGATTTGGCACGTTCAACGGCAACAGCCTCATCCTCGATCTTTCCTTGTTCACGATCGTCACCAGCTACAATCCGCCGCCTTTGCCGGGCATTCCGAGCGCGGTCGCGACGGCGAGCAGCATGACGCTGAGCTGGAAGCCGGCGAAAGGCGACCTGGCTTATCTGATCTATGTCGAGCTGACCAACGCGGAACATACGCCCTTGCCGCCGAAGCTGGTGAAGGTCGATACCGTCACCTTCTCCGGATTGACGCCTTCCACCACCTACGAAGTCCAGGTGGTGCCGCTCGCCGCCGGCGGGGCGAACCACCAGGCTCCGCACATTTATGTGACCACCGCAAAGTAACATCCGCTCCGCATCGGGGCAAAGGAAGCAGTTCTTTTTTTTAAAAAAAGAACTGCTTCCTTCCCATGACTGACATACCCTTCTCCGAAGAGCAGCAGAACTACCTCAGCGGCCTGTTGGCCGATTCTGCGGCGTCGCGGCCATCGCCGAAGATTTTGCCGGCGGTGCGGCGGACTGCACAACGCACGCCAATCTGCAATTGCGTGGCATTGGCGCTGGCGATGCGCCGCAGGAGATGCTGAACACCAGGCCGCGGTCGGGGCCATTCACGGTCTTGGTCCTGCCCGCGGCCGTGCTGGGGCTGTTACAGGCCTGACGGACCGAGGCGCAGGGGCATCTCTGCGCCGACCCGGCGCGGACTATCATCATGGTCGGCCAGTGGCTGGCTTCGCTGGCTCGGCAGGGGCGGTATCTGTGGGACTTGTACTGGAAAAAAAGGAAGCAGTTCTTTTTTGAAAAAAAGAACCAAAAAACTTTTGGACCTTTGGTGAATTGACACGGGGCGAGCGGAAGCGGACGCTAAACATTATAAAAAGATAGTTGGGAGGTACCATGGGTCGGCTTGCGAATCTGGCGGTGTTATCGGCGGTCGGGCTGGGAAGCGCACACGGCGCCAGCGCCGCGGAAATCATGCAGGTGGTCACGGTCACCGCCCCGCCGGCAAAGGTGTGGGATCTCATCAAGGCGTTCGACAGCATCGCCACCTGGCTGCCGCCGGCCGCCAGCAGCCCGGCGGATCACGGCACTAACATCGGCTCCGTGCGCGTCATTACCCTCAAAGCCCCCGGCGACCCGACGGTGACCGAAAAACTCACCGCTCACAGCGATGCGGCGCGCAGCTATAGCTACGAGATCGTCAAGGTGGACCCGAAGGTTCTGCCAGTCACCAATTATGTCTCGACCATCGCCGTATCGCCGACGAGCGGCGGCTCCCTGGTCACCTGGCGCGGCAGTTTCACGCCCGCCGCCGGCGTGGACCAGGAAACGGCCGAAAAGGCGGTAGCTGGCGTCTATCGGGCGGGGCTGGACGAGATCAAGGTGCTCGCTGAAAAGTAAGCCGGTCTCATCGGGCGGGACATGCCGCGGTGTGCCCGTGGCGTGATCCCACCCTAAGCGAGACGCGCGACCACGGCTTCCACCACCGCTTCGAACATCGCCGGGGTCAGACGTCGCGTAGAAGTGTTGTAGCGGGAGACGTGGTAGCTGTCGGCCAGCAGCAGCCCGTCGGGCAGCTCGTGCAAATCGCCGTGGCGGAAACGCACGCGGCTCGCCGGCAGGTTGCAGGCTTTGAGGACTGCCGCATGCGATAGCACGCCGAGCGACAGGACGGTCGAGAGGTTCGGCATGGCGGCCATCTCGGCCGCGAGAAAACGGTTGCAGGTGGAGACTTCTGCCGGGATCGGCAGGTTCGCCGGCGGCACGCAGCGCACCGCATTGGCGATGCGGCAGCCGACCAGCGTGAGACCATCGTCCGGGTCGGCGCCGTAGGCGCCTTTGGCCAGACCGAATTTCAGCAGCGTCTCATATAAGAGTGTGCCGGCGAAATCGCCGGTGAAGGGGCGGCCGGTGCGGTTGGCGCCACGCACGCCTGGCGCCATGCCGACGATGAGCAGCGGCGCGTCCTGCGGGCCGAAGCTCGGCACCGGCGCGTTGAACCAGCCGGGATTCTCCGCCGCATTGGCGGCGCGGTATTCCACCAGCCGCGGGCAGAGCGGGCAATCCGCCGGCGGCGCCGCCGGCATGACGCCAGCCTGCGCTATCTCCTGCGGCCTGGTCACGCGGCGGTACGCCTAAAGCTGATCCGAATGCTCGGCCAGCACGTCGCCATTGCCTGGCCGGCCGATCTGGCGCGGCCGCGGCTCCATCTGGCGGCGTGTGAATTCCGGCGCAATATCAGCGAGTTCAAGGAACTGGTCGGCCTGGCGCCGCAGCTCGTCCGCCACCATGGGCGGCGTGGTGCGGATGGAGGAGACGACGGAGACGCGCACGCCGCGGCGCTGCACAGCCTCCACCAGACGGCGGAAATCGGCGTCGCCGCTGAACAGCACGGCGTGGTCGATCTTGTCTGCCAGCTCGAGCATGTCGATGGCCAGCTCGATATCCATGTTGCCCTTGATGCGCCGGCGGCCGGTGGCATCGGTAAACTCCCGTGCAGGCTTGGTCACCAGCGTATAGCCGTTATAGGCTAACCAATCCGTCAACGGTTTGAGCGGCGAATACTCCTCCGTCTCCAGCACGGCGGAGTAGTAGTACGCTCGTATGACGTTGGATTTGCGCCGAAAATATTCCAGCAGATTGCGGTAATCGACGTCGAACCCCAGGTTGCGGGAGGCCGAATACAGGTTCACCCCGTCGATAAAAAGACACATCCGCTCAGTCGGCGCGAAACTCATGGAACGTCCTTCCAATGTTGCCGGAGCCGGCTAATGACATGCCAGCGGGGACTTGTTCACGTGGTGGTGTAGTTGCTAATCCGCAAGGAAGGGACCCGCGAGAATTGCAAAAAAACTTCATTTACCTGGCTATAGGCGCAAATCTGCCCTCTGGCGACGGTTCCACCCCGTTGCAGACCTGCGCGCGCGCCATAGGAGCCATCCGGGCGCTCGACACCATGCATGCGGTTGTGCGCTCGCGGTGGTACTCTACCGCGCCGATACCACCCTCCAGCCAGCCCCGTTACATCAACGCTGTGCTGCGCGCCCGCTGCACCACGGCGCCCGCGATGCTTCTGGCGTCGCTGGCCGGCATCGAGCTTGCGTTCGGCCGGGTGCGCGGAGAGGTTGACGCCGCACGCACGCTCGATCTCGACATCATCGACATGGGCGGGCTGGTCCGTGCCGCCCCCGACCCGATTCTGCCGCATCCCCGCGCCCATGCGCGCGCCTTCGTCCTCTATCCTTTGCGCGACGTCGCACCGCGCTGGGTGCACCCGGCCTCCGGCCTGTCCATCGATGAGTTGATCGCCGCATTGCCCTGCCAGGACACACACCCGTTGTAATCGCGCTTCATGCTTGCAACAGAGGCAGCGCGGGACTAGGTAGAAAGTTTCCGAAATTGCGCTGGAGTGCCGCCGTATGGCGCGTGTAACCGTTGAAGACTGC
>Ga0116227_10014990_pt1 | contig 11600 bp, 6 predicted proteins | sample S1TSphgellanicum_FD_89693 | JGI IMG/M metagenome (GOLD analysis project Ga0116227, IMG submission 89693) | Host-associated microbial communities from peat moss isolated from Minnesota, USA - S1T2_Fb - Sphagnum magellanicum MG | ecosystem: Host-associated > Plants > Peat moss > Unclassified... | reverse complement strand
TAGCTCAAAAGTCTGAGGTTTCAATCAAAGCTGTAAACTTCCAAATAGCCCCAAAAAAAGATGTTTTGGACCCAATTCTTCACCACAAAATGCACTTCCACGACATAACCCTGATGTCGGAAAGTCTCAAGTCAAGAATCCATATCCGGGGGATTTCGATAAATAGCGGCAAGTGTTACCGACGTTGATTCTTGTGACACTTGACTATTTCCTACCCAGTGAGGTGAAGAGCTTACAATGAGAAACTGATATATCTTTGCAGGTTTTAGACAGAACTCATCATACCATGTGCACTGCATCTCTACACTCATTTGAACTCGATGATGAGTGCTCTAAACACACACACCTAGAAAAAACCAAGCCAGATCTGTCCTCAGAAGTACACACCTAGGAAAAAACACCCAGATCAATCTCAAAAAGCAAAATTCTGGATCAAAGCAAGTGGTCATCACCAGTACCGTAGGTAAGGAAATAACAACCCGCAAAGGAAGTCAAGGATGCAACTGAATTCAGAACTTGGCGACGCCAAACCGGTTGGAGAATTTTTTTTGAAGAGCAGAGGAGAGAGCTGTAGAAGAATACATACAAGAGTCTCTGGTCTCTTGTGAAATAGACAAAGTTGGGTGCCTTTTGAACATGTTTCACATAGATTCCAGGTAGTGTGTTGCACATGGTAAACATGATTCACATGTTCACCATGTAATTAGCCAAGGTTGCGTGTTGAACAGATTCAGTGTTCATTTTCTTAGATATTTCTATAGGGAACTAAGACGCCACTAAGCGAAGGACAACAGGCCTAATGTGGAGTCATTGGCTGCACCACTAATTGTCTCGCATATTTTCTGGTGCATTTCGTAGACTTTTGGCACAGTTCTTAGTTAAAGTAAACAACTTGCTCATGCCTTCTTTACCGATATGAAGAAAGGGCATGGGCTTCTAATACAATATTAAGTTACTACTTCTTTTCACCAGGTTTTTCTGGACGTTTTCCCATTGGATTTGGTTGAAATGGGTCTGTGTGCAATTGTGGGACATGTTTGGAATTATTTATATTGTTACCAGTGTTGGGCGGTTTTCACTTTTTAGTGAGAACCGGCCGGTTCAGATTTTCTGATGATGTTATGAGAACCTGAGCGGTTCTCTAATATATATATTTTTTGGGCTGGTGAGCAGGTTATCAAATTTTTATTTTTTTCAACGGTTCTCAGATAAGTCGGTTCTCATATATACAACAACAATCAGTTTTCACACCCAGTTTTCACAACCTGATTATTAAAATTTTCATTAATTAAAATAAATTATAATAATTAAATAATTAATAATTCAATTACTTCGTCACACTAAAAGAGCAACACCATGTGAGAAAAGTAACAACAACAGGAGAAGATTAGCAGGAGAACAAGAGGAACCAATAAATGATACAGAGAACTCTGCGAACCGGATCTGAGTTTTATGAGAGAACCTGCTCGGTTCTCCATATGTATATATATATATATATATTCACCGGTTCTCATATTCGTTTCTGGTCCTGTGAGAACCTGATGTCGGTTTTTAGTTCTGTTTTCACATTTTAAGTGTCAATCGGTTCTCAATATGAGAACCGGGATGAGACTGGGCTGAGAACCGGGTCAGCATTTGAGAACCGCCCAACACTGGTTATTACCTGGTTTTTTGTACATTTTCCCATGGGATTTCCTTGGGATGGGTTGGTGTGTGGGGTTGTAGGACACATTTTGAAAAGAATTAAAATTTTCTTCCTGGAAACAAGTGGTTGCAAGGTTGGATTGATGGAACAACCCCTTTTCAACCAAGCCTGTTTTGTATAGGAGAAGTGTCTGAATGTAGACCCTTTTAGAATTTGAGGTGTTGGCCAAGTGGAGGCACCCAAAATTTGTAGTGTAATCAAGTGCCCAAATGCACCCCAAGAAACGTTCTGGTGTATTTGGAGGGCATTGTATATCCACAAATTTCAGTCATCAGATAGCTGGAAGGATTACACTCCTTAAGCTAAAATCTTTTAGGCTAGAAATTTTGAAATTGTCTCCATGCAGTTGGGGCTTTACCCTACAAAATCCAACAATTAAGAAAGTAAATACCCTGTAAGACCTATAATCACATGTTGAACTAATCCAACAAAGGTAGTGTGGGCAGTTGTGGCTGGCTGGTCTGCCACACCAATCCACTCAAAAGATAGCAGTCTTGTTAGGATGATAAAATCCAAACACCAACATCACACACACAAAATCAGGCTTCCATTCATAGGTACTGCTGTGGTGGCCTCTGGTGTTGAGCACAATTGTAATATTGAATGAATTTGTTTTAAAAAGCAAATGATACACCTTCTTTAGATTGGAACTGAAATCCAATTTTCACTAAAAGTTGGGTTGTCAATTTCATAACACTTATCCCAAATGCAATATTTGTCCCACACTAGGTCTACACACCTACATGAAATCCCACTCATCCAGGGCTTTCCAACAATACTAAGAGCACACCCCAGTTTTTGTAAAAAAAAAAGATTATGTAGGTGATTTTGGGTTATTGAATGTTTTGTTCAAAATTTCCAAAGCTTAAGTTATTTTTGTCATTGAAAACTCAGTGAAAACCAAAAATGTATTGTAATGGAAATTGGATTTGAGACTTAGATCAATAAAATAGGTCAAAATATTCTTACTAATAGAACCACCGAGTTACTGTAGCCCAGACCCATGGTCCCATAGGCTAAAGTACACAGTCTTACCTTCCACTGGACAAAACAAGAGTTCATGTGTTTGATATAGGTGTGGGTTGTATGTCAATCGATGCTTTGGACATGTCAAACAACCAAAGGTATATGATATATTCGAAAAGTAAAATTCGGGACACACATAGTATATAAATGTCTGCCATTTTATTATTTTAAAGCTTTCTAATTCCCATTTGTCTAGAAGAGTCAAAAGCCCATGATTGCTTTTTAAGGTCTCTTTTTTCAATTAACTAATGCTATAGGAAATAATAATATAATTGTACAACACAGTGTCACCAAAAAGAAAGGGGAGATGCTTTCTACGTGTGTAAACCTCTAATGCTAGACATTGATTCAATGTGAATTGATGAAGTCTTATTGAGATAGAAAGATTGTTACAAGTGTTATTTTTTCATCAAGATCCTTACAGACATCAAAATTTTATTGTGTTATTTCTATGGACCACAAGGGATCAGATTCTTTCTTGATTTCCTTTCGAGGAGTCAACTGGTTGCTTAATGGGAGTTGTAGCTCATACCTCAACAATAGAAATCTCACAAATATTAACTTGACTTCATCACATGGTTCTTTTAAGAGACTAAACAAAGATTCAAGACAAAAGCAATGAATGTGATCTATTCACTTTCTAGTATCCCCTTGTTCCCAAAATCCTCAGAGCTCTCACCATACAATAGGTACTCTCTCCTTAGAATGAACACATTGCAGACTCAGTTTAGAACCCCCAAGCTATCAAACATGGTGTTGCCACAACAACCACTCTAGAAATCCTTGACAAACTCATCATCTCTCTTGTTTTGGTCCCTAAAAGAAAAACATACAAAACCTCCAAATCTGTTATTGACGTTCTTGGCATAGCGAAAGCTCAAGCGTCAGGATTTTATGAGAGCTAGCAATCTCAATCAACTTCTGCCCCCACCTAATTACAAATTGAAAATCGAAAATCCACTCCAGACTTGCTAGTTATCATGAAAATCTAGAAACTGAACTTCATCTCTTTGCCAAAAAGGCCCACCTCCTCATTTCAACCAGCATCATATATATTTCTCTTCTCCTTGTCCCTTTGCTCCTCACCAATCCCCTGGTAGAGCTGTGATTCACACTGCTCATAAAGAGTCTCCATTGAATAACCTGGGCCACGCTCCATCACTGAAACCAGCTCATCAAGATCCCTCCAAAATAACCTGTAAAACAACAAAACAAATCAAAAACAGAAAAACAAGAAAACAACTTCTTTGACACCCTTGAGACACCACACCTCCAGCAGTTCAGCCACAGAGCTGAATCAGGGTTTTCTACCTTCATCCACAGAAAACATCTGACACTGTTTTAAAGTTACAACAGAATTGTTAGTCATCTTTAACTCAAATTTGGTACTTTTGGACATGTGAAATCAGTGCTTTAAACATGGATTGTCCTTTTCTTCTGTGTTAGACATGGTGGACATCCTAATGGAGACTCCTTATACATCAGATTATATTACTGGTGCATCTTACTTCTGGGTTTGATCTTGGCTTTCTATGGTTGATGGAGGGGGCATTCCCGAACAAGAAAAGGACAGGATTACACAAATTTAACAACCTCTTGTATTTGACTTGTTGAACATAATATTGTGTTTAATGAAAAGGAAGCTCACCATTTAAGGAGCAGAGAACACAAATCTGAGTGTTTTACCCCAGAATGTTTCAAGGCAACATACTCTACATGTTAAATTTCTTGTGGAGAACAGATCAGAGTGTCCTAGTTCAGCATAGTTGGGTCTTAACATATGTGCAGGGTATAGTTAAATGGTCATACTTCAACAAATTGTTTGGGCCAATCACTTTGCAAATAAACCATCCAGAAATTTCAGTGTATTGGTAGTTTTGGACCACACTCAGTGCCCTGCCTTGGTATTGGACATCACAGTGTTCAACATGTCAAACATTAATCTAGAAGGATTAACAAAATCATATAAAGTGACATGGAATATTTCTTGCCTTCTGGCGGACAGAACTGTCATCCAGATGTTGAACATGAAATAAAGAAGGATTAGATAAATCATATAATTGACATGGAAAGTTCTCCTGAAGAATCTAGATGGGAAAGTCATGAATATTCGACAAAAATTCAGTTGGGCATGCAGTTGTAATTAGATCCTGCAAAGTAAATTTTACAGGAATGTGAGTTCAGGTTACCAAGTGTAAAATGACAGATTCTGCCAAGAATGAGATCAAGCAGCAAACCCACCACCATTATTTAGGGTGGACATGTGTGGGATGTCACCCTGGTTTCACATGGAGATATACATAGTTGGGGCTTGGACATGTTGCACATAATGGGGTGTGGGATTCCTTGCACCATGCAGTCACAAGGTGGTACTTGTTGAACATGCTCCCCAAAGTGTCCATTCAGATTGGGCTTATTCCCATCTGTCAGAAGTCTTGAGCTGAATTTAACTGATGAGAGCCATGGTGCAAAATCTCCTCTGTTCTACCTCTCATTGGATATGCATCTTTTGTTCAACATGTTTGCTCTGCCCAAGTCTGTATTTTATGTCAAACATGTCCAATCAGGAAACACCTGGAGAATATAAATAGAGTAGAGCAATCTACAAACAATCATTTTCATTTTGATGTAACTCCTGAGATGACGAGAGGAGTGTTTGAAGCCCTAATCAATCCAACCAGTTCATAGAAGCTAATTTGAGCTTTTGTTCATGCACAATTGCACCATCAGGCTCACAACGAAGTTCAGGAAACGCCAAGAGCTGGGTCGGGTGTTGTCATTCACTGATGCAGTTGCCAGGTCCCCTGCACAGCCAGTAGTAGCTGCATCAGGTGCTAAATTCTCTGCTGATCACAAAATATTGGTGATGAAGGTGGGGATTGCCTTCATTATCATCATCACAGTAGCCTTCAACATTTGGAGGTCATTTGCATCTGCATCCCCAAATGGTGAAAATCTGGTTTCTTTTTCACCAGCAGGAACTGTGGAGTCTGCAGGTATGAAGACAATACACCAGTTACAACCTTCTTTTTGCACTCTTCTCCTGGTCTTTGATTTTATGGTGCCTAGCAAGACTCAATTGCTTTTGAGACTGGCAGTGTTTGAATTAACTTGCTTCCTTTACTGGTATACAGTAGGATTTGCTGGACTAGCCACTGAATGAGCAAAGTGCTCAGTTGTGTGATTCCAATCTCCTCCACACTCCCGTCCTGTCACGCTTAGAGATGATCAATCTTCAAGTTCAATTTTGAAGTTTGAGAGGAGTTCTAGCATCAAGTCCAAACAGAATTAGCAGCTACAAGTCTGGTTGTAAGAGATTTCTACTAAGAAGCTGTGAAATTACAAGTTGTGTCATATACATGTCTGGGTTTGTTCATCATGTCTAACAGTTTTAGTTCTTTGGCTCAGACAGAAGTCTAACTTTATATGTCCAAAGCATACTTATATGCAGATAATCATAGTAAGGATATCTGGGAAAATATGGGAGAAGTCATGGTGCAACAAGTAGAACATTGGGCTGCAGTTGCTACGATTTCCAATCCATATGCTCTGTTAGTTTCCAACCTTTTTTTATTGAGGCTAATGCCCCTTTCTTAGATTTGCCTCCTTCCCATCATGTCCCCTTCATTGGTTCTTAGTTTTCAGTTCATTAAACTGTCATTGGCAATTTGGTTCTTATGTCATATGATGATAACATTATGTTCCAAAATCTGGCTGTGTTGGTGGGCAGCTAATCAAGATGGACAAGGAATTCGAAACAGAGATGATGCACAGTTGCTGGAAGCTGGGATCCCGATGAACAATCTACTCACCAGCAGCTCAGCTAATGAAGGCTCCACAGATAGTACTGGTGTGCCAGTCCCTACCATTTTGGCTGCAGTTGGAGCAAATCACCGGATGATTGAGATGGCTTCCTTGGCACTTTATATCTGACTTCAGCATTTAATTCCTCTCACAGAAAACTCTTATCCAGCAACTTTTTAATTTGGTTCTAGCAAATTGTGCTTGTATGGTACTTTGAAGTGCGCATCTTTGCATTTTCTTCTGAGATTAGTATTTAATGGGTATTCAAAACTAGTAGAGGTCATGTTGTGGTAACTTATTGTGTGCTCAGAAAAATAGTGTTAAATGTTGATAGTCTATGTTTGATTGTCATAAGGTGGGTTGGACTGAACCAATACAGACTAAACACACTGCAGTGGATGGATCATGGTGTGGAGTACCAGATGATTATTTAATTATTTGACTTTCCCCCCTTTGTAATCCTGGTAGTTAGCATAGTTTGTGTACCTTATCTTTGGGCTTTTGCGAATACTTCTTTTTTGGGTTGCTTTTTTACCCTCTTTTATTACATGACAATCCATTGATTTATCCTCCTTTATTGCACACAAAATGTGGAGATATTAATTTAATGGCAGGCCTGTTTACTTAGCTTTCTGTGTACATTGCATACATGGTTTACTCTGCTAATCTAGTGGGCAATGAAGTTAAGTACGGAGTTTGTTCACATGGAGATTTAAGCTTTAGAACCCAAGTATGTTCAAACCAGTGAATTTTTTTGTGGCATTATTTTGAAATTTTGTAATTTTTTTTTGGAAAAACGTGCTTTTCCAGTGTAAAATGTGTATTTTCACTAAAATTTGGTCAGTTTTGTGAAATCAATTTTTTTTTTTAAAAACCCAAGAGTTTGCACACATGAAATGCAATGGAATTTGTGACTTTTGGTCATTAGAATATAAATGTAGACAATCTTCATGAACAATGGTGTTTTCTTTGGAAACATTTTGTTGTTATTTCAACACAAATAACAGGGGGAGGGTTGGGAAGATTTTGTTTATATAGTGTAAATTTGCCGAATTTTTCTATTTTGCTGGAAAAATTCACTAAAATTTCAAGATCACAAAATTGAAACATAAAACCCCTATTCATGAACAGTGCTTTTTTTGGGGCAAAATGCCACCACTTGGTGACAAAAAGAAGAGGCTGTTAATCCAACAAAGGTCTTTAGGGAAAACATCACAATATTGCCATATTTGGAGGAAAAAAACTACAAATTGCCAGATTTAGACCATAGCTTCAAGCTTGTGACCATAATATAGGGTTCTGAAAATTTTATACTTTCTCTATGACCTGTAGCCGAATTTGGCTAAGTCATCTTGTGGATGTTCACCAGTCCACTTACCTCACAAAATTGGAGGAAAAAAACAACAAAAGTCAAATCTTTTTCATGAAGCTATATTTTCACATCTTGAAATCCCAGAACCATCATTTAGCCTGAGATTTTCAATTTTTTAATATTCTATCATCAATTTGAAGACTTCGAATGTGAAAACAAAAAGTGAAACTCAATTTAATGTCAGATATTCCCTGTTTTCTGGGAAAGCTTTTGCCAATTTTTGAAAATTTTGAAAACTTTTTGCCACATTTGGATTCAGAAAGAAAAGAAAAGAAAAGGGTGGGACACCATTTTGCAGGTACTTGAACGCTGTTGAACTTGTTTTACATAGTTGTAGGGTGGTGCTCCAATTGTTGAACATAGTTTGAACGTTGAGCTTGGTCCTATCCATTGACTCCATGGAGAACAAACGCGGCAGCAAAAAGTGTTGAGCTAATTCTAGCTGAAGCCATTGTGGTCAGATAATCTTCTTAGAGATCCTCAAAAGTTGTGTTGGATGGTTGAGTATTCCCATGAACATTGGGTTGTTCAATATGTTGATCATTGATTGTTGGAGTGGAATATGTAGTTTGTCAATTTAGCATGGATTCTTACACCTATCTCTGGATCTGCTACCTTCCCTTTCAATGGTTGAGGGAGGGGCATATATTAAGGGGAAAGGAAACAAAAAGGGTGATTCATCTTGTTGCACATACTTGAGCCTTGTTGAAATTGTCATTCATACATGTAGAGTGGTGCTCTAAATGTTGAACATAGTTTGGGTGTCGATCACGTCCATATTGGAAAGAACAGGGCAGAAGCCTTGAGCTAATTTTATCTGAAGCCTCTGTGGTGGAATAATCGTCCTAGAGATCCTGAAAAGTCATGTCTTAGGATTGTGTACAATTCAACATGATGAACATAGAGTTGTTCAACATGTCAATTGAACCTAGCATGGAATAATACACCTATGTGGACCCAGGCTGTAACTCTTTAGAAACACCAGTCGAATAGGGACTGGCATGGGCAAGCATGTTTTGCGACTTTTAGGCTTTGCTTCCTTGTGGGACAATTGATCAGCATTCAGAAGCTCATAACAATTTCTCTTTTGGATTTAAAATTAGGGAAGATTGGAAACCTTGGGTAATCACTGTTTTGATTAGGTGTAAAATCTTGCCCAAAAAAACAAAGCATGTATGTATCCACTGCATATATACTCGTACACATGCACTTAAGGGCCATATCAGCCTTATTCTGGAGACTCATTCCTATTCTAGAAATTTTTTACATTGCCCAGAAGTTTTGTGTCATATTGGAACTTTTGAAACAAATTGTTGGAACACTGTAAGCTAGATGTGGGAAAAGATCACCTTTTGCAACAAGTTAAGGGTGATCATTGCGAAGCCAATTTGGGCCATATTAGAGTGTCCTGGCATGGTCTGGGACAGGAACCTACAGACCTTGTAATTCCAGGAAAACTGTACCTGAAAGTGTCAGGGTCTAGACCAGTGTTGTCCATGTAAGTGTCACTAGTCGTATATACAACATATAGATTCAGTGTAAGTGTAAATCATTTACAGTTACATGTCTAAATATTTTACAGTTACACTTATCCTGTTGCAGTGTATATATATATTTTTTACACTTGTACAAGCCCAGTGTAAATATTTGTCAAATACTCTTACACAGCCCTATGTTTTGGGGCATGTAAGTGTAAATACTAACATTATTTGTGAAGCTACCCTGTCTTTCGGCCTCCTTTCACCCCAAACCCTTCTTTCAGGGGTGTCTATAAAGTAAGGAAATTTTATTAAATCTGGGAATGAAATGCTGAAAATCAAAATGCACAAGGTTCAAGTCTAATGTTGTAGCTTTACAAGTAAGAGCAGTGAAAATACATGCAGCAACAGTGGAGGCGCTAAAGAAAAAGGAAAACCCATGAAACTCAGTTCACCACAAAAACTAAGGTCCCCCCAGCCTTGAATCCTAATGTTTTTTATTTTTTTGAATCTCACCCTATTTATGATAAAACTCAGGGTTCTAGTGTTGTCTTCCTTACTTTATAGATAATTTTATTATATATCTTTAATGACCAGACCTTTTTGCAAAGTCGTATGAATTAATTGTGGGTGTATATTTTGATGGTTTTTTTTTTTCCGAATGGGTCATTTAGCTGGCTTATCTTCAAACACATTGTGAATTCTCCCCTCCTCAAGTAAAAATCACATTTTTTACATTGTTATGTATTTACATTTTTTAACATAGCCATGTAAAATCATGTCAATATATATATTTTTATATTTACATTGTTTTATAGGACCGCATTAAATTACATAAATTTATTTTTTTACACTTACACTTACACTATTTTACATAGCATAAAATAAATTTACACAATTTGACACTTACACAGAGTGTAAGTTCCAAACCATTTACCCACACAACACTGGTCTAGACCTAGCCCCCATAGTACATACCACATGTTAAACATAATTGCATGTTAAGGATTTGACAGTTGTTTGTGCCACTGATTTTGTATATCAAAGCAAACAAACCTTCATCTTACATATTTATAGCATTGGCCCATGCTTGAATTCCTTCCCAGTGGACATAATTGTGTTCGACATGTTGAACACCAAATGCAGAAAGGTTAATTCAGTCATATGTTGACATGACAAGTTTGTGTGAAATATAGATGCTCAAAGATAAAAGATGCCCTACAAAATTGCGTTCAACATGCCATTCATCACATAGTGTGTATAGTACAGTGTGATTCATATTACTTAGTTGTGGGGACCCCAAATGTTCAATTTTTTTTTCACTTTTTGATAATGGGGCCTCCTTGATTTGCCCGTCACAAAAAAATTGAGATCAGATTTTGGGCATTCCCAAAATAGATATTGTAAGTTTCTCGTTGTAGGTTACAAGACGAGAAGTTTGGGCAAAGGATATGGGATTACATATGGTGCTATTGGGAACATGTTGAGAACATATTGAGAACTTGGTGGGAACATGATAGAAGTGTATGGAAAATAGTGGGAACATCAAATTCCCCCATGCACCCACCCCGACCCTAAGGAAAAAAATTTGGCCTCTTGAATGCATCTTGCCTCACCTCATTGGCTGGATGGGATGTCTATTTTTAATTGTGTTGATAACCATTTTTGGCCTAGGCTAATGGAAGGGCATGAATTGTGAGGATAGTCAATCATTCTATTAGTGAATGCTTCGCATAAGCTGGCTAAACTTCATTGCCTTTGAGAGAGTCTGCCAACAAGGACAGGCATCAACCCCACCACCACAGTATATTGGGGACATGCTTGGATGCACACTTGTTAGACATAGAGATAGACACAGTTGAAGGCGGAAATATTTGCACATAATGGGTTTTTGAATTTTTTGCACCTATTTGGAAGAACCTAGGTGTTAATTGTTGAACACGCTCAAGTGTCCATTCAGATTTGGTACCAACCGTCTGTTGAAAGCCTTGAGCTGATTTTCAATTGAGGCCCATGCTGAAATCTCCCTCTGTTTTGCCTTTCATTGAACATGCAAGCATTGTTCAACATGTTTAACATAGTTGTGTTCACAAGTTGTTTCTCATGTGAGAGTGAGAGTTTGCTTTACATGTTAAACAACATATATAGTTGTGTTACAATGTTTGACATGTAACATTGTGTTTGACATTGTAACACAACTATATTTGACATTGTT
>Ga0116227_10014988_pt1 | contig 11602 bp, 14 predicted proteins | sample S1TSphgellanicum_FD_89693 | JGI IMG/M metagenome (GOLD analysis project Ga0116227, IMG submission 89693) | Host-associated microbial communities from peat moss isolated from Minnesota, USA - S1T2_Fb - Sphagnum magellanicum MG | ecosystem: Host-associated > Plants > Peat moss > Unclassified... | reverse complement strand
TAGATGATAGAGAACTAAATCAATCAGGTACATAATGATAAGTGGGTTGCGCTCGTCACCCGTTGCCTGAAATATTGCAGCACAATCATAACCGCGCGGCCTGAGGTAACCAATCATTTGCTCCTGAGCAGCGGCCTCAGCTTGTGGCTGGCTTTTGTTGCTAATCTTTAAAACCTGTAAAAGCTCAGCACGGGCCTGTACATCAAAATCATCATCAATTAAAAATTGCATTACTTTTTTGCTTTAAGGTCTTTAATATCAATTTCAAGTGTGGCAATCCTACTCTCCAGTACTTTAATCTGAAGCTGGGTAACCTGCTTATCAGTTTGGGATTGCCACTTAATATCTTTCATATCGCTTTTTAGCGAATAATAATTTGTTAGCAGGGTAACCACAATGCTGATGGTGCTGCCTATAGTAATCAGGCTGTTCCTAAGCGTGATACCCTTTAATTCTCTATGTTCTATTGCCGTCATTGTCATTTTGTTACCAGCTACGTCTTGTGTTGCGCCTGCCTATAATTGGTTTAAAATCTCTACCTGGTTTGTGCTGATCTAAATAGTACCATGCGCCCTCATCAGCATCAGGGCTATCATCAGGACTGGAGTATCCCGGCTCAATGCCTTTGAGTTGGTTGTTGCCCTCAATCATATCAGGATTGTGAATCTCATTGAGATTGTAAAAAACTTCACCATCGGTATAAGACGGCTCCATTTTTACCATTCTCAAATACTTGTTTTCCTTTACCCTTGTATCAGTGGATACAATCAGGCGCTTTTTGTGTAGAGCATCCCGTTTGAGATTGTGGTTATAAAGAGCATCCTGTACGGGCCGGTTGAAAAACTGTTTTTCTACATACCACAGCACGCCAACACCAGCCGGGCATCTATCCTCAAAGTCACTCATAAACTCAAAAGCCTTTTGCATTTCGGCCTTACGTACAAAAGCTTTGAGGCAATGTTTTTCCCATAGGCCGCCCGGCGTTGCGTAACCGGCCCATACCCTAACTGCTTTAAAATCGCTGGTTACTTTGTTCTCAAATGATGGATCAAAGTAACCGATGATCATTTTATACTTAGCCAGTGGTAAAGGCGATTTAAAGCGTATCATGCTATCTTTAAAAATTGAGCCCTCAACATGGTTTTCGTGGAAAAACTCTTTGCGGCCTATAACAGTGCCAGCCTTTTTTACTTTATTTTCAATCAGCTCCCTGGTATAGCGCTGATGCCATGCTGGTTGCCCAGTCTTAGGATCAATGGCAAATATTTTTGAGTGGTAAATATCGGCACGTACTGGAGCGCCCGGCTTTATATCGCCAACAATGTGAGCCAAAACTGATTGTGCATGTATCCTGTTGCCAGCCACAACCATAGTTGCCCCCCTGGTATCCAAAGCGAAAAACAGAGCGCCCATAATCCGCTCATAAATTTTCTTAACCCGCTTTTGATTATTTACCAGCTCATCATCATCCACATCATCAATGGATGCGTAGTTTGGGCGGCGCTGGCCTTTACGCGCCCCGCGTGGTGACTGATCGCGGCCTATAGCTAAAAACCTGATACCTGATTTTGTGGTAAAGTCACCGCTTTGCCAATCACCAAAATTATACTGCTCACCAAAATCATGTATAAATAAGCTATTGTATTGTAATTGAGCCTGTATATCCCCTAATAGGTTGCTGGCATCATCCTCATTCTTACCCATCAGGATCATCCCATTAAGCAACTTATGGGCAATCATCCACATAGGTATCAATACATCACAGTGTACGGACTTAGCATGTTCGCGCGGCCATTCGGCAACGCCAATTAAGTTGGGATCATCAACAGGCCGTTTTTCTAAAACAACCTTATTGGCAAACTTTATTTGAAAGTCGGCGCAATCAACATCCGCGTAAATAGGAAAATAAGTTTTAACAAAGTAATTATATTCACTTAGCGCTCTTTTGATACGTGCCTGTTGATCTGCTTTGGTTTCCGATATGTTTACAGCGGTGCTGCTTTGTACCTGCTCACAAAACAGTTTCCAATCGTCATACGTCCGGCGCTCTATTAACTTGCTGCTCATTAGCTTACCATTTCGTTAATAAACTGCCTTTGAAATTGGTTGATCTCTTTAGCCAGCTCAGGCTTTTTACCAAACAACCATACTGTAAACTCTTTCGCGCAATTGATATGCTGGCTGATAGTTACCTTTTTGTTTGATAACATTTCGATTGACTTAGCTACTTTAATTAAGGAATCAGGATTGATGTTTTTATCATCAACCAGCAGCTCCAGCCTGAGGTACAATTTTTTAATAATGTTTTGAGCCGTAATAGTTGAAGCGCCTTTAATAGAATCCCAGCCGCCTTTTTCTTTATTGTCGGTAAATGTTTTTTCAGTCCAGCCAACAAACTCACAAATTTCCTTTTGCGTTTTGTCGGTACTGAGATACATTTCAAGTGCCAGCTCCCTTTTGCGTTCCCTACTTAGCTTGTCATTTTTTGCCATGATAAACCCTTTGTTTTGACAAAAGTGTACCTAAAAAAGCCCCGAAATAAACGTGTTTTTCATTGTTGCCCCAAAGTATGGTAATACTGTACTAAACGCCGTTAAGCATCCCTAAAGCCGTTTTTTTAGCGGTTAAAAAGCTTACACTTTTGGCTCAACAACAAAATACAGGTACATGAAAATTAGCACTAAGCGCTTTGTATTATCAGATGAAACCAGAAACTCATACGGCTTTATAACCATAACAGCCGGTATTGATTTATCTGATTTTGAAGCTAACCCGGTGATGCTTTATGATCATGATTTTAACAAGGTAATAGGCCAGTGGACTGATTTAAAAATTGAGGGTACGCAACTAACAGGCGTGCCCAGCTTTGATGAGAATGACCCTGAGGCTATGAAGCAATACAGCAAGGTTGAACAGGGCATTTTAAAGGGTGCAAGCGTTGGTTTGTCACCTGTACAGTTTGATGAGGTTGCTGCTATCATGTTTAAATCAAACCTTAAAGAGGCCAGCCTAACACCCGTACCATCAAATCGTAAAGCTTTAACCATAACGCTTTACAACACCAAAGGGGTTAAGCTCAGCGATAATGAGGCAAAGCAATTCCTGCTATCACTTACTCAAACAGAGATTTTACATAACAACAAAACTATGACACCAAAAATGATCACCGCGCTGGTTGCACTATGCTTGCAGGCCGGGCACACCGTCAACCTGAGTGCGCAACCAGGTGATGAGGAAATTGAGGGCGCAATTAACAAGGTAAAGGAAAAATTAACAACGCTTAGCGCTGAGAATTTAGGCTTTAAAAATCAGTTAACCCTTGCTAAGCATAAAGAGATCACTGATCTGGTTGATGCTGCTATTACAGATAAACGCCTGAGCGCTGATTTGAAAGCTGATTTTGTGGCTTTAGGTAATTCCAACTTAGTAACGCTTAAAGCGGTGTTAGGTGGTATGAAAGCCGTTGAGATCGCCGCTTTGCCTGGTGATCAAAAGGATAAACCTGTTAACCCAGACACCGCAAAATTATCGTGGACTTTCGATGATTACGCTGAGAAAGCACCCGGTGAACTGGAAACAATGGAGGCAAAAAACCCAACCTTATTTAAGAAACTAACTGATGAGAAGATTGCAAAGTTGCGCAACACTCACTCTATAGAAGCTTAAAAAAGTGCAATAATACCCACAATAAAAGCTAAAAACGTACACGAAAAATCATAATTAAAAACATGAAAAACCTTAAAAATACCGTTGTAGACCTGTTTTACAACTTCATTATTGGCACTTTGATAGGCATGATGTGCTTATTGCCTTTCCACATCAACCCGCTTATGGGCGGCTTTGCCTTTGTGGTGCTCTCTTTGAGCGCTGCTGTTTACACCTACAAGACCGGAAAAACCCTATTGCCTAAATGGGTTTTGTTTGCTGGCTTGCTAAAGGAAATTTGGATAGGCCGTTTAATGGAGAAATTTTATCCAACGGCTGAATGGTTAAGCCGCGCTCAGGATTTTAGTGGTAACGTTGAAAACAACACTATCAACCTTGCTGAAATTGGCGCTGATCCTGAGGTATTGGTAAATAATACAACCTATCCCGTTCCGTTTGCTGATCGTGCTGATGTGCCGTTGCAATTACCTTTAGATTATTATGATACAAAAGGTACTGTAGTACGTAACGCTGAGGCTATACAATTAGCATATCCTAAAATGGATAGCGTGGTTAGGCAGCATGGTAAAGCTTTAGCTAAAGCTCAGAGCGCAAAAGCAGCCTGGAACTTTACCCCTCAGGCAGATGGTACTTACACGCCGGTTATTGTAACTACTCTATCAGATGGTGCTACAGCTCCAGCAACAGGCCAGGTAATTCCGTTCAACTTTGAAGCCATTATCAACTTAGGTCAAAAGTTTGATGAGATGGAAATACCACAAGAGGGCCGTGTGTTGGTGCTGGACACGACACACAAAGCATCATTGTTAAAGCAGGATTTAAAGCTATACAAAGCTTTAACCAACCAGGCTAAAGGCGAAATGCTGATGCAGTATGGCAGTTTTGACATCTATGTGAGCACCCAAACACCACGCTTTAACGGTACTACTAAAGCTAAGAAAGCTTTTGGTGCTGCTGCTGCCGGTACTGATGTTAGATCATCTTTTGCCTTTGTGGATAGTGAGGTTATGCGTGCCGTTGGTACAATGGATATGTTTAGCCGCTTACGTGATCCTGAGGCACGCGGTGACATTATCGGTTTCCAACAACGTTTTGTTGCCCTATCAATACGCGGTAAATACATCGGTGCAATCATCGACGGTATCCAGGCATAATTAAAAATATACCCGTGAAATCTGAGCCAATGGGAGCGCTTATAAAAGCCCTCCCTGGCCGGTCGGGTAATCACCTTTAAAATCAAGAAAGTGGAAGTAAATAAAAAAAGAGCCGCCGCCGCTAAAGATTGCTTTAAATACAATCCTAAGCTAAATGAGGTGCACGTAACGGATGATCTGGAGTGTTTTGGTGATCGTTCAAACGCAGTTAACCACGCCCGCACATTAGAGGATAAAACCATTGATGTATTTATCAGGGATGAGGATAACGTGCAACTGGATGAGCCAAAAAGTAAGGCAGAAACCACAAAGGCAAACACCCAGCCAGATGCAAAGCTGGCACAAACTAAAGCAGCAGGTACGGTGACAAAGGAAACTTTTAAAACAATACCAGCTAAAACAAAGGCAGCTAAAGCCGCTCCAGTTGTGAAAACACCTGCTGAGCCAAAAGCCAAAGCAGCGCCAAAGGCCAAAGTAACAAAAGAGATCAAAACAGAAAGCACACCGGCTGTAGAAACCGTTGAAAATTCTGATAAGAAAACCGAAACAATAATTACACCGGCCATAGAGCCTGGTGCTGAAAGTACACAACAATAAAACAATGTCAGATAACGCCTCAATCTTTAAGTTACAACAGTTGCATCCTAAAATCAGGCAGGCGGCTATACAAGCCTATACTGAGGCTTGTGCTGCTACACCTGTAGGTGTGCATCCGTCAATAACTCAGGGGTTGAGAACGTTCGCTGAATCTGAGGCAATCTATGAGCAGGGCCGGTCAAAACCCGGCCCTATTGTAAGTAACGCCAAAGCGGGGCAAAGCTATCATAACTATGCTTTAGCCATTGATTTTGTGCTGATCATAAACGGTAAACAAAGCTGGGTTGTAGATCATAATTGGATGATTGTGGTTAACACTTTCAAAAAATACGGCTTTACCTGGGGCGGCGATTTCGCTGGCTCATTTAAAGATTACCCACACCTCGAAAACAAATTAGGGCACAACTGGCAACAGCTTTTAGCTATGCACAATACAGGTCAGTTTATACCCGGTACAACCTATGTAAATATTTAACAACCATACGAAATGTTAAAGCTTAAAAATTACTGGAAAAACAACTCATGTGCTGTTAAAAAGTTTGGCATCTGGCTAAAAGCTACGATTGCCGGGCTAACTACCAGCGCCTATGTGCAAGGCAACATAAAGCTTGCTATGTACGTGCTTATTGCAGGCGGTCTGGTTGACCTGCTTTTGCAATTCTTACCGCCTGATGAGCCAGGTAAACCAAACCAGGGCAATGGTATCATTACCGCTATTGCGCTTGTTATGGTACTGTTTACGTTTACATCATGCAGGATCATCAAACCTGAGGTTGATACAACTAAGACCGATAGCACCTATACAACCTTTAAACAGATTGATATAAAGGTTGCTGGTGCAAAGGTTCACAAGGGATTAGATTTGGATAGCCTGTTTAGAGCATCGCTTATGCAACGTGATCAGCGCCGCGCTGATTCTATTGCTAATCTAAAGGCTGAGCTGCAATTTAAAAAGGATTCAATTGCCGCTTTAAAAGCTGGTAAGCCCATCCCTCCAGCGCCGGTGCTTATACCTCCCAAACCCAATGTGCAATACGTTACTGATCCGCAAACAAAAGCTCAGCTCAGTTACTGGATTGATGAGTATGGTAAACTCCAGTTAGGATGTGAAAGTAAAGATCAGGTAGTAAGCACCCTGCAAGCCCAGGTAAACAAACTAACAAAGCAAGTCACAACACAAAAACTGATTGTGCCCGAAACGCCAAAGTGGAATTACATAGCAATGGCGGTGCTGGCAACATTGCTGATCATAAGTGTGATGCTTAATTTCTTTAACCGCAAATCATAAAAAAATGCGCCCTACAACAACCATAACGAAACGCAACGGGAGCTTAGGCCGCCGTGCAAATAATACTGATGCTGTTTTTGGCCTGGTGCTAACAGCTCCACTAATAGCGGGCGGTATGCAAAACGGTGTTGTGTATCCTATGAAAAGCATACGCGATGCCATTGCAATTGGCATTACCGCGCTTTACGATACTACAAATAACGTGTTAGTATATCACCACATCAACCGCTTTTTTACGCGTAATCCTAACGCCTTTCTTTACTTCTTATCCGCGCCTCAAACAGCCAAACTGGCCGACCTTGTGGACGTTGCCCAAAACTATGCTCCTAAGCTATTGAGGGAACAAGCCGGTAAGGTTAAGTTTTTAGGAGTTGCCCGCAACCCTGCTGCTGGTTATACTCCAGTATTAGCAAACGGCTTAGATAGCGATGTGTTAGCCGCCGTTGCCAATGCTCAGGCGCTTTACACTTCTGAGTTTGGGCAATTCCGTTACGCTGATTTTTTAATTGAGGGGCGAAGCTTTAACGGCACCGCCGCCGCCGCTAAAGATTTACGTACCCTGTTATCTCCAAATGTTAGCGTTACCATTGTAGCTGATCCTGCTATAAGCGGTGCAAATGCTGCCTATGCTGGTTACGCTGCTGTTGGTGATGTGTTAGGTATCATCAGCCAGGCTGCTGTTAGTCAAGACCCAGGCGAATTAACACCGGCATTTAATTTGAATAATAATGGCCTCGGCATGTTTTTAACCGCTGGTTTAAGCTCGAACGCTGATATACACACGTATGCCGCAGCTGATTTGGACTTACTAAATGACAAAGGTTATATATGCCCTGATGTGGTTGCCGGTCTTGATGGTTTTTACCTCAATGATTCACACACATGCTCAGCGTTGTTAAACAACGATTACGCATATATCGAAAACAACCGCACCATTGAAAAAATGATTTTTCTGGCACGGACGGCCATACTGCCTAAGGTTAAATCCCGCTTAAAAATTGATCCCTCAAACGGCCAGCTATTGGCTGAGGAATGTAAAGCAATTGAAACCATTGGCAAATCTGCATTACAGGGTATGGTTACGGATGGTGATTTATCTGGAGGTGTTGACTGCTATGTTGAACCTGAGCAGGACTTACTATCTGGTGCTGATCTGCAAATTGAGATTAGCGCCGTGCCAATCAGCATTGGCAGACAAATAGCCATTGGTATCGGATTCTCTAACCCTTTTAAATCATAATTAAATGGCACTGCAAGAACAAGCAATAAACGGGCTATTATATAGCTGGAGTGATATTCGGGTAATCCTTTTGGGACGTATCCTAACCGGTATAACCGCGATAGATTATAAAGACGGCCAAACAACTAAGGGTGTTATGGGACGTGGTAAAAAGCGCGTAGGCCGCGTATCTGGTAACTACCAGGCCAGCGGATCAATAACGCTATTGATGGATGAGGTTGAGGCTTTAAACAGGTCTTTACCAGCCGGTCAATCTATTTACGATATACCGCCTTTTGATATTCCGGTTGCGTATGTTAATCCTGAGAATATCCTGGTAACCCACATCCTGAAACAATGCGTATTCCTTGAACAAAACAGGGAAAGCAAAGCGGGTGAGGTAAAAGAGATCGAGGTTAAATTACCCCTTGACGTATCTGAAATAGACTGGAACGCATAACCGATAAATAAGTAAAACAACCATCACCACACCGCACTATGATTGTTCGGTGTGGTATTTAAACAGCATTTAAACACTATTAAACACTTATTAAAAATGGCAGATCAAACAAAAGAACAGGTTAAGAAAAACCTTGAAAAAGTATTAGGCGGCGGTATTACTCAGGCTGAGCTTGACGGCTGGAAAGAGAAATACAAAGAGGTGAGCATTGTAACTGTAAAGCTAAATGCAAACGAAAGTTTAACGGGTTACTTTAAAAAACCAACCCGCGAAATTTTAGCCTACGTAACCAATTTGGCAAGCGATAAGCAAGTATTTGAGGCGCGTGAATTTTTAGCAACTAACACGTTTATTGGTGGCGATAAAAGCATTTTAACCAATGAGGATGCTGCGATTGCTGCTCAAATTAAATTGTGGGCGAGCTTCAATTTTTTGCAAGCGGAGGCTACGAAATACTAAGCATTGCTAAGCCCGTAGCCAGTAAAGCTGGTAAGCAAATTTTACGAAAGGCAAGCGCTCTTTTAGAGTATCATTTTAAGATAGACCCTGATAAACTAACTGATGAGGAGTTTTCTGAAAAATGGCAACGGCTCAGATGGGTGCTTGACTTTGAATCACAAAGATTCTCACTAAGTGAAGATCAAAAAACAATAAAAATTTAACCAATGGCAACCTCAAACAGCTTTGATATTAATAGCCTTTACAAAAAGGTGTTTGGCATTACAGGTGTTAGGTTTGCCATTCCTGATTCTAATAATGTTGCCCGTCAATCGGGATCTAATTTCGATGGTGGGCAACTTATTTACAAAGGCAATTTACAGCCTGATTACTATGATGGTATTCAAACCATACCATTGCCTACAGCCAATGCTTATAGCATTTTAGGCACGCCAATTTATGAACAGATTACGCTCACAACTCCAAAAATTATTAAAAACGGTGCTGTTGTAAGTCAACCCATATCCTACACATTACCAGGCTGGCCTTTATTCGATATAACAGGCCAAAACACTATAGAAAAAACGCCAATGAATGGGCGTAAAGGGACTGTTAAGGAGTTTATCAATGAGGATGATTATTCAATTACTATACGTGGGTTTTTGATTAACGACAATTCAAATGAATATCCAGAACAGGAATTGCAGGATTTTATGAAGATAATTACCTGTAAATCTGCTTTGCACATTACCTCACAGGTTTTTAACATCCTCGACATTCATAACATAGCTATTGAAAAATGGAGTTTGCCAGAAGTTGAAGGCTACCAAAATATTCAGCCATTTGAGCTGGAATGCGTAAGTGATGAAGATGCGATTTTAAACGCGAAAGACATTAAAAAACAACAGAAAATAATACCGGGTCTATGATATCAATTACAGTTAAAGACCGGCAAACCCTTGTAGATATTGCTGTACAACAATATGGATCAGCAGCCTCAATGATTGAGTTGTGTTTAGATAATAGCCTGGAATTTGATGCTGATTTATCACCAGGCAGCGTTTTGCAGATCAGAGATGTTGTGCCTAATAGCGGCACTGAGGCTGTTGCCAACTACATAAGAGATAATAACATTGTGATTTTAGGTATTAGTGATGATACTATAATTGATGTTTTAGGCACAAATAACGAAGAATTTATTATTACAAACGATAACGATTATATAGGTGCATAATGCTGGAAATTAAAAAAATATCTGATTTAGAAGCTGCTAACCAGGCTCAGGATGAGTATGATTTACCAGTATCAACCGGCACCGGCATTGATGCAGTAAAAAAGATTTCGTTTGCCATTATTAAGGTTTGGATAACTCAGTTAGTTAACTCGCTGCTAGCTGGTGTAACACAAGGCCCACAAGGCCCGGCTGGTGCTGCTGGTGCTCAGGGAATACAAGGGGCACAAGGAAATCAAGGGATACAAGGCAACGATGGGCCTAAAGGAGATAAAGGAGATCAGGGCGTATCTGGCCCTGTTGGTATTCAAGGCCCCAAAGGTGATACTGGAGAGCGTGGTTTACAAGGCATACAAGGGATGCAAGGTATTCAAGGTGCTAAAGGTGATCAGGGAGATCAAGGGCCAGCCGGTGCCGATGGTGTTAGTATTTATAATTTAAGCTCACCAGCAACCAGGCAGGTTGGTGGTGTAAATATTGGTGATGCTATCAGTGGTTTAGGGATTGATGTGTTATTGCAGAAAGTGCTTGCACCTTATTCTTTACCCACAATTACCAATACGCTGCTCACACCATCACCATCTCAATACAATACTCAAAACGTTGTTTACAGCGTGGTTTTTAGGTGGCTGCAAAATGTTGGAACATCTGCATTTGTATCAGGTCAAATCCAATATAAGCGTTCGTCCGGTTCGGCTTGGACAAACTTAACCACCACTATAGTCCCGGTAAATGCGTCAACCAATGATGCAACTGCAACTGTTACGCTTAATACTGCTGGTGTAAATAATGATGGTGTGGATTTCCGTGTGGTATTCACTGATACCACACAAGCCAATACAAGCTCAATTTACACTGCTACGTTTTTAGCGTATTCGGCTCCTGGCATTTCTTTTTCTATTGGCACTACAACCAGGGAGTTAGGTAATATTAATACTACTATAAGCGGTACGATAACCCGTAACTCTCCAAACATTGCACTAACAAACTATCAGGTGCAATATCAGCTTAATGGAGCTGGTGGCTGGAATAACGTTGGCGCTCCGATAGCAGCAGCTGGAGCATCACAAGCAATCAGCGTAATCCATAATGATGTAGCGCTGGTAAATTCAACCTCATTGGTTTACCGTGTTGTGGTTTTGGATGTTCAAACCTCAACTACCAGCAGCACACAAACAATCAATTTTGTTGGCAGATCAGGCTTAGGGTATTTGACCACAAATAGCGCTGCTTTTGCTGATCTCATTGGAATGAGCAACGCCGTAATCACTAACGGTAAATCCCGTACAATTACTGGAGTAACTGCTACTGGAGGTAAATATACCTGGTACTGGTACACTTCAAGTGCTGGTGATTTATCCAGTATTATTCAAGATGGTGCTTTACCAGTTTTTGGCGCTTTCACTAAACAAGCAGCGGATGTGACTGGCCTCAATGGTTTTGGTGCAACAGTAACGCTCAGGGCTTACTGTTCAAACTCAACAGATGCATTTAACAACAGATCATTAGCATTCTCTTAACATGTTAGAAAATCCAGATATTTTAGAAC
>Ga0116227_10014987_pt1 | contig 11603 bp, 12 predicted proteins | sample S1TSphgellanicum_FD_89693 | JGI IMG/M metagenome (GOLD analysis project Ga0116227, IMG submission 89693) | Host-associated microbial communities from peat moss isolated from Minnesota, USA - S1T2_Fb - Sphagnum magellanicum MG | ecosystem: Host-associated > Plants > Peat moss > Unclassified... | reverse complement strand
TTTTTTTTTTTTTTTTTTTCTTGGCCCTTTTTCTTATCCCTGATCTCTGTACTACTCTCCCACCTAGATACTTTACAAATCTAGCTATTCTATTCACTTACATCTTGTCCTTACCTACCAACTACAACCAACCCCCTTACCTGCTTGCTATTTATCCTTTCAAGGCTAAATTTCTATTTTTTGGCAAAATGTTTATCTCTTTTTGATGAAATCTCTATCTGTCGACAAATTTTTTTTTTCTTGGTTAAACCTTTATTTCGTGGCAAAACCTTCCTATTCCATGGCTAAACCTCTATTTATTGGTCAAAAAATTTATTCTTCGACTAAACTTTTATTTTTTGACAAAACTTTTCTGTTCCTTGGCTAAAATCTCTACTTATTGACAAAACTTTTCTTTTCCATGTTTAAACCCTTGTTTATCGACAAAACTTTTTTACTCCTTAGCTAAACCTCTACTTATTGGCAAAACATTTCTACTCTTTCATTAAACCTCTACTTATCAACAAAACTTTTGTAGTCCATGGTTAAACCCTTTATTTTTTGGCAAAACTTTTATAATTTCTAGCTAAACCTTTACCTCTCAGCAAAACCTTTATAATCCTTGGCTAAACCTTTACCTCTTGGCAAAACATTTATGATCCATGGCTAAGCTTTTATCTCTTGGCAAAACCTTTATAATCCCTGGCTAAACCTTTACTTCATGGCAAAATATTTTTATGCCTTAATTAAACATATAAATTTTGGAATTTTTAAAATATCTTCTTGATTAAATCTTTTTTCTTAGTTAAACTTCTACCACTTGGTAAAAATTTTATATGTTTTTAGCTAAACCTTTACCCTTTAGCAAAAAAAATTTCTTTTTTTTGGATAAACCTTATAATGATTGGCAAAACATATATTTTTTTCTAACTAAACCTTTGTCTTTCAACAATTTTTTTTTCTCTTTGGTTTCTTGGAAAAACTTTTATCTCTTGGCAAAACTTCTACCTTGTGGCGAAAACTTTTTATTTATTGGCAAAAACTCCATATCTTCTTGGCTAAACATCTATTAATGGCAAAAAAATTATCTATTATTGGTTAAGCCTCTATCTTTCAACAAAACCTTTTTGTTTTTTGGCTAAACCTTTACCTTTTGTCAAAACCTCTATATTTTTCTTGTTAACTTTTTACTACCTAACTAAATTTGTATATCTCAATAAAAACTTTATATTTGTTCGGTAATTATTTTTATTTTTTAATTAAATTTCTATGTCTTAGTAAAATTTTTGTACTTTTTGGTTAAACTTCTACCTCTTGGCAAAACATTTATTTCATCATGGCTAAACCTTTGCCTCTTATCAAAACCTACCTACCCACACGTTATCATACCTACCTATGCATTTGCAAATAATGGACTTTGATTGCAAAAATTATAATGTAAAATGTGTATTGCAATTGAATTTTTTCGGCAATAGTCCCTTCCTTCCATTTTGGACCATATAATGCAAAATGTACTTAATTTAATTTAGCAATAGCCTTGATAAATTTAAGGTTAAAAATACATCAAACATCTATGAATATTTGCAGAATTTTAAATTTTAATTAGAATCAATCCTAGGTTGGATTTTGAGGGGGAAATTTTCACATACAAATATTTGCATAAATTTCATTTTATATCTTTTGAAGGTGAATGAAAAAGGTCTCAAGTTGGGCCCTCAAGTTGAAGTGACCACCTTAAAGGTATGAGAATAAACTTTTATTTCATTATTTTATTTATTTATCATGATGTTTTAATTTTAATTCATCACTCACCCTTAGAAAACTATTTTGTATGGCATTTGTATATGTTTATGTAATTATTATTTTTTATTGTTTAGGTCTCTATATAAATATTTTGGGATAATTAGTTTTAAACTTTAAAGCTAATGCTTCCATTTATTAAAAAATTTAGTTGATTAACTTTAAAATTCAAAACATAGCTGTTATAAAACATTTTTGTATTTCATAATTTGTATCTATTTATATAATTATTAGGTTGAGAACATCTATCATTAGGATTATTTACAGTTTTAAGTTTAAAGGTTTAATGAAATGTGTGTTGATTTATTTAAGTTGTGTTTTCAAATCAAGCTACAACTCCTTTGAACATCACATCATCCTTTAACATCAACAATATGATTTTTTTAAAAATAATTTTCTTATTTTTGTATTGTTTGTTTTTAATTTAGGGAACTCGATATCCTTGGATGGTTTGAACACAATCATTAAATTCCACTAAGAATGTTCCATGTTTGATATATGGATTTAACATTTTGGCTTCCCATAGATAGTGTAGATTTAAGGTTATAATGCCAATATTCCAATTTGCAACCCACATACAATGTGCATGTTTAAATTGTGATGCAAATATTGCATTTTTCTTTCCCACATATAATGTGCATCTCTAAATTATCATGTAAATATTGCATTTGGCCCCCACATACAGTGTGCATCCTTAAATTGTCATGCAAGTATTACATTTCCCTTTCCCATATATAATGCGCATCTTTAAATTGTCATGCATGTATTACATTTCCTTCCCCCATAAATAATGTAATTTGTTAACCATCATGTGGGTATTACATTTAGATTATTCATGGATAGTATGGATTTAAAATAAACTTGCAGGTATTACAATTTCAAGATTACAATTACGAACATAGACCATATCATATATTTTCCATATTTAATATTCAAGGTATTATGTGTGATTATATAAGGCTTAAATGAGGGATACGAATCAAATATTTCGAACATGTACATTTGCATTATTATTGAATATGATAATTAACATGTAATTGAAAGTATTGCAAGTATAAAGTTTTAGACATTGACATCAATTTACTCTCTTGTACAATTAGTTCAAAGCATAGTTTTAAACATGAATCATGATTCAAAATTTCAATCAATTGAGATCCAAAACCCAAGGAGGTCACCCTTTAAAAGAATATGGATTTGGTGTGGAGAAAGAATGTTTGACATGGAAGGGCACATCGGTCAAAGCATGGTTGGGGTACCAAAAAGGATTGTTTCTTTTTATATCTAGTGGACCCCTTCATTTAAACATGTTGTAACTTAATGGCACATTAATATTGAAAGTTTGATTTTCTTCAAGGATATTAAAAAGAAACTATTTTATTCATAGCATGTCAAATTTGAACAAGTTTCAAAATTCCTACCAAAGCTTGGAAAAAATTCTAAGACTTTGTCTCCTAAAAAAAAAAAGTTCAAAGACTCATAAAGAATGTCTAAACAATTTTTTTGGCCCAAGATTCTTACCACAAATCCTTAAGTACTAATGTATATAAAATGTATGAGTGTGACAAAAACCAAATGCCCTATTACAATGTAAAAGGTTTTCAAAAATGAGATTTTTGATAATTTTGAGCCATTGATAGAACATGGCCACATTGGATAAATTTTACTATTTTTATTTTCATAAGTGAAAAAAAATTCTAAAGGGGTATATAAAATTTGGAACAAAATTATTTCATTTGACATGAGAAAAAATGGGAAGTCTAAGACAAGTCAGAAGAAAATTGAAAAAGAAAATGAATTTGAAAATCCTAAGAATGAATCCTTATGTTTCAAAAAGGGTACCCCACTCATGCTTGAATTCACATATAATTGAAGTTAAATGTGCATACATCCCACATGCACAGGTTTCAAATTTTTTTAATGGTGAACAAAGCCATGAAGATTTCCTTATGGAGTGGAACATTTATAACCATGTACCTCCACAAGAAAATGTAAAAATACCAACAATCCAAAACCACTTTGTGTGACAAATGAGAACATTAAACACCATCTTATAATGGATGGAATTCATTCATAATGTTCATCCATAATGTTCATTTATAACTTCTAATTAACTTACACTATCTTACACTATAACCTTCTCATTTTTTTTCATGGTCATGTTTACATATTTTAACATAGTAAAGATCCATTTTCACATTTGTCTTGCACATCTCATGTTCTTATTCTTAGTTTTTGTGTTTTTGTTTTTTAATCACATAATGTTGTCTTATTCCTTGTTTGAAAGTTAAACTTAAATCTTTCTTTTATTTTTTGTTATTATGATTTTTTGTGTCCATGACACCTTGGGTCCAAGCATGATTGGGATACCCCCTTTTGAACACTAAGGACTCATTTCTAAAGCACTTTTTTCTTCACTTTTGTTATGGCATATTTTTAATTACTTTTTTTTTTCTCATGTCAAATGAAGTAATTTTGTTCCAAATTTTATATAAGCTTTTAGATATCTATTATTTTCATTCATGAAATTAAGAATAGTAAAATTTATCCAATGTGGGCCATATTCTTTTCATTGCTCAAATTTTTTTAAGTTTTCACTTTTTGAATTTTTTAACATTGTAATAGGGTACTTGGTTTTTGTCTCATTTATACATTTTATGTACATTAATACCTAAGGTGTTTGTGATAAGAATCTTGTGCCAAATAAATTTTTTTAAACATTCCTTATGAATCCTTGAACTTTTTTCTTAGGAAACAAAATATTGAATTTTTTTCTAAGTTTTGGTAGGAATCCTCAAACTTGTTCAAATTAAACATGTTATGCATAAAATAATACCTTATTAATGTATCTATCCATGAAGAAAATCAAACTTTCAATATGAACGTGCCATTAAGTTATAACAATATGTTTTAAGTGAAAAGGTCCACTAGATATAAAATGAGATGGTCCTTTTTAGTACCCCAACCATGTTTTGACCCCCTTGGTCATATTTGGTATGATGTTTTATTGTTCAATTTTTTATATGGTTGTTCTTTTAATCTCATATTGTATCAAACCTTAGGTCTTAAATTGATTGCACATTTTGTTAGTATGCATGTGGGTATGGATTAAAAAACAATAGTGGAAATGCAAACCACCATCGATCCATTAAATAAGGTTGTTTAGTTCAATTTTCGATTAGGCAATTATACATAACCTAAGGTCGCGAAGATAATCTTTTACCATTGACCACATACATAGGCCAATGATGAACCTACACATGGCAAACATGACCTTGATTTCATTGCACGACCATTTTTTTTGACCCCACAAATGTCACAAGCCCTCAAAGATCACATTTGAACTCATTGGGTTTAGGCTACACCGTCAAGCAAACATATGACAAACATTAAACAATATGATGGGCTAGAATCAATGCAAGATAAATGATGACAAGGGACAATTTCATTAAGCAACAAGACATTACTTACTTGGATTGTAAACACAAAAGAGAGAGTTGGCATTTACATAAAAATCTAGCCACTTCCTTTCACACATGGGCATTTAATCATGTAAATGATGTGTTTTATGGGATTAATGTCCCATACAAACCTCATTTCAATTGCATTCCATGATTTCATTAAATAATAATGGGATAATTTCAATGCCACCTTTGGCATCAATGATATGAAATTTCACTTGTTCACATTGATGGTGTTTGATGCACATTGTATTAGAGTGCCGGTTGCATGGATCATTACAAGCCACCAAACACGTAATGATTTGGTGGAGTGGCTAATTCTTTGAAAAAAAAGTTTCGAAAGAAAAATCCTAAATGGAAATTGTCATGTTTCATTGTTGATGATGTTGCATAAAAGTTACAGACATTGCAGTGAATTTTATTTTCATTCTTTTTCTAAAGTTTTTATGGACATGCAACCATTTCAAAATTTCATCCCACATTTTCCATTGTAGATAATGTTATTAATTGAAATAATAATAAATTGGTATTTTATGCATGGTTAGGATGGTGTTTGGTGAGGATCAAGTATTTATTTACCTTTGTGCATGGCACATTTTAAAGGTTTGCAAGCTTAATTGGCTCTTACATTCAATAGAAAAAATTGACAATGGGTGCCATGTGCAATATTGGACAACCTTCACACCATCATGTACATGCCCATTGAACCATGTGAAAACATTGAAGCTTTCATGACTCATGGGAGAAATAAGGTCATTGAAAGCTTCACCCAACATTTATCTAATGATTCATGGATTCGATACTTGGACCTTTTATTTCCAACTTGGTACATGAATTAATTCTCAATCCATTATTGTTGTTCCACCATGTTATGCATATCCCAAAATATCCATTCTTTGAATTAAGATAAAAACACCAATGATCCAAACAATCCCATGTGGGTATTGTTGTAGACTTGTGGATGGTGGGGCTTTGACGAGTGCCACATTCAAACTAGGACACACAAACATTAATTGAGTCCTACCACGGGGCATTGAAAATTTGGTTTTCTTTGAAAACAAAAGGGCTTTGAAGTCAACACATTGATTAGTTAGTGTGGAGATTCACAACAATGGTTGTAAGACATTACATGCACACGGCTAAATGAAGAAACGTGAGTTTATAAAAAATAAGGTTGTGAAACACATTGTGAAGGTAAGCATTAGGAAGGCCACATTAATCTTTCACATCCATGTCACCCATGGGGTAGATGATTTAAATGAAACCGGTCATGCATGGATGGTACGAAACCAACAAAATTTAAATATGACATACGAGGTCCCATTTCCTTTCACCAAATATGCTTGTTGCACATGCGAATGGACATTGTGTGGAAACTTGTGCAAACATCAAGTTATTGTTCTTCTTACATGTACCAATCTCACTAAAAAAAATATCATTCAACATTATGGGATGTGGTATGGATCTAATCGTGGAGGTTTTGTCATCATGTTTATGGACTTTACCTATTTGCACATTTACGACAATGAATTTAATGATGAAGAGGTCGATGAAGATCACTTTGAAGAGCCATGGGTTGTTGATATGTGTGGGCTTGTGACACCTGATGATACTTTCCCTAGTGTCGAAAAAGAAAAGGATCACAACCAACCTTCAAGTTCATCCACCCCCATAGAGAAAACATTTGTTCAAACGAGTGACATAATGCAAGAAATCATCAATGAAGTCAAAGAAGGTGGGGTTCGATTCATAGATCACACCATATCATTGTTGCTTGTTATTGCAATAAATGTATAAAGTATTCACCTTTCCAAGGCAAATGAATTCATGCATCCCAACATGGTCTTTCATCATGTTAATGATGGACTTGGCAATTCAGTGCATTGGATGAAGGATTGGCATGAAACAGTGTTAGAACATGGAAATATATGTAAGAAGAAGGTTCATGAATTTAAAAAACACAACATAACATAACACAATTTTTTTGGTATTTATCCCCCATATTTATTTTCCATTATTAAAATGTGAATGATATTACAATTATGTCAAAAAAAAATATTTATGTGTTAATGCATTGGTTTTCTATCAATGAACATATAGGGTTAGAAATGAACGTTTATTAATAGGTTTTTTCCTTATAATAATTGACAATATGTTCAAATATTATAACATGACATAAATATAACATATTATCAAGCCTTTTAACTTTTTAAAATTTAAAGTTATATTTTAAATATTCCCTATTCAAGCATGCAAGTATTACATTTGGTGGAAAAGATGCCCCTAAGTAATTAAATGATGAAGGAGCAATTTTCTTGCAATATTTAATAATCAAAGCTTATTAAATAAAGGGAGGCTTTTGGTGAGGTTACACAATGCAAATTTATTTAGGTATTATGAAAAGTTTGGAAACCTTAAATCCTTGGAGTTTGGAAAAAATGAGGCATGCCCATAGGCAATGCTTAACTCTAAAAATGAGGGTATTGCTAGTTGGTTTAAGGTTTTATACTTACAAATATCTTTTGGATATTTCTTATTGCATTTGGTTGATTAAATGCATATATTGCATTTTGTGGACAAGATCCTTCTTACATTGTATAAATTGTGACAAAATTACCTTTGTGACCACCTTAATAGTGATTGCAAAAATTCAATGATGTAGGTATTGTAAATTGGGGTTTGGAAAAAATGGGGCATGCCAATATATATAGGCAATGCTTACACCTAAAGACGAAGGTACTAGTAATTGGTTTAAAGTTTTTTTAATAAAAATATTTTGGATATTTCCTATTACATTTGGTCCATTGGATGCAAGTACTGCATTTGGTGGACAAGATGCACTTAAGTAAACTTAAATGATAAAGGAACAAGTTTTTGCAATACCTAGATAATCAAAATCTATTAAATATAGGGGGGTTTTTGGTTTTTGTTACACGATATATATTTATAGGTATTATGAAAAGCTTATTATGGTAATATTACATTGTAGAAATAATGACAAAATTACCTTTGTGAGCATTTTAGTAGTGACTAGAAAATTACAATGATGTAGGTATTACAAATTGGGGTTTGGAAAAAATGGGGCATGTGCACTTAAAAATGAAAGTATTGGTGATTAGTTTAGGGTTTTTATTTATAAATGACTCTTGCAACCCTAAACATATTAACTCAAAAAAGGTTTTTGGTGAAATTTGCACAATTCAAATTTGTGCAAGTATTGCAATTTGGGGTTGGGGCATGCATTTGGAATATTGCATAAGGTGATAAAGCAGGGTATTACAAATTGGGAATGCCAAAATAGGAATGGGTAGAAAGTTACAAATTGTATATAAAATGAACATAATACAAAATGTTGGTGAAATACCTAAAATTCTCAACACAAGTTAAGCTAAAATGGCCTAACATTACACCTTAATGTGCACCTTCACTAGAGGAAGAATAAAAAAAATGCTCATGTTTTTCCAATAAGTGGCCGCTACTTCTGTAACCTTTGCCGCATGGTGATGGGTGAAAAGTAGTTGGTGTTGAAATATGAGTTAGACCACATCCACCACAAAGTTCTCCTTTGAGCTATCTCAAAGTGTAGGGATCAAGAAACAAAGTAGTGTCATGATTCCAATGGACAATGAAAAAAAAATATTAAAAAAATAATTATGTGATTGTAAATTTACCGCCATGAATCATTTTTAACTCATAATACTTGCACATGACTTGCATCTCTTTTTCTTTCTTGCCTTTGGTGGATTCTAAATTCTAATTGTAAGCACTCCATGCAAGCCTAATAGGCTTTGCATAACCAAATTTACTCACCCGTATCATTTCAACAAGGTCATCATCCTTTTCAATTTGTGAGAAGGCACTATGAGGGATACACTCCATTCCCCACATAGGTATGAAAAAAGAGGTTTCTGCGCTTTCCAATACAATGTATAACTCTTACAACTCATCCCTCTGGATTGTAGATGAAGTAGGTGTAAGTATTGAATGTTGAGTGGGTAATCAGTCTCCATCATGGTAATCATCTAGTAATAGATTCATGATAAGTTGTAGGGTTTCGGTACATTGATGTCATGAGCCCCAATGGAGGCAGGTGTTGTTGTCAATCAACCCACCACCACCATTATGAATCACTACCCCCAATAGTATAAGGTACAATTGTGGCAATTGCAATCCAGGACTCTTCTTATGTTGCATACAATAGTTTAGTTATCTTGCAACCTTTGCTGAAGCCCATTGAAACAATGAGCAGTAATTGTGTTATCAGAACAGCTGAAAGGACATATTCACAAAAACCAGTCATATCTAGATTCTACACTCAGGGATGTGAGGATGAAAAGGTTTTTTTTCCCCCTGGAATCCTTCAAGAGGATGAAGTCACAAAACTTTAGGGATATATATGGAAGTTTTGCAAATATATCAATATTAATGTTAATGTGAAGCATGTAGTTTAGAACCTTTAACCCCAATCAGGGATACATAACAGTTGATGTAAGGTAGTTGATGTAAGGTAAACCTTTATCATGTTGTGCAAGCAATAAGTTGAAGCTTTCTACAATCTATCCATAAAGCCCATCTTGAAAAGCTCAGAAATTCTCCTCAGGTAAATTCTCGTAAAGTTTCTTTGATAAAAAAAGAGGGGGGTTTTTTTTGGGGCAGGAGGGGTGCGGGGAGTGACAGTATTTCATTTATTGTGATTATCATCATAATTATGCACTCAGCCAACATAGAAGTGGAGATCCATGGGCTGTTTAGGATGCATGAAACAATCACTGGATGATGCATCATGAGAAAGTGCCACTCATATAGCAATTCAAGAAATGGTCAAAACTTGGAGAATTGACTGTACCCATAACATGAACCCCGATAGAAATAGATATAATCCTACACAGAAAAGATTGAATTCCAGTTACAAAACAATGGCGAAAAACCCAAAGCCCCCAATTCAAGAGTTGAGAGTTGTCATTGTTCAAGATACCTGACCTTGCACTACTCAAATGTTGAACAATATCCATTGGTGCTTATTGCATGCTCAGAAAAAGGATCAAACAATTGCAGTTATTTGGGTTCAAGGCATCAGAAAGTTTATGCAAGGCATACATGCATATGTGGAACAATCACATGAGATCAATTGGCAAGTCCCGCAAATTTTGACTCAAGGACTATGTAATGAAAAACCTAGTAACCTGTAAAGCATCAGAACAGAACTACAAAATGGGAATGTAGACATGATTAACATATCAAATCATTCCCGACCAGTGGTTTGTACTGCTGACATTTCCAATGACTTGACAATAATACCTTCCTTCACTATCATGATGATGTTTGACGGGTCACAAAGTGAGAGAAGATGAGAGAGTGGATTGTTTCTTATGACCAGAATGTCTGCATAAGCACCTTCAGCCAACACACCCACCTCACCTTCCATCCTGAAAAGCCGTGCACACATGCTAGTGGCAGACCGCAACACTGCTTCTGGTGTTTGCACCTGACCCCTTAATGCAAATTCATCCAACTGGTGCTTGTGCATGGGTCCCAACAAATCACTTCCAAAACAAATGTTCACCCCCTTCTTATCTGCCAATGCTAAGGCCTCCATGCCCTTGCTCAGTAGATCACTGACCTGCAGAGTCAGTTGGCAAGATGAACCTGTTACTGCCATCCAACTCTTGACACATAAGGATTCATACTGATTTTTCCTTGTTGGATAGGTGTTCTCTCCTAGAACTGAAAGGACTCCGAGACAGACACACATACTTGACAAGATTGAGAGCTTTCAACTATATCCAAGCTTGTGGAACTCCAGGGTTGATAAGTCTTCTCTTTCCCTTTACAATACTGGACACCTCTCTCACCACTCACATAGATATGGGAATCTCACCTTTGCAATTTGGTCTGAGGGCATTCCAGACAATTCTCCATCACGTTTGATGTGATCATACGTAACCAATGTTGGCACCAAAAATGAATCTGTCTTCTTCAGCAGATCAACACACTCCTCATCCAAATACTGTCCCATAATTGCCCATCAAATATGGACTTCTTAGTTAGACATTATGCTGTGGTCAGAAGACTTAGAACAAGTCATTGATCACCAATTAGCATAAATAATGACCCTGTTGCAGCTTCTACTGTTGCTCATGTTTCTTTAGAAAATAAGGCCAATTATATGTACTCTTCCAAAACAATCAAAGGTTGCTTCCTGGTCAGGAAACACACAACAAAGGAATCAAGTCAAAAGTGGAAGGAAGAGAAAAAGAGACATTGCCATGTTCAATTGATCGAACCCCCAACTCCAGCACTCGCTTCACTGCATTTGCTGTGTATGCATGTGCACAAACATATGTGCCTGCATGCTCTGCCTCCTCC
>Ga0116227_10014986_pt1 | contig 11603 bp, 8 predicted proteins | sample S1TSphgellanicum_FD_89693 | JGI IMG/M metagenome (GOLD analysis project Ga0116227, IMG submission 89693) | Host-associated microbial communities from peat moss isolated from Minnesota, USA - S1T2_Fb - Sphagnum magellanicum MG | ecosystem: Host-associated > Plants > Peat moss > Unclassified... | reverse complement strand
GCTACGTGTCGGATGCGCGCAATCGCTGGGACGCCGACGAGGCTGCCGAACGGACCCGCTTCAACAGTCCTCCGTACGTCGGTTTGTACATCGGTCAGCCGGACCGGGCGAAGGCGGCTCTGGCGGCGTGGGCAGAAGCGCATCCGCGGCCGCCCGCGACGCTTGCCCAGGTGGCCGATCACATCGAGCACATCCGCCAAGTCGCGGGGATCGACCACGTGGGCTTGGGTTCGGACTTCGACGGCATCGACGATACGCCGGTCGGACTCGAGGGCGTGAATCGTTACCCCGCGCTGCTCGAGGAACTCATGCGTCGCGGCTGGTCGGATGCCGATATCGCGCAGCTGGCCGGCGAGAATCTGTTGCGGGTGATGGCGGCGGCGGAGCGGGTCTCGCTCAAGCTGCGTGCCGAAAGGCCGCCGTCGAGCGCGCGTATCGACACAGCGAAACCCGCCACCTGATTACCCAAGAATCGCCCCTGATTGCCCTCATTGCCGCTCGATTCGGGAAATATGACAAACCGACGGCACGACGCTGCGATTGCCGGGCGCGTTGTCCGTTTTTTATGTGATGGCGCAGTGTAAACTTCCCTGCGCAACACCGAAGGTGGCGCTGGGGTACTACGGATTTTCTGCTTCGATCTCTCAAGGGAGTACGCGTTGTGAGTATATTCGGCCATCCGACTGACTTGAATCGCCAGTTCATTGCGCGCCCCGACGCGGCCAAGGAGGACATTCTCTACAAGTGGCCGGACCTGACCATCCGCAAGTTCACCCAGGTCACCGTGCAACCGGATGAAACCGCCATCTTTTTCAAGGAAGGCAAAGTCGCCGGCACCTTGCCGCAAGGGCGCTCGACTCTCGACGGCGCGCTGATCCCATTCTTAGGCGACATCGTGGATTGGGCGAGCGGCGGCAACATGTATCGCGCCGAACTCTATTTCATCGGCACCCGCGAGTTCGTGAGCCTGCCGTTCGGCGGCCCGATCGACAACATCGAAGATCCCGAGACCGGCCTCGCCGTGGGTCTGCGGGTGTACGGGGAATACGCGCTCGAAGTGAGTGATCCGGCCGCGATGATCCTGAAACTGGTGGGCACGCGCCAGGCATCCAACGATCTCATTACCGACTGGGCCCGCGAGCAGATCTTGAAGGCGCTGCGAACCAGCGTGGTGCGCAAGCTCACCACCGAGAAGTGGCCGGTGCTGGGTCTCGCCGCGCGCACCGCGGAGATCGAGTCGGCATGCTTGAGCGACGTGCAAGCACCGCTCGCTCCGTACGGAGTGAAAATCACGCGCTTGGGCAATGTCACCATCAGCCTGAGCCCCGAGGATGAAAAGACCTTGAAGGGCTTGCGCAAAGACAGCGCCTACACGCGACTCGCCGGCGGATTTCGTGAGTATGGCGTCGGCGCCGCCTTGAAGGGGATCGGCGAGGGTGCGGCGGCCGGCGGCGGCAATGGCACTGCCGCGCTCGGCGTCGGCATGGGCTTGGGCGGCCTCGTGGCCGGATTGGGCGTGATGTCACCGGGCGGGGGTGGGGGTCAAGGCCTTGGCCCGGGACCCGCTCCGCAGCCCGGACCGGGCGGCGGATCCGGTCCGGCCGGCGGCGCTGCGACGGTCGCGTGCGCCAATTGCCATGCGCCGAACGCGCCGGGGGCGAAGTTCTGTTCCAGTTGCGGCACGGCGATCGCCGCGCCCAAGGCCGCGCACTGTACGCAGTGTGGCAGCGCCGCGGCGCCCGGTGCGAAATTCTGCGGCAATTGCGGTACCGCGCTCGGCTGATGAGGCCTTTCATGTGGCGTTCAGCAGCGCGGCTTGGCGCTGTGGCCGCGGCCGCCGTGGGCACGGCGGGCACTGCGCTCGGACGCACCGGCGGCGGCAGTCATTCCGCGTCGAGCACGGGCTCGAGCAGCGGATATTCCGGCGGCCACTTCTTCGGCGGCGGGGGAGGGGGCGGGGGCGGCCTCATTGCGCTGATCGTGATTGCGTTGATCATTTACTACTTCTACCGCCGCTCGGCTCGTAGCGCACCGGGCATGCCAAGCATGAACTCGGGAATGCAAAGCGTGGCCTCGGGAATGCCGGCGGCAATCTCCAACGCAGGGGTCGCTGCGCCGCCGGCAGCGCAGGCGGCGCTCCGCGCGTTGGGCGCCGCCCTCGGTACTTCCACGGCCGGTGGGCTGATCGGCAACGGCATGGCGGCCAGCTTCGGGGCCGCCGCGAACCCGGCATTATCGGCGGCAGTCGACAAGATACGCGGCCTCGATCCGGGGTTCGAGCTGGAAACCTTTTTGCAGCGCGCCGAGATGACTTTTTTTCTGGTCAAGCGCGGCATGCAGCAAAACGATGCGGCGGCGGTCCGTCCGTACGTCAACGACGCGGTGTTCGCCCAGGTGTCGAGCAGCATCGGGCAAAACAAGACGCAGCATCTTCATGCACTGTTTGAAAGCCTCAACGTGCGCGCGTTGCACGTCGAGAGCGCCGAATGCGACGATCAGGGTCAGCGCCTGCAGGTTCACTTCGACCTCGTGTACCGGGCCAAGATGCTCGACGATGCGAACCGGGTGGTGTCGGACGAGGGTGAGGACCATCGTCACGGCGAGCGCTGGACGTTCGTCCGCGATGCCGCCGCGCGCACCCCGGTCGGCGGCGGCGTCACCGCCTCGCGTTGCCCTGCGTGCGGAGCGGAACTGCGCTTGAATTTGGACGGCACCTGTACGCACTGCCGGGCGAGCATCACGAACGGTACGGTGGATTGGGTCGTTGCCGACGTACAGGCTGCGCCGTTCATCGGCTACTCCGGCGATTCCTCGCTTGCGGTGGCCGCACCGACCGTGGCGCAGGGCATCGCCAACCTGCAGGTGTCCGACCCGGCATTTGCGTGGGACGCATTTCAAGCGCGCGCCCAGGCGGCGTTCCTCGCGTTGCAGGACGCGTGGTGCCGGCAGAATCTCGACGCGGGCCGCGGCTTTTTGAGTCCCGGCGCGTACTTCACCTGGCGCGCGCAACTCGAAACGCTCGCCGCCGAAGGACGCCGCAACGTGATGGAGAATCTCGACGTCCGGGCGATCACGCCGGTTCAAGTCGTTCACGGCCGCGTATTCGATGATTTGACGGTGCGGATCACCGCGGCCGCGGCCGACTTCGAAATCGACCGGGACGGCAAGATCGTATTCGGCGATCGAACCGTGCGGCCCTTTACGGAAGACTGGACGTTCCAACGGTCCGTCGGCGTCGCCACCTCGCAGAAGCCGGGTACCCTCGAGAACACCTGTCCCAGTTGCGGCGCGCCCGTGTCCCTGAACCAGATTGGCGAGTGTCGCTACTGCAAGGCCGCGGTCACCAGCGGCAAGTTCGATTGGGTCGTGTCCCGCATCGAACAGGAGGACTTCGCCGCGGGCGCCGAGAACGGCTCGAGCGAGAATGTCGGCGCGGATATCGCGCTGCAGATTGGCGGAGCGATCGTCGGCGGACTGCTCAGCAGCCTGCTGTCGAACAACAACTCATCGAAGCGCCCAGACGACTGGAGTTGAGATTCGCGTGGGGGCTCGCCAGGGGCTCGCTAGATGCTCAATTCCGGCGGCTTCGGAGTTGGTTTCTTCGGCTTGGCCGGCTTTTTCTTCGAGTCCTTCGGGCCGGTCGCCTCCGGTGCGTCCGGAGGCGCTGTGTCGTGTTTCGCGTTCGGACCACAGCTGTCGGCGTATGACTCGTAGGCGAAAATGGTTGCCATCGAGGGGATCAAGCGAATCACGGTGTCGCCGACCGGCAATTGTGCGTAGACCCCTTGGCTGTTCGCCAGAACCAGGCGGGTCAACTCGGTGGTATTCCATTTTGCAAATGCGGCCACCGTCTGTCTTTGCACCTCGCCGATGGCCGGCGCCTCGGTGCCGATGCGATAATCCTTGGACAACAGCAGCTCGGCGAGCTTCTGTCCGGTCGGTGTTTTCACGTCGTCGTTCAATGCATCGGCGAACGAAAATTTGCTGCCGTCGGGCAAACGCAGATATTGTTCGGCGAAGGACTTGCGGAGCTCCGGCTTGACGACATGGTCGATCATTGCGCCCGCCGCACTGGGGTCGCACAGGTAGAGGTGATAGATCAAGCCCGGCGTCTCGTTGCGGAACACCGCTTCGGAGAAATAGATTGCCTGCTTCGAGCGATTCAGCGCGCCGAACACCGCGTCCGCATCTTTCACGCCGACTGATTTTTGGCCCTGCGTCAGCCGATAGTGGTACTTCGAGGAGTTGGGCTCGGCGACCAAGCCGGTGAACGGCGCCTCCGAACTCAGTTTGATGAGCGGTACCGATTCCTTGATGTAGTCACCGGCGAAAGGCAGCTTGGCAAACACTTGATTCATATTCTTGTCTTGCGCGGTCTTGACGATCTCCTGCATGAAGACTAGGGAAAATGCACCGAAGGCCGCCACGTCCGTGGTGGCCCTCAGGTAAGCGCGTGAGCGGCCGATGAGTCCCTTCTCTGCTTCGCGATATTGAGCATAGCCGCCGGGATCGCGGCGTTCCATCAACTGGATCGACAGATTCTGCATGCCAAGATCGTCGTCGACCTCGGGCAACGGCGCATCCGTGCCGAAGGATTCGACGAATTTCAAATCCTCCGGCGATGACAGGCCGAGATCGGTGTTCATCTGCCGAACGCCCGCGTCATCGTGCGCAGCCGCGGCTTGCCGCCGCTTCTCCAGCATGCCCGCCAACATGGCGGCTTGTGCCTGCCGTTTGCTCAGCAGCGCCGTGTATTCGCCTTCCAGACTGGAAAAGTCCCTGTGCGCGGCGTCCAGAGTGTGGTGCGCGATGCGCGAGCCCACGAGGAGCGCCGCCATCACCAGCACGCTTTGTTGCTGAACCAAGGTCATATTGGATGGCGGCGGCAAAATGACGTTTTCCTTGCGCAGGTCGTCGTCGTCGCCGGTCAGAGCGGTCAGAAAATCGTTGAGCACTTTGTCGCTGTAAGACACGGGCTTTTGGCGCACCAAGTCGCCGGCCAATTCCTTGAGCTTGCCGCCCAATTCGGCAAAAAAACCGTGCGCGCTGGCACCCGCCATTTGCGCCGATGCCGGGCCGATGATGGCCGCGAGGGCGGCTTCATCGTGGTTCCCCGCCGCCGCTTTGACCGCCAGGAGTGCCTGCTTCAGGTCTTCCCCGGTGACGGACCCTTGGAGAAACAGCTGCTGGACCTGCTGCGGGTTGGCCAGGGGGTTTCCCTGCGCGGTGTTGGCGGCTGCGGGCGCGCCCTTCGTCAACGCCGGCGCCTGCGCCGCGCCAGCGAGCGCCGGGCGGCTGCCCGGCACCGTGCCGAGGAGAGAGATCATCATCGAACAGGCCGAGGAGACGGCAACTCTGGCAAGAATGTGCCGTTTCGGCATTAGCGGCCCTCGCGTGATTGAGGGGTCCATGTTACCGACACCCGTGCAGGGTTAGCTTCCCAATGTGCGCAATGTGAGGTAGTTGACTTTGTATCTTAAGATATATATCGTCAGATCTATGAACCAGTCTATTCACTGTCACCCCAAGGGGTCATCATGAGGAATTCGGATCGATTCGGCGGCAGCGGGTGCCGCGGTGACCTGCGGTCGTTGTGGTTCTCGAGGATGCGGCACGGGGGTGGAGGCGGCGCCTTTTTTTCCCGTCGCGGTGCCGGCTTTGGCGGCGGCGACGATGATTTCTCCCGCGGCCGCAAATTCAGCTCCGATGACTTACAGCTGCTGCTCGTCGCCCTGCTCGTCGACGCGCCGCGCCATGGCTATGAGCTCATCAAGTTGCTCGAGGAGCGATCGAATGGGTTCTACACGCCGAGTCCGGGCATGGTGTATCCCGCACTCACCTATCTCGAGGAAATCGGCTACACGAGCGTCCTGGCTGAGGGCAATCGAAAGAGTTATTCGCTCACTGCCGAAGGGCGCGCGTACCTTGAAACCAATCGCGAGCGAGTCGACGTGATCTGGGCCAAGCTCAACTTTCTCGGCAAGAAGATGGGCCTGGTGCGGCGGGCGCTCGCCGGTGAGGAGGGCGATGATGAGGGCGTGGGTGCGCATGCGTCGCGTGAACTCATGGAGGCGCGCATGAAACTGAAGCGGCAACTGTTCGCGAGCAGCCACGCCTCACACGAGGAGCAGCTGCGCATTGCACGAGTACTCGAACGCGCGGCGGCCGAAATTGCCGCCACGCCCGACAAAGACCCGAAGGAGCACTGAACCATGCTCACCGAAGCCACCGACCGACCCGACCTTGCGGTCACCCGCGTTCGCCATCCCCTCAAGCTACGCGGAGGCTTGGTCACGCGGGTCAACCCGGTCACGCCGCATCTCATCCGCGTCACGGTGTGCGGCGAGGATCTGCGCGATTTTGATTCCGCGTCGTTCGATGATCACGTCAAGGTGTTCTTTCCGGCGCCGGGCGCCGAGAAACCGGTGTTGCCCACACTCGGCCCCGATGGCCCCGTCGTCGTTCCCGGAGCGCCTCGCCCCATCGCGCGCGATTTTACGCCGCGACGGTTTGATCGGCGCGCGGGTGAGCTCGACCTCGAATTCGTATTGCACGAGGCGGGGCCCGCGACGAGCTGGGCCGCCCAGGCTCAAGTCGGTCAAACTTTGAGCGTCGGAGGACCGCGAGGCTCGATGATCATTCCGGTGTCCTTTGACTGGCATTTGCTGGTGGGCGATGACACCGCATTGCCCGCCATCGCGCGACGCCTGGAAGAACTGCCGAGCAGCGCTCGCGCCATCGTGGTGGCCGAAGTGGCGGATTCCTCGGCGCACATCGAATTTCAATCGCACGCAGACCTGCAAGTGATTTGGTGCGACCGAGCCGGGTCCCCCGGCGCCGGCCTAGTGTCTGCGGTGCGCAGTCTCCCGGCGCTGCCGGCGGGCGAGGGCTACGCCTGGGCGGCCGCGGAATCGGCGAGCGTGCGTGAATTGCGCGCGCACTTCGTGAACGAGCGCGGATTGCCGAAGAGCCGCATTCGCGCCGCCGCTTATTGGAAACGGGGCGAGCAAGCCGTTCATGAAGTGCTCAACGACTGATCGCGATGGCGGGTTTTAACAGGTTCTCGACCAGGCCTGCAATTGGTCCATCGTCGCGGTAGCCCCACCGCAGACGATCACCAAGAGTTTGGTAAATGCATCCAAAGCGGGCGAGCGGTCATACAGAAGACTCAAGGATGCGCCGCACGCCGGTTCGACCAGCAGACGATGATCGTCCAGAAATTGCCGGCACGCGCGCACCGAGGCTTGGTCAGAGACGACCACGCTTTTTACCGGATGCTGCGTGGACCACTGAAACGCCTGCACGCAAATCTGCCGGGCCCCCAGGGATGTCGCAATGCTGGTGATTGCGGGCAGAGTCACGCGATGACCCGCCGCCACTGACTGGGCAAAGGAATCGGCCCCGACGGTTTCGACCGCGACGACCGGTACATTGCCCCAGCCATGGCGGCGCAATCCCTCGACGACACCGCAGAACAGGCCGCCGCCGCCCACCGATAACACGACTGCGTCAGGCGTCAACGCAGAACGAGCCACCTCGTCGATCATGCTCGAATGTCCTTGCCAGAGGAGCGGGTCATCGAACGGGTGCAGGAACGCATCGTGTGTTCTGATCATGGATTGAGCCAGGGCATTGGCTTCGTGCCAGGAAGTCCCGTGCACGATGACCTCGGCCTCGTACTGACGTATCAGCGCCTTGGCGTGTTCCGAGGTGGTCTCCGGCACGACCACAGTGACCGGTACCCGCAAATGGTGTCCCGCGTAGGCTACCGCCATTCCGGCGTTTCCGCCTGAGGACGAGATAAACCGTGTCGCGCCGCGGCGGGCGTACTCCTGGCAGGCAAGCCCGATGCCGCGAATTTTGAATGAGCCCGGAGGCTGCGTTGCCTCCATTTTCAGCCAGACCGTCTTGCCCGATAGCGCCGACAATGCGGTTGATTCGACGAGAGGTGTTTCGATATGCAGTGGCGTGACGCCGGAGTGTTCGTTCATGGGACGCGCTTCCTCGGGCTGACCACGCAGTGTGATTGCAGTTCTCGTGGGGATCTGGACAATGCGAGGATGATCTCACGTCTGAATATTCTGCTTACTGCCACTGCTCGAACTGCCGCCGGACAACCGGCTCGGCGTTCAAGCCGTTCGCCGGCATTCGACGCGCCAAGTTCAAGCTCATCCGTGGCGGCACCAACCTCCTGGTCTACGGCGAAGAGAGCGGCAACGACACGCACGCGGCGGAACAAAGTAGTCGAAGAGGCCATCCAAAGGTTCTATGACAAAACTTGCCCCGACTTCCCGCGCGCGCGCCGCTGATCCTGACCCGCCTTCGCTGGGTCTGCGCTGGATGTTGAACGAAATGGTGAAAGCGCATCTGGTCACGGCAGCCTCGGCGCGCCAAGTGATTGAACCACCCAAGAACAAGGACGGCACGAATCAGCACCCGCTGGTCGTGGCGTCGAAACAGGATTGGCCCGACGGACGTGTTGCGGGGCGGAAACTATCATTGGAGGCGTTGACACAGTGGCTCGCGCAGCGTGCGCGCCTGCCCTATCTGCGCATCGATCCGCTCAAACTGGACGTCGCGACCATAACGGACGTCGTGCCCTACGCCTATGCCTCCCGCGCCGGCATTTTGCCGGTCGAAGCGGGTCCCGCTGGAATCGTATTCGCCGTCAAAGATCCCTTTGCCGTCGATTGGATGGATGAGTTGACGCCGGTACTCAAAGTTCCTTTGAAAAGAGTGCTCGCCAATCCGGTCGATATCGATCGGTATCTGGTGGAATTTTATGCCATCGCGCGATCGGTCAAGATTACCGGCGAGCAGCGTTCGCGCGTCGCGCCGACCGAACTTCGCAACCTGGAACAGCTGACGGAACTCAGCCGCGCGGGAAAACTCTCGGCAGAAGATCAGCACGTGGTGGCGATCGTCGATTGGCTGTTGCAGTACGCGTTCGACTCCCGAGCCAGCGACATCCATCTGGAGCCGCGCCGCGACACCGGCAATATCCGATTCCGCATCGATGGGGTGTTGCACGATGTCTACCAGTTGCCCGCACCCGTCATGCCCGCCGTAACCAGCCGCGTCAAGATCTTGAGCCGGCTGGACATCGCTGAACGGCGCCGACCGCAGGACGGACGTATCCGCACGCGCTCACCGGAAGGCAAAGAGATCGAGTTACGCGTGTCGGCATTGCCGACAGCATTCGGCGAGAAGATGGTCCTCCGAATTTTCAATCCCGACGTGCTGTCGCATGATTTCAGCCGGCTCGGATTCACGATCCGAGAAGCGGAAATCTGGCGCGACATGATCGCGCAGCCGCACGGAATCGTGTTGGTCACGGGACCTACGGGGTCCGGCAAGACCACGACGCTCTATACGAGCTTGAAGGAATTGGCGACCTCGGAAGTCAATGTGTGCACCATCGAGGACCCGATCGAACTGGTCGACGGCAGCTTCAACCAGATGCAAGTGCAACCGAACATCGATCTGAATTTTGCCGATGGGGTGCGCGCGCTGCTGCGTCAGGATCCGGACATCATCATGATCGGTGAGATTCGCGATAAAGAAACCGCCGATGTGGCCGTACAGGCTGCGCTGACCGGGCACCTGGTCCTTTCCACCCTACACACCAACGATTCTCCTTCCGCGGTCACCCGCTTATTGGAACTGGGGGTGCCGGCTTACTTGATCCGTGCCACGCTGATCGGTGTGCTGGCGCAACGACTGGTGCGCAACCTCTGCCCGGATTGCAAAGGTCCCATCAGGATCACGCAGGAACGCTGGAGCCAACTCGGCGTCGACGGCCACGTTGCGATTCCCGCTGATGTATACAATGCCGTTGGATGCCTCGAATGCCGGCAGACAGGCTATCGCGGGCGGAGCGGCGTTTACGAGTTGATGCCGTTGAATGCATCGCTACAGTCGGCCATCGATGGCAACGCCGATCTGGGACAGCTTCGGCGCCTGGCAGTCGGCAGCGGGATGCGCAGCCTGCGGACTGCCGGTGCGGACAAGATCGCGGCCGGTGTGACGTCGATAGAGGAAGTGCTGGCGGTCACGCCTGATCCGCGCGCACGCTGATGCAATGGCCCCTTGGCGCTACATTAGCGGCCAGCATCTTGGGATCGAGCCTCGCGTTCATTGACGGATCGGTCGTCAATGTTGCGCTCCCTGCGTTGGCTCACGGACTTCACGCGGATCCTTCGAGCCTTTCGTGGGCCATCAATGCCTATCTGCTACCTCTCGGGTCTCTCATCTTGCTGGGCGGGAGCCTGGGCGATCACTTTGGACGGCGTCGACTTTTTCTCATCGGGTTGCTGCTCTTTACCTCGGCCTCAATCCTTTGTGCGGTTGTCCCCACCTTTGCGTGGTTCCTGGCAGGGCGCGGGGTGCAAGGGATCGGTGCCGCGCTGTTGATGCCCAACAGTCTGGCAATTCTGGGAGGTGCATTCGTGGGTGATGAACGCGGTCGCGCAATCGGTAGTTGGGCGGCGGCCGGGGCGGTCGCCGGCGCGGTGGGTCCGATCATCGGCGGATGGCTCATAGACGCGATCGGCTGGCGCGTCATTTTCATCATCAATATTCCGGTAGCGCTGGCCGCTGGATTCCTGGCCTGGAAATATGTGGCTGAACAGAAAGAAGGCGCAGGGGCGGTGCCGCTCGATGTGCTGGGAGCGGCCTTGGCAACCATCGCGCTCGGACTTTTGACCTGGTCTTTGACCGAAGCGTCAAGCCCGCACCGCTCGATTGCATGGGTGTGGGTCACGACAGGCGGTGGCGTCGCGCTGCTCGGCACTTTCCTATGGCAAGAAAACCGCTTGGCGGATCAGGCACTCATGCCTTTCTCCATGTTTTCCTCTTCAACGTTCGTGGGCCTCACGTTGTTGACGTGCTTTCTCTATGCGAGTCTCGGCGGACTGCTGGTCTTGTTGCCGTTCCTGCTGATACAAATCCATCACTGGTCGGCGATTGCGGCTGGAGCCGCGCTGCTCCCGGTACCCGTGTTGATCGGACTGGGTTCGACGCTGATGGGACGCGTTGCCGCTCGTATCGGTGGCCGCATACCGCTGGCGGGCGGATCCTTGCTCGTGGGTCTCGGGCTTGCGCTCTATGCGCGAGTGGGTGCGAATGACGTTGATTATTGGCGCGATATATTCCCTCCAACATTGTTGGTGGCATTGGGGATGGGCGTATGTGTCGCTCCGCTGACCACTTCGGTGATGGCGTCGGTGGACACCGACCATGTGGGGGTGGCGTCGGGTTTCAACAGCGCCGTGGCGCGAATTGCCGGATTGGTGGCAACCGCACTGCTGGGTTTGGTGTTTGCAAAACAAGGTTCGTCGACTGCTTTCATTGCCGCATTCCACGCAGCCGCTTTTGTGGGCGCGGCCTCGGCGATGGCCGCGGGGGTGTTTGCGATCACCCTCATTCGAACTCAAGAGCAGAGTGCTACTTCGGTTCCGAGTAGAGCTTGATCAGGCGGTACAGAAACTCGCGGCCTTCGAGCAAAGACGTCAGGCCGAAGTACTCGTTCAAGCCGTGGATGTGGCCGATGTCGGGGCCGAGAAATACGGGCTCCACGCCATAAGTCGGGATCCCGACGGCGT
>Ga0116227_10014985_pt1 | contig 11603 bp, 8 predicted proteins | sample S1TSphgellanicum_FD_89693 | JGI IMG/M metagenome (GOLD analysis project Ga0116227, IMG submission 89693) | Host-associated microbial communities from peat moss isolated from Minnesota, USA - S1T2_Fb - Sphagnum magellanicum MG | ecosystem: Host-associated > Plants > Peat moss > Unclassified... | reverse complement strand
TGCTCCAATTGGAATTATAGATGATATTAAAAGTCGTGCTTTTACCAACGTTTCTTGGAATGAAACAGTAATTGTGCCTGCTGTTGGTATTCCTGGACCAGAAGGAGGTTTAGTAACACCTATTGATATTAAAGCAGAACTTAGAAAACCAAATATTCTTCCTACAAGTTTTTCATCTACTGTCAATGTAACATTAAATCCTATTAATGGAGTAATTACATTTATAGCTGGTACACCATTAAATATCGATATATTGGGTACAGGGGAGCCAAATGGAATTAAAACTATTGTTAATTATACCTATCAAGTTCCTAATATTCCAGGGGATGATAGTACACAAGGATCTGGTAGAATGACTGTTTGGTTTCAAAGAATGTTTTTTCAAACTGACCAATATGAAACAAATGTGCAATATCCTGTTAAAGCTAATTTATATGTAAGCGAAGTAGGATTTTTAACAACAAGAAGACCAAGTAATATTCATCCAGCTATAGCTATGGTGACCGCACCACCGTCACCAATCTCACCTTACCTTGAATGTCTACTCTACTGAGATCATCATGATCTGGTGAATGTAATAAAAAGAAAGAATTGTACACAAAGAAATAAAAAAATTTAAGGACATATTTTATTATTTAGTATATAGCTTTCTATAATCTGACATAATTGTAGAATATTTGAGGTTTCTAATGACTTTTAAACACATAAAATTTGAAGATTCTGCAACGATGAGGTCTTTAGCTAGAGTAGCTAAAGAGAAAGGTTGGATAAAAGATGAGGTAAAACTATCTGTAGCAGAAGATTTATCTATTTCTAATAATTTAACTGAAAATATTTTAAAATTATGTTCTGGATTAAGAAAATCTGGAATGGAAGCTTTTGCTAATGATGTAGAAAAAAAATTCATTAATTATAAAAAGTCACAGACAACGATGTATGATGTATCTGGAGAAAAGGGAGAAGACCTGGTAGATGCAGCTCATCCAGAAGGATCTCATAAATTAGAAAATGTAGATAGCAAAGAAGCAGTAATTGAGACTATTATAGATCAGCAGCTGGCGCAAATTAAGATGATAGAAAAAAAGCCAACAGGAAAATTATCATCTAACAAACAAATTTTAAAAGCTGTTAAAAATGTATTAGGAGAGCAGAAAAAGCCTCTTCAAGAAAATTCTGATGATAATAAAATTCTTTATTTTAGTGCCATATATCAAGGCTACATAGTAAAAATTATGCAATCTTTATTAAATATTTCTAATTTTGCTAAAGAACAGAATTACAATATTGTAAACGATTTTGATAGAGTTTTACTTAATGTTTTTAATAAATTTTCAGTAGCACACGCAGACAAATCAGAAAATTCTTTTGAAGTTGCAAATATGACTTTAGATAATATGTATAATAAATATGTTCCAAACCCAAAATCAATATTTAATTATTTCGGAACAGTAATATGGACTAGTATAAAAAAAGAATTTGATAAAATATATTTTGATCCTGGATATTTAAAATTAGCTAAACAAAGTTTAAAATCTTTAAATGATCCAAATGCTACTATACCATATAATAAAAATGATAATAAACCAACGCAAGAATTGAAAAATAATCTTAAAGATAAATTAAATAATTTAATAAAAAAAGTTAATACTATTAAAATTTTTGATAAATTTAAAAATAATCCTAAAGCTAAAGAATGGGCAACTAGACAAAATAAAACTTTAACTGATTTAGTTGAAGAAATTCAAAAATTAAATGAAGAAATAATGAAAGATCCAAATATAGTAAAACAATATGAAAATAAAATTTTAAAAGAGACTGCTGATATTGAGAAAGTATATAATTGGGCAAAAGAATAAATTTCTGAGAGATAAATTGATGTCTAAATTAAATAATAAAAAAATAATTACATATATAAAAAAATATGCTGAACAATTTTACGGAGTTACTAATACTCCAGAATCAAAGCCTCCTGTTGTTCCCTCCAATCCATCTTATTCTACTACTGATTCATCTTCAACTTCTACTATGCCTTGGGTAGAAAATAGAAATAAAGCTATAAAAAAAACAGTTTCTATTTCTAATATAATTAAAGATATGCAAAAAGCTATTCAAGAATTTGTCTCTCAAACAACTTCTTATAAATCTAACCCTCAAAATGTACCAGATAAAAGAAAAGATTTTAATGATTTTTTAAGTAATCAATATCCAACTAAATTGCATAGTGAAGATGAGCCTTCAAAAATTATTCAATTAAATCAAGTTCTTGATAATTTACATAAAAATGTTTCTGGTAAATTTGCTGATGGAATTTGGGGGAAACAAACAAATAGTGCTTTAAAAAATATTTTTGCGTTTGCTCAATCAATGATAAGAAGTGCAAATGATTTTGGTAGTAATATTTCTGGTTTTAATAAAAATGATTTAATCAAAATGCTAAGAACATTAAAATCAGTAAAATTAAATAAAACTCCAATTAAAGAATTAGAAGAAAAGGCAGATATATTAAAACCTTTAATTGAAAAATTAACGGAATATTATATTAAATATTCTAAATTTGTTCTTGATCATCCAGAATATAAACAATATTTAGATAAAGAGTCTCCATTATTTAAAGTAGGACCAGCAGAATCAGATTCTACAACTGTTCCAGAAGATTTAAAACCATATGAAAATAAATTAAATGATTTAATTTTAAATAATGTTCCCATTCCAAACGCACAAGGGAGCATCACTTCAATTGCAAAGTTTCCATTGTCATATTTAAAAGATATGAACGGATTGTATTCTCTTATGATGTCAAAAGAAGTAGGTTTCACTAAAGAAGATATTACTAATTCATATTTAGTTTCTAAAGTATTGAATGAAATTTCTAATTATGTAAAATCATTAAAAGCAATGCCACAAGGATAAATATGTCTTTTATATATAATGATCTGCCTTTAATTAATAAATTAATTCATGCTGCTAATGTAGATTTAGTAAAAAAAGCTGCAAATGGAGATATTGCTTTGCGCATGGCAGAACCTTTATTAGCTAGATTACAAAAACAAGTTAATCCTGATGCTTTTCCTAAAAATAATCCAGTCTCTGCAGAAGGTGATGCGCAAGCTACTACAGAAAATTTAAAAAGTTTAGGAGATTTTTTATCTTGGGCAGCAGTTAACAAAATTTCTTGGAATGGTAAAAGAATTGCTTGGAATAATACAGAAACACATCCTCAAGATACATGGAAAATTGACTTCCAAGGAAATCCAATATTTGCTGCTAAACAAGAATTAATTTCTTATTTATCACATTTGCGCGATGGAGAAGGAAGAAAAAATAGAGTTCTTCAAGTAATGTTAGGAAAAATTATTGCTCAGGTTAATGAATATTTAACATCTGCCGGAGAAAAAGAAATAGCTGAAAGACCATCCCAAGAAAATATTTCTAAATTTGATCCCAATTCAGTGATCGATGCTTTTAAAAATAATGAATTAGACCCCACTAACCCATTTGAAGATATTGAAGGATATCCCTTATTTATAGATTCTGATAAAAAATTAACTTTAAAAGATTTAATTACTGAGTCTTCTTTTATGTCCTGGTTATCTACTATGAAAATAAAAGGACAAAACTTCTCTATCCTTAATCCTCAAGCAGATCCTTGTCTAGGTGTTCGTATACTCTTTCAAAGAGCACAATACTTAAATAGAGTAGGCAAATCTAAAGAAAATTTAAAACCTGGATATAGTGATTTAACTAAAATATATTTAAAAGCAATTCAAGAATTCGGCAGCCGTGTTAAAGGAAAAGATGGAAAAAGCTGCCTACTTGATACTTCTTCAGAAAATTCTAAAAAAGAAAATATAAAACAAAATGTAAATCCACAAAGCATTGATCAAATTATTAATAGCTTACCATTAGATACAAATGAACTTAATTTTGTAAATATTAATAATTTCTTTACTTTATATTTACAAAATTTTGCTTCAGATAATTATAGAGCTCAAGCCGCATCAGCTATCTCTTCAGCTAAACAACAAATGGAAGTTGCTTCTCGATTGAGCTTTTCTGGTAATCAACAAATTTTTAGATTTACTAGAAATACACAAGAATTTATGAGCGAAGTTAAACCTCCATTCCAAACTAATGCATTATCTTTAGTCATCGCTTTACAACAAGTATTAGTTGAAACTGGCAGAGTTCTTGGAATGTTCTATAATGAATATGGTAAAGGATCAACGGCAAAAATAGAAGGAGAGCCATTAAACTTATTACAAACTCAAATTTTAGGAGATGGATCTATTTATACCCAAAATCTTAGAGAAATTCTATCTTTAATGTCAAATATTAAAAGTGAATCAGGTATTAAATGGACCGTTTGAATGATACCAAATTTTATTTAGATTGTTTTGTAGTTTCTTCTTTATTTAAAGAAACTCAATTACAAAAAACAGCTGAAAATCAAATAATTTCTGGATTAACAAATAAAATAAAAGAACTTGTGCAAGAACATGTTAATCCTGATGATAAAATTGGTAGTTTAATTAATATCTTATCCCCTGGTATTATTTTTAATATTTTACCTGGTGGATTTGTTAAAAAATTTATAATTTTTTTATTATTAAATGTATTTCATATCAATGTCGGAGATATCATTGAATCTATTTGGGATAAATTAAAAAATGCCGCATCTGGCGATAAACAAATACCTTCTTCTGAAATAGATAATGCCGTACAATCAGCAATACAAGAACATGATACTTCAGAAGAAACATCTTCTTTACCTAAATTTCAATCTTTAAATCAAGATATTAGAATATTTAAATTATCCATCTTAGAATATCAAATGATAAAATCTGCCGCCAGATCTAATTATGATTTATATACACGTAAAAAAAACTCTTTCAAAATACTTTCTAGTCTTCTTGGTTGGATATTTAAAGTAGCTTTTGCTTCTGCCGGATTATTAATTGCTGGTGATATTGTTAATAACTTTCTAGGAAGAAATACAAAATCAACTGATAAAACAACACAAGAAACCCCAACAATCACTTCTAAACAAACAAAATTTCCTGTTAAAGCAACATATTCACCAGAAAATAACAACTCAAATTCTCAATGGGTAGAGTCTATTTCTAATAATGAACCTTCTATTGAAAATATGTTAGTTCAATTTGCTAAAGACGTTTACTCTGGATTAGATGGTAAAGAAGATCTTATTAGATCTTCACCAGCATTTAATATTTTAAAAGATAGAATCGTTTGGTATAATCATACAAGTCCAAATGCACCTATGGTATTTATTCCAAGAAATTTTAAATCAAAAAAAGAAATGGTTGATTATTTTATTGATAGCATTGCAAACAAAACTAATTAAAAATTATGTATATATTAACATATTTTTATAATTTAATCAGGCGAGAGTATAATGAGTAAAAGTAATATTGTAGATAATTTTTTAAAAATAGCTCAAGAAAAAGCTCTTTCTTTTAAAGAAACTGCAGAAAAAACAAAAAAAGAACTAGAAAAAAATCCTAGAGCTGATTCTTTGTCTATTGAAGATATTGCTAAATTATATAATGTGAAACCTGATCTTCCTAAAGGTAGTCAATATAAAAGAAATATCTATGAAGTAGCTCACCCCTCTCCTGTCGTTATCTCTCCATCATATGATAAATTAAATGGTTTAGTAGAAAATGAAAATGAAAGACAAGATATCTCTCTTAATATTCTCATGGGAAAAGAACCCAATGGTCATCTAACTCAACATAAGTATGCAGAAAAAGATCTTATTTTATCTTTAGTTCGCGTCGGGAATGATTTAGATAATCACAATCAAGATAAATTAAGAGCTCTTGCTGACACTTGCTTATTCCAAGTATCAACAAAATCAATTTATAAAAAAGGTGTTGCTCCACTTGTCGTTGCTGGTGTCCTTTCTGGATTAATAGGTGTTCTTTGGCTACAACAACATATGTCATTCATTAATGAAGGTTTTGAAAAAAATCATGAAAAATTAATGGACGAATTAAATGATTTAATTAATTCTCATACTATGATTGGATTTGGATATGATTACACACCACAGTTTCAATCTATGTTACAAGATTTTAATAATAAATTATCTAATTTTTATAATATATATTTACAAAATAAATCAATTATTTTAGAAATGGAAAAACCTAAAACAGCTAAAGAAGCTTTAGAAATTTCTAAAAAATCTCAAACTAATAATGCTATCAAAGCTTTTGAAAATATAAATAATCTTTTTAATGATTTATTGCCCTATTTGCAAAGAATACAATTAAATTTCTCTAATGAATATTTTAAAAACCTTCAAATAGAAGATAAAGGTGTACTTCAATCATTAATCGATAAGACTCATGTTCTACACGGAGGAAAAGGTTTAGTTGCAGACGATTTTGATGATGTTAAAAGAGCAATTCCACCTTATATCGAGTCTGTTCAACAAATGCTTAAATATATTCAACAAGCCTCTTCTATTGAAGATGCAGTACGACAACAAATACAAGACGCTACTTCAAAAATTGAAGATAATAAACAATCTCCAACAAAATCTGATCCAACATCAAAAACAAAACCAACATCAACAGAACATACAGATATTGATGATGAATTAGAACAATTAGAAAAAACTTTAAATACAGGATTATAATATAGCAATATTCAAATATAATTATATTCGATCTCAAAAAATTATATTAAAGATATAGTTTTAAATAGTAAGTACGGTGTAAGTTATATGCTTTCAATAGCATTTTTATAAATTATAGGATAATAAAATGGCTTTAAAATTATTACAACCAGGTTGCCAACCACTAGGTCAATTTGATGCTCTCGATTCAGAAGCATTGACTATTAAAGGTGGCGAGATTGCTACCTTTACCTCTGTTCTTTACCCTCCAACAGGAACTGATAGGGCTGCCGAAGATGTATTCTCTGATGGTTATCTTAACCCAGCTAATACTCTTAAACGCGTTGCTGCTACCAGAACTGTTCCTACTACCAAAAGACCCCTCATGTTAACAGATGATGGTATTACTGGTTATGGAACTCTCTTTGGTACCGTAGTCGGCGGAACTGTTGGACAACAAGTTAATGGTCCTCTTCCTACTCAAGTTACTGGCGCAGTTCTAGGACCTCATACCGCTACAGGTTCAGGCAAATGGTCACTGTGGCATTTACCCGGCTTGTATGCTGTATCTCTTGATGCAACTGATGCTGGCGTAGGCTCATCAGTTACTGATGGTCTTCAACCAACCAATAGCTCATTAGATGCTGGTGCTGCTCTTACTTGGGTTCCAAATAGCACAACTGGTGGACAACTCACTCCAGTTGGAAGCACTAACTCTGCTGGTAATACAGTTGTAGTTGCTCGTTTCGTTGACTTCGAAACAAATGGTTCATTGGTAACAACTCCTAACTTCTTAGTTGCTGCTCTAAACAGCCCTTCAGGTAACGTTAGCTCAGTTGGTCCAAAAAACCTGCAATACTGCACAATTTATTTCAATCCACCTGTAACCTAATTTATATTAGTTTAGCTTAAAGTTATTGAGAAGAGCTGGAATTTTCCAGCTCTTTTCTTTTTTAAAAATTTTCTAATTTTCTGTCTTTTTAATTTTAAATTATATCAATTTTTATATATACATTCATAATGTACATTCTGTACATGCTGGTTTAAACTGGCAAATAATTCTTTTTAATTCGGAGAACATAATGAATATGTTTAATAACTCAGGGCAAATGAATGCCAGCTCAATGAAAGAGTTGGCCATGCAGCTCACGAAATATGCAAGTATTCTTGAAGAAGGTCAACCATCTAATCTTGGATTAGCTGGTCAAGTTCAAGTTAGTGATGAAAGACGCGACGATTTAATTGCTCGTGCGATTATGACTCAAGACGGAAAAGTAGCTCTTGCTCAAGCAATGGCAAACCCTATCCGAAAAAATTTAGATTATCATGGAATTGCTCGTAGAGCTCTTGTAGTTGATCCAATTCCTCAAGGTGCTGTACCCAGCTACGATCGTGATATCGATGTTGCTGCCGTTGTAATTTCTTCTAACGGTACAGGTCCAGAATCCCGCGTCTTCGGTGACCGCGTTGTTGTTCCCGAATTTGAAATTTTTGCCAATCCAACTGTACGTATTGCTGAAGTTAAACGTCGTAGATTTAACGTCATCGACCGTGCTGTTCAAAAAGCTCGCCAAGAAATTATGGCTCAAGAAGATGCTAACGTCTTTGCTGCTCTCGATGCTGCTTCTTCTGTAGAAAACGTTGTAACTGATATTGCTGATGCTGGTCTTCTCAAGAGAGATCTCGTCGAAATCAAACAACAAATTGATCGCTGGGACTTAGTGACTACCAAGTACTTCATGAATATTAATGAATATACCGATATTCTAAAATGGGGCAGCGGCGGTGGTCAAGGCGTTGGTGGCGGTGATTTCGATCCCGTAACTATGCGCGAAGTTCTACAGACTGGTCTATATGCTCATATCTGGGGAACAGATATTATGGTAAGCAAGATTGTTCCTCCTGGAACTATATATGGTGTTGCTGACCCTGAGTTTGTAGGGGTTATGCCAATCAGGCAGGACATAGAAGTGCTTCCGGCCGATGAGCCAAAGCAACTCAAGCTGGGATGGGTAGTTAGCGAAATCATTGGATTAGCTATCGTTAATCCTCGTGGAACTGCTTGCGGTCGCAAATCAACCGTAATTGGAGCGTAATTAGCCTTATAATCAAGCTTTAAAGCTGTATTAAACCCTCTCCTCGGAGAGGGTTTTTTTATTTTTAAATTGAAAATAAGCCGAGCCCAAATAATATTAAAAATAATATAAATGAGCCCAAACATCTGAAATGTTAGTTATAGTAGATGTGAAAGACAGGGTTCACTATGTACGAAGAAATTAAAAAATTAACAGAAGATGGCATGTCTGCCAGAAAAATATCGCAAAAATTAAAAATTGATTTTAAAGAAATTCAAAATATAATTACAAAAAATAATTTTGCACCTTTAAAAATAAAATTTACTGAAATAGAAAAAGACAATATAATAGAACTATATAAACAAGGTGTATCTGCTAAAACACTAGCTAAAAAGTATAATATTAGAAAACAAAAAATAATTAATTGGACAAAAGAATTAGGAATATTTAGAACAAGTAACGAATCTACTAGACTTCATATTGTAAATGAACATTGTTTTGATAATTTTAAAACTGAAGAACAAGCTTATTGGTTAGGATTTTTATATGCAGACGTATATAATAATGAAAAAGGTGGAGCAGTTACTTTACAACTTAAAGGTGATGATGTTAATCACGTAATTAAATACGTCAACTTTATTGGTGGAGATATTAATGATATTAAAAACTACACTAGTAAAAATGGTCATAAAATATCTAAATATAATATTAATAGCATTTATTTGTCAGAAAAATTAAGATCATTAGGTTGCCCCCAAAGAAAAAGTTTTATTATAAAATATCCAGATTGGCTTCCAAAAAATTTAAATAATCATTTTATTAGAGGTTATTTTGATGGAGATGGTTGTTTAACTTTTAGAAAAAAACAAAAAGAATATAAATTTAGTATAGTAGGAACAAAAGAACTTTGTGAGTCTTTAAAAGAGATATACAAAGAAGAGTGTAATATTGACATTAATTATCGTTATATCAGTAAGACTGGTAATAATACTTATGAACTAGAATCTAGTGGAAATCAAAAAATAGAAAAAATATGTGATTATTTATATCGTAATGCTACTATATTTTTAGAAAGAAAACAAGAAAAATACCTTGAATTAAAAAATATGAATGATTCAAGAAGAAGTCGTATTTTTGATAAAATGATTATAATTAATAAAAATATAATGAATACTAGTTATTTAAATAATTTATCTAAAGAAGAAAAAGAAAAACTAGTTGAACCAATTGTTAATTACTTTGTCAATTCTGGATTTGTTTATCCAGATAATTTTGACAAAGTGACAACAGAGTATAAAAATTTAATAGAAGCTGAAGTAGATCTTACTAAAAATAGTTTAGATAATCATTCTAGATTAGGAACATATATATGTAAATATTATTGTAAATCATTTTACAGTAGTACTACAATAGATAATAATTTAAGTTTATTAAATTCATTTACATATGATAACTTAAAAAAAGTAACCGAATTTAAACTTAAATTAATTCATAGTAATATTGATTCTATGAACTTTAGCTATCAAACTATGGTAGATGCATTGAGAGATGCTAGAATTTGTGCACAAATTAGTATTTTTAAACCTATTATTGCTAAATATATGTGTTTAAAATATTCAGAGCCAGGTGATGTAGTAGGAGATTACTCTTGTGGATTTGGAGCAAGAATGTTGGGTGCTACATCATGTGGAAGAAAATATGTTGGGACAGATCCATTGACAGTACCAGAGCTACAAAAAATGGCAAATGATTTAGAATTAAAAGACGTAAAATTAATTAATTATGGATCTGAATATTATAAAGGAGAAGAGAATAGTATAGACTTATATTGGTCAAGTCCCCCATATTATGATCTTGAAAGATATTCAAATTTACAAAACCAAGCCTATAGTAAAGGCGAAAATCATTTTTATAATATATATTGGAGAAATACATTAGAAAATATAAAATATATGCTCAAGCCTAATAAATGGTTTGGAGTGAATGTTAGTGACAAACATTATAAAATGGTAGAAATTGCTAAAGAATATTTTGGAGAAATAATCGAAGAAGTTAATTTAGAATCTAGAAGATATCATTATGCTGGACAAAAATTTAAAATTGAGAAGATTTTTATGTTTAAAAACCTAAAATAAAAAAATTGCAAAGTTACAAAAAAGATTTAAATTTATATAAAGTAATATTTAGAAAATTTAATTTTGAAATATAAAATATTAGGATTATGATGCAAAATACAAATATTGAAAATTATGGAACCACATACATTCCAACATTCAAAGATAAAATCTTATCTGGTAATAATTTAAAAGAAATGAGCGCTACTGAAAAAGAAGAAGTAATTGATTTTCTTCTTAAATTTTACAGAGAAAATGGATTTCCATACACTGTTCTATCCAATGAAGATTTAATCAAAGATTTCGATCGAATCAGCAGTTTAGATTGCTACGATTTAATTGAAGATAAAATTCTCAAACCATATAACAATGCAGGATCCTCTATTGTAAAACATTTTTCTCCTCAATTTTATGAAACATTATCTGGAATCAGCAATAAAAAGTCTATGCTTGGGACTTTCAACGACGATAAATTATTAAGAAAGGTTATAAAAAACCGAGTAGATCAAAATTTTAACATGACAGGAAATATGTTAAAGCAAGGTCTTGGAAATAGTAAACAAGCATATAAAGCAAGTATTTTTAATGCGGGTGTCGCCAAATGTATCTACTCTATCTTTACCAAGCCTGGTGATATTATTTATGATTATTCTATGGGTTTTGGTCATCGTTTAGTAGCAGCAATGTCATTGAGCCATGAAATAAAATACATTGGAGTAGACCCCTATGATAGATCATTAACCAGTAATTATGATATTTTTAATTTTTTAAATG
>Ga0116227_10014982_pt1 | contig 11605 bp, 10 predicted proteins | sample S1TSphgellanicum_FD_89693 | JGI IMG/M metagenome (GOLD analysis project Ga0116227, IMG submission 89693) | Host-associated microbial communities from peat moss isolated from Minnesota, USA - S1T2_Fb - Sphagnum magellanicum MG | ecosystem: Host-associated > Plants > Peat moss > Unclassified... | reverse complement strand
GGAACGGAATTGCGGGGCTGGGGCTAGGGCTGTTCGTGCCGCATTTCTGGAGCACCGCGACCGATTTGCCGCCCGAGGCGCTGCGCGGGCGGGCGGTAGGGCTGCTGAACTCGGCGATGTTTCTGGGCGGGTTCACGAGCGCGTTCATCGTCGGCGCGCTGAACCATGGGTTTGGCAGGTCCGGCGCGTTCAGTGCGATCGGCCTAGCGGCTTTGGCCTTTGCCGGGGCGTTGGCCGTGATGCGGCGCGGCGTGCTGGTGGGAAGTTAATCCAACGTCGAATAAGCACTAAGGCGGAAGGGCTGGAAGGGTTCGCCGCTGCGGAGTTTGAGAATGAAGGCCGGGTCCATGAGCAGCGCGCGGCCCATCGCGGCGAGGGAGAATTCGCCGGATGCGATGCGTTCGGCGGCGGCGGAGAGGTTGTTCACGATCTGGGTTTCCTGCGTGAAGGAGCTTTGCAGGTCGCGCGAAACGCCGATGCCGCCGACGGCGATGGCGGGCTTTTCGGTGAGATGTTGCGTCCAGCCCGCGAGGGTCAGCGGCGAGTCCGGAAAGGCGGGCGTTGAAAAACTGCGCGTGCTGGCGTCGAAAACATCGACACCGGCTTCGGCGAGGGGGGTGAGCAGGGCCGCGAGCTCATCCGGGGTCTGGGCGTTGCGGGCTGCGTAGTCCTGCAATTTCCATTGCGAGAAGCGAAAGAGGATGGGGAAATCCGGGCCGGTGGCGGCGCGGACGGCTTTGACGATTTCCGTGGCAAAGCGCCTGCGGTTTGGAAGGGTGCCGCCCCAGGAATCGGTACGCCGGTTGGTCTCGGCCCAGAAGAAACTATCAACGAGATAGCCGTGCGCGCCATGGATCGCGATGCCGTCGAAACCAGCGGTAAGCGCGTTGGCCGCGCTGCGCGCATAGGCGGCGATGATGTCCGCGATGTCGGACTCGGTCATGGGTGCGGTGGGCGGCATTATGGCGGCGAGGTAGTCCGGCGGGACGGTGGCGCTGGCGGATGGACCCCAGATGCCAGAGGGGCGCATGGAGGGGGCAAGCGGGAATGGGCCGGTGCCGGGGCGGCGGATGGGCCCCATATGCCAGAGCTGCGGAATGATGAGTCCGCCAGCCTCGTGGACCGCCCGAGTGACGTGCGCCCAGGCGGGAATGGCTTCGCCCTGGAGGGTTGGGACGTTGTCCTCATTCATGCTGCCAGCACCCAAGGCGGAGGGATGGTCGATGCCGATGCCCTCGGTGATGATGAGGGCGACTTCAGCTGCTGCGCGGCGGCGGTAATAGGCGGCGACATTGGCGCCTGGGATGCCGCCGGGGGATTGGTTGCGGGTCATCGGCGATAGGATGAAGCGGTTGCGCAGGCGCAGGGATTTGAGCTGGAAGGGTTGGAAGAGGGGATCGAGCGGATCGGGCGGCAATGGGGGCCTCGCTGGTTTTGTCGAAGACTCGCACCCAAGGGGGCAGTTTGGACCTATCTCAGTAAAGGTGTCGCGGGCGGCGCGCGGGCTAGGGTGTGCGAAAAGGAGCAATGCATGGAGGAAGTTTTCGCGCGGTTGCGGATTGCCGAGGTGAAGGCGCGGTATTGCCGGTTTTTGGATACCAAGGACTGGGCAAAGTTTGCCTTGCTGTTCACCGAAGATGCGGTGCTGGATGTAAGCGAGGATACCGGGTTGCCGCCGATTGCCGGGCGCCAGGCCCTGGTAGGGATGGTCGAGAGTGTGGTGGAACATGCGCGGACGGCGCATCAGGTGCATAGCCCGGAGATTGTTTTCGATGGGCCGGATGCGGTGGAGGTGATCTGGGCGATGCAGGACCGGCTGATATGGGCGGAGGGCAAATCGCCCGTGGCCGGGGCAAGCGCGTTGACGGGATATGGGCATTACCATGAACGTTATGTGCGCCATGGCGAGGATTGGCGGATCGCGTCGCTGAAGCTGACGCGGCTGATCGTGGAATTCGGAAATTAAGCAAGAGGGAATGTTTGGGATGCAGGATTTGTTTTCGGTGGCGGGGAAGCGCGCGATCGTGACGGGCGGGACCAGCGGGATTGGGTTGATGATTGCCGAAGGACTCGTCGCGAATGGGGCCGTGGTTTATCTCGTGGCGCGCAACGCCGAGACATGCCGGGAGACGGCGGCGGCGCTGGGGGTGAATTGCCGTGCGCTGGCGGGCGATGTTTCCAGCAATGCCGGGATAAAGGCGATTATTGCCGCGTTTGCCGAGCGCGAAACGAAGCTGGATATTCTGGTGAATAATGCGGGGATTATCGCCGAGGCGGCGATTGAGACAGCGAGCGAGGCGGATTGGGATGCGGTGATGGGGGTGAACCTGAAATCCGCGTTCTTCATGGTGCAGGCAGCGCTGCCGCTGCTGCGCACAGCCGCGTCAGCGCAATCGCATGCGAGCGTGATTAATACCGGGTCCATCGGCGGGCGGCGCGTGGGGCCGAAGGAGAATTACGCCTATGCGGCGGCGAAGGCCGGGCTGCATCATTTGACCGGCTCGCTCGCGCGGCGGCTGGGGGGTGAGAATATCACGGTGAATGCGATTGCGCCGGGGATTTTCCCGTCACGGATTACGCAGATTAATTCCGAGGAGATGATGCGCGCGGTGAAGGCGATGATTCCGCGCGGGCGGGTTGGCGAGGCGGAGGATATTGCAGGCTGCGTGATCTATCTGGCATCGCGCGCCGGCGGGTTTACGAATGGGGCGGTGCTGGCGGTGGATGGCGGGATGTGGATGTAGACGCTATCTTAAGAGCCGCTCTGCCGGCCGTCTAGCGGTGATTTTCTGCGCTCCGGTGCTCGCGTACATCAAGTACGCTCCGCTCCGGAGCTCGAAAATCACCGCTATACGACTCACCAGAACGACTTTTGAAACAGCCTCTGGGGAGACGAAGGTGGCCGAAGGCGGACCATGCGCACAGCGCTTCTCGACCCGGCGTCTAACGCTTGTCCATATCGTTGGCGGCGCTGCTGGGGGAGACCATGGCGGTCAGGCTGAGGCCGCCATCGACCATCAAATTGACCCCGGTGATGAAAGAGGCGGCGGGGCTGATGAGGAAGAGCGCGGCATTTGCTAGGTCTTCCGGCAGGCCGATGCGGCGCAGCGGGATTTCGGCGGCGCGCTGGTCCCGCTTGGCGGTGTCGTTATAGGATTTCGCGGTCATCGCCGTCATGGTCGGGCCGGGCGAGATGCTGTTGGCGCGGATGCCGTCCGGACCCCATTCCAGCGCCATCTGCTTGACCAGCATGGCGGCGGCGGCCTTGCTGGCGCTGTACGCGCCGAGCGAGGGTGCGGGATGTTCGGAGGCCATGGAGGCGGTGACGGCAATCGCGCCGTGCGATTCTTTCAGCAGCGGATAAGCGGCTTTTGCGAGGAGGAAGGTGGCTCGCGCGTTGATCGCGAAGATGCGGTCGTATTCTTCCAGCGACATGTCTTCAAGCCGGGTCATGTGGATCGCCCCGGCATTGCTGACCATGGCATCGATCCCGCCGAATTCTTTTGCGGCGGCCTCAACGATCTGCGTGGCGGCATCGGGATTTGCGAGATCGGCGACACAAGTGGCGGCGTGGATGTTTTTCGCGCGCAATGCCTCTGCGATGGCGGCCAGCCCGTCCGCGTCGCGGTCGACCAGCAAGACTGCCGCCTTTGATGTAAAGAATTTGGACTCGCCGGCCAGCTGCGCGGTGGCGCGGCCGATGCCGCTGGCTGCACCTGTGATGATGATTCTCATGGTGAATTCTTATGCGAGTTTGAGCAGAAAGTCTGTGATCGGGGCCGGGTTTCCGACAATGATGGCGTGGTCGCCCTCGAACTGGGTGACGCGCCAGCCAAGCGCGCGGGCGCGTTCATGCATCGGGGCCATGATGGTTTTGGTGACGGCGAGATAATCGACATCGGTTCCCAACGTTTCCGCGCCGGCGGGGGCGGGGGTGACGATGCAGGCGAGCGGCATGTCGCTGAGATGTGCCAGCAGCCAATCCTGCCGTTCGGGTGACATCAGATGAGGGTCGGTTTTGGCCATTTCGCGTTGCTGCTCGTGCACGCCAGAGCCGATCGGCCCCTCCCCGCTTGCCAGCATGGCGGCGATACCAGCGGCCTGTTCGGCCGGCATGAAACCCATGGCGGCGGCGGCGGCCTCGTTGGCATGGGTGATCAGCGCATCGATATAGACGATGCGGCGGATCCGGTCGGGCTGGGCCTGTTTGACTGCCGGGAGGACGACGCCGGAATAGCTATGGCCGACCAGGATGCAATCCGTGATATCCTCATAATGCAGAACATTTGCGATGTCCTGCGCGTGCGTGGCGGCGTGGATGTTGCGGCCGATGAGATGGCCGCGCTCGCCGAAGCCCGTATAGGTGGGGGTGTAGACCGTATGGCCCGCCGCGATGAGGGCGGGGGTGAAATAGCGCCAGACCCAACCGCCCATGCCGCCGCCGTGACAGAGAACGTAAGTCGCCATGATGATCCCTTCCCCTTTTATGCTTCTTCGGTGATGCTGTTGCGCAATATACCGAGTTTTTCGATTTCGACTTCGCAAATATCGCCTGGCTTCATGAAGAGCGGGGGTTTGCGGGCGAGGCCGATGCCCGACGGGGTGCCCATGACCAGGACATCGCCGGTTTCCAGCGTAAGGGCCTCGCTCAGCAGCGCGATGGTGGTGGCGACGTTGAAGACCATGTCCGACGTTGAGGCGCTTTGCACGATCTGGCCGTTGAGGCGCGTTTCGATATGCAGCGCCTCCGCGCCTGCTGGGAGTTCATCTGCAGTGATGAAATACGGGCCGAATGCGCCGGTCGCGTCGAAGTTTTTGCCGATGGTCCATTGCGGGGTTTTCATCTGGTAGTCGCGGATCGAAGCGTCGTTGAAAATGGAATAGCCAATGACATGACCGAGCGCGTTTGCCTGGGCGATGTGGCGGCCGGATTTGCCGATGATCGCGACGAGCTCACCTTCATAATCCAGCTTGTCCGAGACTTTCGGGCGGATGATGGGAGTGTTGTGGCCGATGAGGCTGGAGGTGAAGCGCCCGAACAGCGTGGGGTAGGATGGGACTTCGAACCCGCCTTCCGCGGCGTGGTCTTTGTAGTTCAGGCCAAGGCAGATGATTTTATGGGGATGCGGAAAGGGCGGGAGGTAGGTGATGGCGGATTCGTCGATGACATGCCCTTGGCCAAGTTTGTCGGCGGCTTCGCGCAGGCTTTCCATCCCGCCCTCGATGAGGGTTGCAAGGTCGCCGGGATAGTTGGGCGCATTGGCGAGGATACCGTGGAACCGGCCGTTTTTTTCGACGGCGAGGCCAAGCTGGTTTTGCTGGGTGAAACGCAGGAAGCGCATGGGGTTTCCTTTGGAGTATTGGTTGGGTGCGTGTGGGGCGGAGATCGATTGATTCGCTTCGTAAAAATGCACGCTTTCGAATGACACTCGCAATGACGGGGCATTCGTTTAAAGAAAGGCGTTGCGCGGGCTAGGTGAGCTTGCGTTCGTCCAGGCCCAGGGCACGGCCGATGATTTCTTTCATGATTTCGGATGTTCCTGCGAAAATGCGGGAGACTCGCGCATCGGTATACATGCGGGAGATGCGGTATTCCTCCATATAGCCGGCGCCGCCATGGAGCTGGACGCAGGCATCGACGACGCGGCCTTCGAGCTCCGTGGTGAGAAGCTTGACCGACGCGGCGACATCCGCGGTGAGCCGGTTTTCGTTATAGAGCAGCGCGCATTGATCGACGAAGGTTTGCATGGCGTCGAGTTCCGCGCGTAACCCTGCCAGGACGAAGCGACTGTTCTGGAAGGTGCCGATCGGGCGACCGAAGGCTTTGCGGTTCTGCGCGTAGTCCAGCGTAATGTCGAAAGCCTCCTGCGCGGCGGCTATGCTGCCGACACCGGCGATGAGGCGTTCGCCCGCTAAAAACTGGCTGAGATGTTTGAAGCCGGAAGTGGGATCGCCCAGCACGTTTTCCTTCGGGATGATGACGTCCTGAAAGAACAGCTCCGAAGTGTCCTGCGCGGAGAGGCCCATTTTTGCCAGACGGCGCCCGCGGTCGAAGCCTTTCATGCCGCGCTCCACCAAAAAGAGGCCGATACCGTGGCGCTCGGCAGAGGTGCGGGCGGCGACGATGACGAGATCCGCCAGATAGCCGTTGGAGATATAGGTTTTGGAGCCGTTGAGGACCCAATGATCGCCCTTGTCCTCGGCGCGGGTTTTCATGCCTGCGAGGTCGCTGCCCGTGCCGGGTTCCGTCATGGCGACGGCGAGGATCGTTTCACCCTTGATGCAGCCCGGCATGAAGCGGCATTTTTGCTCCGGCGTGCCGAGCTTGGCGAGATACGGGGCGACGAGGCCGGAATGCAGGTTGATGTAGAAGCCGATTTCGCCGTTGCGGATATTCTCCTCGTAGACGATCTGCTCATAGCGGAAATCCTACACCCCTGCCCCGCCATATTCCGGGTCGGCCCACATCATCAGATAGCCTTGTTCGCCGGCTTTCAGATAGGCTTCACGGTCGACATAGCCGCGCTCGCGCCAGGCGGCGGCATGGGGCGCGATCTCTTTCTGGAAGAAGCGGCGGACCTGGTCGCGGAACATCTCGTGATCCGCATCGAAAATGAGTCGTTGCATGGCCATGCTATGCGGCCGCCGGGGTTTGGGTGCGGGTGAGGAAGGATTGGCCGGCGGCGGCGCGGGCGCGCAGCCAGGGCGATGGGGCGAAACGCTTGCCGTGTTCTTGCGCCAGCGCGTCGCAGGTTTTGATGAAGTTTTCCAGGCCGACCGTGTCGATGAGGGAGAGCGTGCCGCCGGTCCAGAGCGGGAAGCCCCAGCCGAGGGTGGAGCCGAGATCGCCATCCTCCGCATGCATCAGCACGCCTTCCTCAAGGCAGCGGGCGGTTTCCATCGCCTGGACGTAGAGGAAGCGGTTTTTGATCTCTGCGATATCCGGCTGCACGGCGGCTGCGGGGTAAATTTCCTGAAGGCCGGGCCAGATATGCTTGGGCGCGTCCTTCGGGTAGTCGTAGAACCCGCCGCCCGCGCGGCGGCTGGGGCGTTTTTCGGTCTCGATCATCCGGCGCAGCACGTTGGTGCCGCAAGGCGGCTCATAGGCGGCACCAAGTTCTGCCGTGGATTGCTGGATGATTTTATAGGTGAGGTCGAGCGTGACTTCATCGAGCAGCGCCAGCGGGCCGATCGGCATGCCCGCCTGTTTCGCACCGTTTTCGATGCGGGCGGGGGTGATGCCTTCCTCCAGCATCGCCATGCCCTCATGCGTGAAGGTTGCAAAGACGCGGCTTGTGAAGAAGCCACGGCGGTCATTCACCACGATGGGGGTTTTGCGGAGCTGGGCGACGAAATCCAGCCCCTTGGCCAACGTCTCCTGGCTGGTGGATTTGCCCATGATGACTTCCACCAGAGCCATGCGCTCGACGGGGGAGAAAAAATGCAGGCCGATGAACTGGTCCGGCCGCATCGAGGCTTTGGCGAGGCCGGTGATGGGCAGGGTCGAGGTGTTGGTCGCGAAGATGGCGGTACTGGGCAGCACGGCTTCGGCCTTGGCGGTAACGGCGGCTTTGATCGCCGTATCCTCAAAGACCGCCTCGACGACAAGGTCGCAGTTTTCAAGCAGCGCGTAATCCGCCGTGGGCGTGATGCGGGCGAGAATGGCATCTGCTTCATGCTGGGTGCGCCGCGCGCGCTGCACATCCTTCGCCAGCGTGGCGGCAACGGCGGATTTGCCGGCGGCGGCGCGCTCTCCGGTGTTATCGAGCAGGATGACTTCCATGCCGACCCCGGCGGCGACATTGGCGATGCCAGAGCCCATGAGGCCGGCACCCAGCACGCCGAGTTTTTTCACGCTGAGCTTGGGTACGCCTGCGGGACGGTTGATGAGGCGCTCAGCGGCGGATTTGTTGATGAAGCTGGTGCGGATGATGTTGCGGGCGACCGGACCGGTGAGGAGTTTGGCGAAGTATTTGGATTCAACTTTGAGCGCGCGGTCGAAGGGGAGCTGCACGCCTTCGAACACGGCCGAGGTGATGGCGATCGGGGCCGGGTAGTTGCGGCCCATCGTGGTCGCCTTGGCGGATTTGAAGGAGAAAAACATCGCGGCGGAAGGGTTGAGCAGGCCGGAAGATTCCGGGAGCGAAAAGCCCTTTTTGTCCCAGATGCGGACCGGGTCCGGATGTGAAAGCAGCCATTGCTTGGCCGCGGCGAGGAGATCCGGCGCGGGGACGAGCGCATCCACGAGGCCGAGGCTGAGCGCCTGGGCGGGCGGGAGTGGCGTGCCTTCCAGCAGCAGGTCCAGCCCACGCTCAACGCCGATGAGGCGGATGAGGCGCTGCGTGCCGCCGGAGCCGGGGAGCAGGCCGACCTTGACTTCCGGCAGGCCGATGACGGCCTTCGGCTCGTCGACAATAATGCGGCCATGGCAGGCGAGACAAAGCTCGAACCCGCCACCCAGAGCCGCGCCGTTGATGGCGGCGACGAAGGGTTTGCCGCTCGTCTCAATGCGCCGGTGCATGGCGGTGGCTTGCTGGCTGAAGCCATAAGCCTCGGCTTGCGTCATGCCGGAGTCGTAGCAATTGACGAGGAATTTAAGGTCCGCACCGGCCATGAAGAATTTTTTGGCCGAGGCGAGAATAACGCCCTTGATGGCGGCATCCGCTGCGACCTGTTCGACGGCGGCGGTGAATTCCGCGATGAATTCCGGCGAAACAAGATTGGCGGATTCATCGGCATTGTCGAGCGTGATGGTCGCGATGCCGTCGGAATCCGTGGTGATGGTGAGGTGTTTCATGTCAGATGCGCTCGATGATGGTGGCGGTGCCCATGCCGTTGCCGACGCATAGGGTGACCAGGGCGGTGTTGAGGTTGCGGCGCTCCAGCTCGTCCAGCACGGTGCCAAGGATCATGGCGCCGGTGGCGCCGAGCGGGTGGCCCATGGCGATGGCGCCGCCATTGACGTTGACGATTTCCGGGTCGAGGTCGAGGGCGCGCATGAAGCGCATGACGACGGCCGCGAAAGCCTCGTTGATTTCGAACAGGTCGATATCCTTGGCGGTCATGCCCAGGCGCTTCAGGAGTTTGTGGGAGACATCCGCCGGGGCGGTGAGCATGATCGTCGGGTCGCTGCCGATGGAGGCGAAGCCTTTGAACCGCGCGCGGGGTTTGATGCCCGATGCTTTGCCGAATTCGGCATTGCCGACGAGCACGCCGGCCGAGCCGTCCACGATGCCGCTGGAATTGCCGGCATGGTGGACGTGATGGACGGTCTCGATTTCGGGGTAGCGCTCGGTGGCGACAGCATCGAATCCGCCTTTCACGCCCATGCCCTCGAAGGCGGGTTTCAGCGTGGCGAGGCTCTCCAGCGTGGTGGCGGGGCGCATGAATTCGTCGCGGTCGAGAATGACTTCACCCAGAATATCGGTCACCGGCAGGATGGAATTCTTGAACCGGCTGCCGGCCCAGGCGGCGGCGGCGCGGCGCTGGCTCTCGACCGCGTAATTGTCGACATCCGTGCGGCTGTAGCCGTCCAGGGTCGCGATCATGTCCGCACCGATGCCTTGCGGTGCGTAATAGTTGCGATAGGCAACGCCGGGATCCGCGCACCAGCCGCCACTATCCGCACCCATGAACGTGCGGGACATGGATTCGATGCCGCCGCCAATGCCCGCCATGGCCTGCCCGGCCATGACCTGCGCCGCCACCATGTTCACCGCCTCCAGGCCAGAGGCGCAGAAACGCTGAATCTGCTGGCCCGGCACGGTTTGCGCGTAGCCCGCATTCACCACCGCGCCGCGCGCGATATTGCCACCCTGTTCGCCGACCGGCTGGGCGCAGCCGAGGATCACATCGTCCAGCAACGCCGTGTCCAGACCGTTGCGGTCGCGCAGTCCGGCCAGGACCTGGGTCGCGAGTTCGATCGCGGGGATTTCATGCAACGCGCCGTCCGGCCGCCCTTTGCCGCGCGGGGTGCGGACGTGATCGTAGATAAAAGCTTCTGTCACATGGATCTCCAGATATCGGTGGGGTGGGACGCCCCGCTTGCCTGACCGCAACCTAGGCGCGGGGACGAAACCATAACCTATCCGGCGGCAGGGCTCCGGGGCCGTTTCCAGGCGCATCAAGACGCTGCAAAGGCGCCCGGAAAGGGCCATGGAGGACGTTGAATGCAAGATACCGAAACCGTGCAGCGCCGGCCCGGAGTGCTTGGCGTACACTCGCTCGATCATTTCGCCTTCACCGTGCCGGATTTGGCGACGGCGCAGGCATTCTACCGGAATTTCGGGCTGGATGCGCGCGCAGAAGGCGACAAGCTCGCACTCTACACCTTCGGCCATGAACATCGCTGGGGCGTGCTGGAGGAAGCGCGGGGCAAAAACCTGCAGCACCTGACCTTCGGCGTGTTCGAGGACGATCTGCCACGCTTCCGCGCCAAGCTCGACCAACTCGGCATAACGCGGATTGCGCCGCCGCCCGGCAGCGGCGGGAACGGCATCTGGTTTCACGACAATGACGGCAACAAGGTCGAACTCTGCGTCGCCGAAAAATGCTCGGCCAATACAAAATCCCGCTTCGAAGCGATCTCTTGCGGGCCCGGTGTGGCGGGCGCGGTGCTGCGCGACCAGGTGCCGGTCATCCGGCCCAGGCGCATGAGCCATGTCGCCATCTTCGCCACCGATATCGAACGCACCATCGCATTCTACACCGCCGTGCTCGGACTGCGGCTCTCCGATAAATCCGGCGGCGGGGTTGCCTTTCTGCACGGCGCGCATGGCAGCGACCACCACATGCTCGCCATCGTGAAATCCGACCGTCCTGGATTCCACCATTGCAGCTGGGATGTCGGCTCGGTGAACGATGTCGGCCTCGGCGCCATGCAAATGGCCGAAAAGGGCCACACCGCCGGATGGGGTGTGGGCCGCCACGTGCTCGGCTCCAACTACTTCCACTACGTCCGCGACCCGTGGGGCAGCTATAGCGAATACTCCGCCGATATGGACTACATCCCCGCCACGACCGACTGGAACGCCGGCGACCACGATCCCGCCAACGCCATGTTCCTCTGGGGCCCGGCCCCACCGCCAGACTTCATCACGAATTTTGAGGAAGGTAAGTAAGGCCAGGGGCGCTGCCCCCTGGACCCCCTCCCTCCCAAAACCTTTATTAGCGGGGTCTGGGGCCTTCCGGCCCCAGCGGGTCCAGGGCAGCGCCCTGGCCTTACTTACCTCCGCTCAAACTTCGTCCGGCGATGTAGCCCATGACCATGGCGGGGCCGATGTTGCAGCCATGGGCGGGGGCTTTGCCACGCCAGAGGGAGTTTGCGTCCAGCCCGGCGGCGTAGAGATTTGGGATGGGGTGGTTTTCGGGGGTGAGGACCTGGGCTTTTGGGTTGATGCGCAGGCCGATGGTGGTTGAGCCATCTCCGGGGTTGATTTGGACGGCGTAGAAGGGCGGGGTTTGGATGGGGCCAAGGCAGGGGTTGGGTTGGTGTCTGGGATCGCCCATTTCACGGTCCAGCGCGATGTCGCCTTTTTGGAATTCGGGGTCTTTGCCGGTCTGGGCGTAGCCGTTCATGCGGGCGGCGGTGGCGGCGAGGTTGGCG
>Ga0116227_10014981_pt1 | contig 11606 bp, 13 predicted proteins | sample S1TSphgellanicum_FD_89693 | JGI IMG/M metagenome (GOLD analysis project Ga0116227, IMG submission 89693) | Host-associated microbial communities from peat moss isolated from Minnesota, USA - S1T2_Fb - Sphagnum magellanicum MG | ecosystem: Host-associated > Plants > Peat moss > Unclassified... | reverse complement strand
GGCCGCATCGTCCAGGTCCCCGGCCGCCAACAGAGCCAGCCCCGCCAGCGCATTGTCATAAACATACGCCGCATTGGCTTGCGTCAGATCAAAATCCGCCGCATCCGCCCCGGTATTCACCACAAAACTGTTCAGCAACACCGGCCCCGCCGGCGCCACTGCCATGGAAGCCCGAATCGCCCCAATACACCGCGCCGCCAGTCCCTTATCGTCCGCGAAAGCTGCCGCCGGAATCAATGCCACGCCGGCGGCAAATCCCCGCCTCGATATCAACCGAGGATGTCGGCCAAAATCTCCGCGGTCCGCCCATTCGCAATCGTCGCCGCCCGCGCATCAAAATGCACCCCGTTTACCCGCGCAAACGCATGCTGCACGTCCGGGTAAACATAGGCGTCGACATAATCATTATCCTCCACCCCATCCAGCACCGCCTCGATAATCTCCGGCGAAGCAAACTCATCCTTCTCCGCAATATGTACCAGCAGCGGCGCCGAAATTTTCTCAAACTCCGGCACCAGCCCATCCAGCCCAACACCGTAATACGATACATTCACATCCGCATCCGACCGTGTCGCCATCATCACCGCCAGCCTTCCGCCCAGGCAAAACCCAATCGTCCCCGCCTTGCCATTCGCCCCCGGCAGCTTGCGCGCCGCCGCCAGAGTCACCTTCAAGTCCTCAACACCCTTGTCCTGGTCAAACCCGTTCATCAGCGCGAACGCTTTCTTCCACTCTGCCTCGGATTTATCGGTAATATTAACCCCCGGCTCCTGCCGCCAAAACAAATCCGGCGCCACCGCGATAAACCCCATATCCGCCAGCTCCGAGCAAGTCGCCTTCAGCGAATCGTTCACCCCAAAAATTTCCTGAATTACCACCACGGCGCCGGCCGGCTTGCCCTTCGGCTCCACAACATAAGCCGCGAACTCGCCCGACCCATCCGCCGCATTCAGCTTAATGTCCGCCATTTTGCGTCTCCCTCTCAACCGGGGCGCGCCCCGCCGGCACGCCCTCCCGCTCTACAAATAGTGTTCTTCCAGCGGCGCGAAACCATTAAAATTCTGGCTCGCATAACTTGTCACATAAGCCCCAGCATCATGGATCAGCACCCGCTCCCCCGCCTGCAAATCCAGCGGCAGCTTGTACGGCGTCTTCTCATATAGAATATCCACCCCATCGCAGCTAGGCCCCGCCAGCACCACCGGCCCGGCCGCCCCGTTCCCCGCGGTGATCCGATACCGAATCGCCTCGCCCTCGGTCTCCGCCAACCCGCCATAGCGCCCAATGTCCAGATACACCCAGCGCCGCGCATCCTCCTCCATCCGCCGGCACACCAGCACCACCTCGGAGGCCACAACCCCCGCATCCCCCACCATAGCCCGCCCCGGCTCGATCAGCATATCGGGCAGATCATTCCCGAACGCCTCCACCATGGCGTTCATAATGGCGTTGCCGAAAACATCCGTATCCGGCACGTCATCCCGATACCGCACCGGAAACCCGCCGCCCAGATTCAGCATTTTTAGCTCCAGCCCATGAGCTTTGAGGTCGGTAAACAGCATCGCCACCTGCGCAATCGCCATCTCATACGCCGTAACACCCGTCTGCTGGCTCCCCACATGAAACGACAGCCCATACGGAACCACCCCCAGAAGCGGCGCCTCCAGCATCAACTGCTTCGCCCGATCCAGCGTGGTGCCAAACTTCTTCGAAAGCGGCCAATCAGCCCCCACATTATTCACCGCAATCCGGCAATAAACCTTTGCTCCGGGAGCGTGCGCCGCAATCTTCCGCAACTCCTCGATCGAATCAAACGCAAACAACGGCACCCCGTGGGCATGCGCCGCCGCAATCGCCAATGGCTTCTTCACCGTATTCCCAAAACTGATATCTCGCGCCGCCGCCCCCGCCGCCAAACACTGCTCAATCTCGGGAAGGCTCGCCGCATCAAAACACGACCCCATCCCCGCCAGCAGCCGCAAAATCGCCGCCGCCGGATTCGCCTTCACCGCATAGTAAATTTTCGCCACCGGCAAAGCCGCGCGCAAAGCCGCATAATTCTCCTTAACCCGATCCAAATCCAGCACCAGGCAAGGCGTCGCAAGCGCGGACGATTCAAGAAAAGCGGCGACTTTGGGAGTCATCACTGCATACCTTCTCTATCAAAAGCCCGCCAAATCAGGCGGCGGGCCTGGGGTTACAAAACGGTCCAACGAACCAGCCACCTCCGGTCTCCCGGTAGTGCTGCCAGAACGCTTGACGTCGTTACGTAACCACAAGAGAGGCGTGGCAGAGGCACGTACGTTGCTGCGTGAGCGGCGCAATAAGGCCAATCCCCCCACGACGCAAGCAATTTCTATGGCACGCTTCGGGGATGGGTGAGCTCAGCGGAACCCATCATTTGCTTTTGTAACGTTCCCGCCGCCTTCCCCGTCATGTCCGGCGAAGCCGGGTATCCACGTCTTTCTCTCAACGGCCCGGACTTCCGGATGAATGACACCTCGCCATCATAAGCGTAGGCTTCCGGTGCGACCGGAGGCGCATAAATCGTGTCACCCCTAAAGTCCACATTACTCATCGCCGGCTGCCTCACCCTGCTCCTGGGCCTGCTTTTTATCGGCCAGGGCACGGGCTATTTCCCCTACCCAAAATCCAGCTTCATGATCAGCCAACTCCCCTGGGTCCACCGCGGCGCCGCCCTAGCGTTAGCCGGCCTCATCGCCATCGTAATCAGCCGAAAACTCTGACCTTCTTGGGGCAATCTCGCGTGCTGAAGGCGCTTCGCTTTTCCTACGCCGCGGCGCGGATGGCGGCGGCTTTGACGTCTTCGCCGACGTCATCGGCAAAGGTCGCAAAATTGGCCTCAAAACGTTTTACCAGGGCGGCGGCTGCTTTGTCGTAGGCGGCTTTGTCTGGCCACGCTTCCCGCGGGTCCAGCGCCTCATCCGGCACCCCCTCCACATGTTCGGGGATCGCCAGGCCGAAGAACGGGTCCGTGCGGTAGCTGGTTTTTTCCAGCGCGCCGTCCAGTGCTGCCCGCAGCAGAGCCCGCGTGTGGGTGATCGACATCCGCTTGCCAGCGCCATAAGCGCCGCCGGTCCAGCCGGTGTTCACCAGCCAGCAGGAGGCACCATGTTCGGCGATCAGCCGTTCCAGCAGCTTGCCGTAAATGCCTGGATGGCGCGGCAAAAACGGCGCGCCAAAGCAGGCGGAAAACGTCGCCTGTGGCTCAGCACCCAGGCCTTTCTCGGTGCCCGCGACTTTCGCGGTGTAGCCGGAGAGAAAATGATACATCGCCTGCGAAGGCGTGAGACGCGAAATTGGTGGCAAGACACCAAACGCATCGGCCGTAAGCATGAACACGTTTTTCGGCACGCCGCCGCGGCCGGACAATTCCACGTTCGGAATGTATTCCACCGGATAGCAGGCGCGGGTATTCTCCGTGTACGTCCGGTCCGTCAGGTCCAGCCGACCTTGCGCATCCGCCACCACGTTTTCCAAAACGGTACCGAAACGGTGCGACGCGGCCCAGATTTCCGGCTCCGCCTCTTCACTCAGGTCGATCACTTTCGCGTAGCAGCCGCCTTCAAAGTTGAAAACCCCGGCCGGCGCCCAGCCATGCTCGTCATCACCAATCAGCCGCCGCGCCGGCTCGGATGACAAGGTGGTCTTGCCGGTGCCGGAAAGGCCGAAAAACAACGCGGCATCGCCGGCCTGGCCGATATTGGCGCTGCAATGCATCGGCAGCACGCCGCGCGGCGGCAGAATCCAATTCATCACGGTGAAAATCGATTTCTTGATCTCGCCTGCATATTGCGTGCCGGCAATGACGATTGTTTTCTCCGCAAACGACAGTGCGATGGCAGTGGTGCTTTTAACACCGTCAATCGCCGGGTCCGCTTCAAATTCAGGCGCGTGCAGAATCACGTAATCCGGCGTGAAACCGGCGAGGTCCTTGGTGGGCGGGCGGATGAACATATTGCGGGCGAACAGTGCGGCCCAGGCCGCGGTGCTTACCAGCCGGACGCGGATGCGGTTTTCCGGGTCGGCGCCGGCATACAAATCCTGGGTGAACAGCTCGCGGCCTTGCAGATAGGCCTGTACGCGGCCCTTCAGCACCGCGAATTTTTGCTCCGGCAGTTTCTGGTTGATTTTGCCCCACCAGACATCGCCGGTGCTGCCTGGCTCGTCCACCACGAATTTATCCGCCACCGACCGGCCGGTGTGCACGCCGGTCCGCACGATGATCGCCCCATCCGCCGATAATTTACCCTCGCGCAGCCGCAGCGAATGCCCGGCCAGCGCCGGCGCGGTCAAATTAGCATGCAGGCAGGAAGCCACGCGAACCCCGGTTCCAGCCAGCGGGACAGCGTCATGCAGTGGTTCTGGGTCATTCGAATGAATCACTTGCTGTCGTTCCTCTTATGAATAAGACGTCTGTCTATCTTTCATAAGCAGCGAAGCTTGTTGCATCAACCTTGCGGGGCGGTGAATCAACGAATAATCGGTTGCGCAGTGCAGCAAAATCAAGGTGTTGCCTGTAACCGCGCCACATCCAGCCGGGCCGCCGCGGCGAATCCGCCGATGTAATGCGCGCCGGTAACGGTGATGCGCCAGAAGGCGAAATCCGCGAAATCCACGTAGAGTTCCGCATAAGGATGGGCGGCCAAATATTTGGTCCGCACCGCGCCAGCGTCCGCGATCGCGGCGGTGCCGGTCAGGCAAACCCGCGGCGCTGTCTGTGGGTTTTCGGTTGTCGCCTCGCCGGTGACCAACAGCGCGCAAGCCGGGTGCCCCTGCAACTGCCTGGTATGGGTGGAAAGCTGCGAAAGCAGCAGGACCGGCGACAAATCGTCCAGAAACGCCGGCGTCACCAGTGCCGCAAACGGCGCCCCATCCGCGACGGTTGCCAGGCTTGCAACCTTGGCGCGCAACAGGAGCCCCCGTGCCTGCCCGTAAAAATCCTGTTCGCCAGCCCCTTGCGTAACTGCCATAATCCGGACACTCCCCCTTATCATACAGGTTGATATGAGCGCGCCGCAATGAAACAGACAATCGCCCTGGTCGACGATGACCGGAATATTCTCACCTCCGTGCAGATGACGCTGGAGCAGGAGGGGTTTCTGGTCCGCACCTATACGGATGGCGAATCAGCACTTCAGGCCCTGCTAGCCAAGCCGGCGGATCTAGCGGTGCTTGATATCAAAATGCCGCGGATGGACGGGATGGAGCTGCTGCAAAAACTGCGCGCCCGCTCCGCTATGCCGGTGATTTTTCTGACCAGCAAGGACGACGAGCTGGACGAACTTATGGGGCTGCGCCTCGGCGCCGATGACTACATCACCAAGCCGTTCTCCCAACGGCTGCTACTGGAGCGCATCCGCGCCCTACTCCGCCGCAATGAGGTTTCCAAGGCCGAAGGCTCGGGTGCAGCGCCGGCGGGGGTGATTACGCGCGGTCATCTGACGCTGGACGAAACCAAGCACCAGTGCCTGTGGAAAGGGCTGGATATTCAGCTGACCGTCACCGAGTTTCTGCTGGTAAAAGCGCTGGCGGCACGGCCGGGGATGGTGAAGTCCCGCGACCAGCTGATCGACGCCGCCTATGGCGAGAATGTCTATGTGGATGACCGCACCATCGACAGCCATGTGAAACGGCTGCGCAAAAAATTCCGCAACGAGGATGGCGAATTCGACCAGATCGAAACCCTCTACGGCATCGGCTACCGTTACAAAGAGGCTTAAGTTGTTAGTCGTCAGTCGTCAGATGGGCGCCGCGGATGGCTAAGCGGGCGCGGCTTTCGCGGCTGTTGCGCGACATTCTGCTGGTTAACCTGCTCCCCGTCGCGCTGATTTTCGCGGCACTTTTCTACCTGGACCAATACCAGCAAGGCCTGCTGGCCGCCGAGGTTTCGGCGCTGCGGGAACAGGCGCGGATATTTGCCGGCGCGCTTTCGCAGAGTGCCGTGCAGGACAACCAGGCCAACCAGCCATCGCTGAACCCGGACCTGGCCCAACCGCTACTTTATCAGCTCATAGAACCGACGCCGAACGCACAGGCCCTGATTTACGGCCCGGATGGCACCATCATCGCCAATTCCCGCGTGCACCCCGGACCGGGCGGGGCGATCATCACGGAGCCACTGCCGGCGGCACAACCGCCGGATTGGTTCAGCGAAATCGTGGGGTTTGTCTACGACCATCTTTCCGGCTCGCTGGCGCAGAACCAGGATGATTCCGGGCTCACCGGGTCCGGCGCCGGCGAAGACCCGGATACGCTGGGCTGGCAGCCGGACGCGCGCGAGGCGCTGCAGCTCACCAGCGCCTCGCCGGGCCAGGAGGCCGCACCGTATATCCGCCGCGCCGCCGATGGTACGTTGCTGATCACCGTCGCCGAGCCGATCAGCCGCAGCCAGCAGAATGTCGGCAGCGTGCTGCTGACTCGCGAGGCGAATGAGGTGGACAGGGCGGTGCTAGCGGTGCGGATTTCCATCCTCGGGCTGTTCGCGCTGGCGCTGGCGCTGACGGTGCTGGTGTCATTCTACCTGGCGCGAACAATCGCCTCGCCGATTTTGCGGCTGGCGGGTGCGGCGGCGCTGATGCGCGAAGGCCGTGCCCGCACCCAGGCGCTGCCGGAGCAAATCACCGATCGGAATGATGAAATTGGCACGCTGGCGCGCGCCCTGGATGGCTCCGCCAAGGCGCTTTGGGCGCGGATGGATGCGATCGAGCAATTCGCCGCGGATGTGGCGCATGAGATCAAGAATCCACTGTCCTCGATCCGCTCCGCGATTGAAACCTTAACGCGGGTGGAGGACCCAACGCGGGCGACGCGGCTGCTATCCATCATCACACAGGATGTCGCGCGGCTGGACCGGCTGATTACCGATATTTCGGATTCGTCGCGGCTGGATTCCGAACTTTCCCGTACCACGCTGGAAATTATCGACCTGGCGCCGATTCTGGAGACGCTGAAGGAAATCCACGACGCGACGCGGGCAAAAAACGGGCCGCGCATGGTGCTGGATTCGCCCGGCGCGGGCTTACAGGTGCGCGGCGTGGAAAGCCGGCTGGTGCAGGTGCTGCGCAACCTGATCGGCAACGCCATTTCGTTCTCTCCCGAGAACGGCCTGATCTGGCTGCGCGGCCGGGAGACCGGCGGGATTGTGGAGCTGGCGGTGGAGGATGAGGGGCCGGGGATTCCGGATGGCAAGCTGGATGGGATTTTCGACCGGTTCTATTCCGAGCGGCCGGAGAGCGAGACCTTTGGCAGCCATTCCGGCCTTGGGCTGTCGATCTCCCGGCAGATTGTAGAGGCGCACCAGGGCCGGATTGCCGCCGAGAACCGGCGGGATGTGGACGGGAATATTACCGGCGCAAGATTTGTTATCCGCCTGCCGAAAGCGGCGCTATAATGCGGTTATGAGCAATCTCACCATCATCGACCACCCGCTAGTCCAGCACAAATTGTCGCTCCTGCGCAAGCGCGAAACCACCACCGGCGACTTCCGCCGCCTGGCCCGCGAAATTTCCCTCCTCCTCGGCTACGAGGTGCTACGCGACCTGCCGATCGAACCCATCCGGATCGAAACCCCGCTGGAGCCGATGGATGCGTTCCAGGTGCAGGGCAAAAAACTCTGTTTTATCTCCATCCTGCGCGCCGGCGGCGGCATATTAGACGGGATGCTGGACCTGGTCCCGGCCGCCCGTATCGGCCATGTCGGCCTATATCGCGACCCGGTTACCAAGGAGCCGGTCGAATATTATTTCAAAGTGCCGGAGGATCTAGCCTCACGGCTGATCATCGTCGTTGACCCAATGCTCGCCACCGGCCATTCCGCCGCCGCGGCCGTTACCCGGCTGCAACAGGCGGGGGCGGTGAATATAAAGTTTGTCTGTCTACTGGCAGCGCCCGAGGGTGTTGCGACGTTTCATGCGGCGCATCCTGGTGTGCCGATCTTCACGGCGGCTGTTGACCGGCAGTTGGATGACCACGCCTACATCCGCCCCGGACTGGGCGATGCAGGGGACCGGCTGTTCGGGACAAAGTGATCTTACAATCCATGTTTTTTCAGGGCGTTGCGGAGCTGGTGATATCCCAGCCCCAATAGCGCGGCGGCGTTTTTCTGGTTGAACCGTGCGGTCTCCAGCGCCTGTTGCAACAGCGCTTTTTCGTAATCGGTAACAAGCTGGCGGAACGGCCCTCCCGGCGCGGATTGCACGGGCTTTAGCATTGCGATTGCCGGCCCCGGCTCCGGGCCAAACGGGTCGAGGATGATGTCGGAGAGTTTCTTGCGGGGATCCACCATCCGGTACACGCTGCGCTCCACCACGTTGCGCAGCTCCCGCACATTGCCGGGCCAGTCATGCGCCGCCAGTTTTGCGCCCGCCGCTTCCGTAAAACCGGCGAAAAAATCGCGGCCCAGCTCGGCCGTCATCCGCTCGGCAAAATGCTGGGCCAGTAGCAAAACATCACCCTCGCGCTCATGTAGCGGCGGAATAACCACCACGTCAAACGCCAGCCGGTCCAGCAAATCCGCCCGGAATTTTTGCGCCGCCACCCGCGCGCGCAAATCCGCATTGGTAGCGGCAATGACGCGCACATCCACCCGCACCGTCTCATTGCCGCCGACGCGCTCGAAACTGCCATACTCAATCACCCGCAACAGCTTTTCCTGCACCGTATCCGGCGCGTTGCCGATTTCATCCAAAAACAGCGTCCCGCCATCCGCCATCTCGAACCGGCTAACGCGGCGGCGCGCAGCACCGGTGAAGGCGCCGGCCTCATGGCCAAACAGCTCGCTATCCAGCAGCGCCTCGCTCAGCGCGCCGCAGTTCAGCGTCACATAGGGCCGGTTCCAGCGCGCGGAGAGAAACATCAGCCGGTTCGCCACCAGCTCTTTTCCAGTCCCGCGCTCGCCAATGATGAGCACCGGCCGGTTGAGCTGCGCCAGGGCGGAAACATGCGCGAGCATATCCCGAAAAGCCCGGCTTTCGCCGAGTACATTCTTTTGGTCCGCACGCGATATCGCAATTTCCGACATAAGTTAGTGAATTTCGCTAATTATTCGAAAATATGTCTCCCATTTCCTGGAAAATTCCGCAAGCCACCAATAAAAACAATGGGTTATGAAAAATGAGAACTTGGCACGGCGTGTGCAATGCATGCTTCATCCGGGTTTCCTGGTGAAAGGGGTGCAAAAAATGACTATTTTCTCTCGACTCAGCGACATCATCAACTCGAATCTCAATGGGCTGCTCGACCGCGCCGAAAACCCCTCCAAGCTGATCCGCCTGGTGATTCAGGAGATGGAGGACACGCTGGTGGAAGTGCGTTCCGCCGCGGTGCGGGTGATTGCCGAGCGCAAGGATTACGAACGCCGCATCGCCCGCCTCACGGCCGAGCGCGATGAATGGGAAAAGAAGGCGGAATTCGCGCTCACCCGCAACCGCGAGGATTTGGCGCGCGGCGCGCTTATGGCGAAAGCGCAGATCAACCGCACACTGGCGGATGCGCAGACCCAGCTTGCCCACATTGTCGAGGGGCTGGAGCGCCAGAACGAGGATATCGGTAAACTGCAGGCCAAGCTGGCGGATGCCAAGTCGCGGGAGAAAATTCTGCTAACCCGCCGCAACACTGCGCAAGCCCAGCTAAAACTGCGCGGCAAAATCCACGAGGACCGGGTGACGAATGCGATGGCGAAGTTCGAGGGCATCGAGCAGGCGCTCGATCATCTGGAGGGCCAGGTGGAATCCTTTGACCTGGGGCGGAGCAAGACGCTGAGCGATGATTTCGCCGAGCTGGAAGCCGGCCAGGCCGTGCAGGATGAGCTGGAAGCCCTGAAAGCCCGCCTCAAACCCGCACCGGAGGCGTGACATGCACGACCTCCCATTCCTCCCCATTGCGGTTCTCGGCGCCACCGCATTCGCCGCCAGGATTGTCTCCGCTTGGATCGACCTGCGCACGCAGCCGCGGCCGGTGAAAAAATTCCGCCCGGTGCTGGTGCATGACAAGGGGCCGGCACCTCTGTTACGCTCCAGGCCAAGGCGGCCGGCCCAGCGTCACGCAACGCCCATCAGGCTGGTCATCAACGGAGGCTGACATGAGCGACAATCTGACCGCCGTGCTGATCGTCATGATCGTCATTCTCGGCCCAATTTGGGTGACGTTCCACTATGTCAGCAAGAGCCGCGCCGGCCGGCAGCTTAATGCCGCCGACGCCGCGGCGCTGGACCAGATGACCGCAACCGCACAGCGGCTGGAACAGCGCGTCGCAACGCTGGAGCGTATACTGGATACCGAAACCCCAAGCTGGCGCGGCAATTTTGAGGGAGGGCAATATGGGCAGGTGGGCTAGCTTCTCCGAACAGCGGGGCATTTACCGCAACACCAAGCGCGGCTGGATTGCCGGGGTTTGCGCGGGGCTTGGCGATTTTATTGGCGTTAAACCGATATGGGTCCGCGCCGCCTTCATCGCCCTTTCCTGCATGACGCACTGCATTCCCGCCGTTATCTTCTACATTGCGCTGATCTTCATTCTCAAGCCCCGCTCCGGCATTGACGCAGCCCCGGCGTCCTGGTCCCAGGGCATCCGCCCCGACAGGATTTTCGCCGACCGCTACATGTTCGCAACGGCGCCGGCCGCCCAGCCCGCCGGCGAGCGGCTGACCAGCCTCAAAACCCGCTTCACCGCATTGGAAGCCAGACTCTCCCGCCTCGAAGCCGCGGTCATGTCCGACGAGATTCTTCTCCGCCGAAAGTTCCGGGATCTTGGCGGCTGACGTCTACTTTTTCGCCAACCCATGCAGCCGGTGGTTCAGCGGCGCCAAGGCCGCTTGCGCTTCTTTATAAATTTCGAAAAACGCCGAATAAACCCTATGCGTTTCCAAATCCGGCGCGCACCCGCCGCGCACGCGGACGCATTTTGCCACCGCGTCTTCTGGTGAAGCGAACACGCCGGTTCCGATGCCGGCCAACAGCGCCGCGCCGAAAGAGGCGTCGCCGTTTTCCATAACCTCGACGGTCAGGCCCGTCACATCCGCAATAATTTGCCGCCAGGTCGCGCTACGCGCGCCGCCGCCCATTAACCGGATCGTTCCGTAAACCAAACCAAGTGCCTGTGCTGCTTGCAAGATGTCCCGGATCGAATACGCAATGCCTTCATACAGCGCGCGGGCAAAATGCGCACGCGTGTGCGAAATCGTCAGCCCGATAAAATCGCCGCGCAACAGCGGATCCCAGTACGGTGCCCGTTCGCCTTGCAGATAGGGGTGGAACAACAGCCCATCCGCCCCCGCCGCCACGGCGGCCGCAAGCTCATCCATCTCCGCGAAGCCGCCTTCAGCGAACATCATATCCCGCAGCCAGCGATGCGCCGAGGCACAGGAGTTTGTTCCTGTCGCCGTATAATAAAGCCCATCAATAATATGCGGATAACAAGAAATCGGCGGGTTCACGCTGGGGCCAAGCGTCGCCAGAAACAACACGCCAGCGGTCGCCAGTTTCACAGCACCTATGCCGGGGCTGGTGGCGCCCACGCCGAAAAATTCCACAGTCGTATCGTTAGAACCGCACACAACCTGCGTACCTGCCGCAAGCCCGGTGGC
>Ga0116227_10014980_pt1 | contig 11607 bp, 6 predicted proteins | sample S1TSphgellanicum_FD_89693 | JGI IMG/M metagenome (GOLD analysis project Ga0116227, IMG submission 89693) | Host-associated microbial communities from peat moss isolated from Minnesota, USA - S1T2_Fb - Sphagnum magellanicum MG | ecosystem: Host-associated > Plants > Peat moss > Unclassified... | reverse complement strand
TCCTTTTCTTTCTCTGATGCGATATTATCCTGCGTAAGCGTAACTTTTGTTTTGTCGCCTTCGCGGGATAAAGTGTAGGTTACCTGGTTGTAATTCTCAGGCTTATCTTCCTTGCCTCCCATCGAGCTCCAATAAGTGCTTTGAAATATCTTTTCGGGTTCAAGCTTTTGAATGGTGCCTTTATCGTGGTATTCTTTGCCGTTGTATTCGCCTTTATAATTGATGGGGCTCCCTACTTTCCAGTCGGTTGTAACTTCGGTACCATATAAATATTGCTTGATGAGGCTGGGCGTTGTAATGGCTTTCCAAACCTCGGCGGTGGTAGCATCAATGGTGATGGATGTTTCGGCGATCAGCTTTTCCATAATTCATAATATTTTGGTTGTATCAAAATATAACAGCTTTGAATATCAATAGTTTGGAGCGCACACTTAAAATTAAATTAAATCGGTACAATCAATTTGTATATCTGCTTTAAACAGCGCATTATTGTTAAGCAAATAAATTTTTAGTTCGTATAATCATACGCGCTAATTACCGTTATCAATTCCGTATGAAACACAAGTACTTTTCTGTTTTACTGTTAGCTATAGTAACCTTATCGGCGCAGGCCCAAAAGAAAAAGATCATAGACCATACTATGCTTGTTGACCCGTTTATTGGTACGGGTGGGCATGGCCATACTTACCCTGGGGCTGTAGTTCCTTTTGGGATGGTGCAGTTGAGTCCGGATACCAGGCTAAGCGGCTGGGATGGCTGCTCGGGTTATCATTTTACAGATACTTTGGTTTACGGATTTTCGCACACGCACTTGAGTGGTACGGGTATCCCCGATTATTGCGATGTACTTTTTATGCCTACCACCGGTGAACCCAAATTTAAAAATACCGAATACCGCTCAGGCTTTAAAAAGAAGAATGAGGAAGCATCGGTTGGTTATTACAAAACCTATCTTGATAAATATAAGATCAACGTTGAGCTAACAGCCAGCAAACGTGTTGGTGTACATCGATACAATTATCCATCAGACAAACAGTGCAATATTATTATTGATCTACAGCATCGCGACCAGGTTTTAAATAGCTGGATAGAAGTGGTTAATGACCATGAGATCCGCGGCTTGCGCGAATCCAGATCATGGGCCAGCAATCAGTATGTGTACTTCTACGCCAAGTTTTCGAAACCATTTAAAACTTACGGCATAGCTCTGGATGATAAAGTACAGGAAGGTAAAAGCAAAATAGAGGGCAAAAATGTAAAAATGTACATCCAGTTTGATAGCCCAGGTGAGGTGGTATCTAAAGTAGGCATATCATCGGTTAGTACCGAAGGTGCATTAGCTAATTTGGATGCAGAGGTACCGGATTTTGATTTTAAGAAAGTGCAAAAAGCAGCCAAAAACGACTGGCTGAATGAACTTGCTAAAATTGATGTGGAAGGCGGCGCTCCTCCTCAAATTCAGATCCCAACCAATACACAGCAAAGTTACGGCGGGTATGGCAGTCCGTATACATCAAAACCTAAAATACCGGTTATTGATTATGCCAAGATCAAGCAAACCATATTTTATACAGCGCTTTACCATACTGCCTGCGCCCCAAATGTTTACAGCGATGTGGATGGGCAATACCGCGGCTTAGACCAGAAGATACATAAGGCCGAAGGTTTTGAATATTATACCGTGTTCTCGTTATGGGATACCTATCGTGCCGAGCATCCTTTGCAAACTATCATCAACAAAAAACGCACGTCTGATTTTATTAAGAGCTTTTTAGCAATGTATGACCAAGGTGGTTTATTGCCGATATGGCCGCTGGCATCAAACGAAACTTATTGCATGGTGGGCAACCACGCCATACCGGTTATTGTTGATGCTTACGCGAAAGGCATCCGCGATTTTGATGCTGAGAAAGCTTTAACAGCAATGAAAGCCGCTGTTAACCGCAACCAATACGGGTTAGATTCGTACCGTAAAAATGGGGTTGTTTTGAGTGAAGATGAGAATGAATCAGTATCTAAAACATTAGAGTACGCTATTGACGATTGGTGCATTGCCCAAATGGCTAAAATGATGAATAAGCCACAAGATTATACCGAATACATTAAACGCGCCCAATACTGGAAAAATTCGTTTGATAACCAGAGCAATTTTATGCGCGCCCGTGCTAACGGCGGCTGGGCCATTCCCTTTTTACCTACCGATGTAAATAACTTTTATACTGAAGGTAACTCGTGGCAGTACTCGTTTTTAGTACCGCAGGATATTGAAGGTTTGGTTGAAAAAATGGGTGGCAAAATTAATTTTGAAGCTAAGCTGGAAGAGTTATTTACCACGAGTGATAAGTTAACGGGCAGGGATCAATCGGACATTACAGGTTTAATGGGACAATATGCACATGGTAACGAGCCAAGCCACCACATGGCTTATTTATTTAATTACACCAACAATCCGGATAAAACGCAATTATATTTAAGCAGGATTATGCGCCAGCAATACAGGGATGCACCTGATGGCTTGGCGGGTAACGAAGATTGCGGACAAATGTCGGCCTGGTATGTAATGAGCTGTTTGGGTTTTTATAACCTGGCACCCGGCGGACAAAATTACGAAATTGGCTTGCCGGTATTTGATAAAGCAGTGATTAACCTGGAGAATGGTAAAAAATTCACCATTACAGGCTCAGGTAACACGGCTACCAGTTATTACCTGCAAGGAATGACGCTGAATAAAAACACTTACGATAAGCTTTATCTGACTTATAACGACATTCAAAATGGTGGCGACTGGGAAGTATTTATGGGCAGGCTACCCAACAAGATATTTATGCAGGAGTTGGAAAAGCCAAAATCACAAATTACTGATGAGGTTATTGTAGCTAATCCCTACATCATTTATCCATCTATAACTATCCAAAACACGTTGAATATCTCTTTTAGCTCTGCAGATTCGGGTGCCAAGATCTATTATACTTTGGATGGCTCTACTCCTACTGCAAGCTCAACATTATTTACTAAGCCGGTAACTTTAAATGCCACTACCACAGTTAAGTGTATCGCTATCAAAAATGATAAACAGAGTTTTGTTGTTGAAGGCAAATTCACCAAGATTAGGAGTGATCTTAAAATAACTTCGCTGAGTAAAATTCATCCATCGTACACAGCTGCGGGGCCCAATGCTCTAATTGATGGTTTTAAAGGTACAACCAACTGGCGCGTGGGTAACTGGCAGGGTTTTCAGGGTAATGATCTAGAAGCGGTGTTGGATCTGGGCACATCACGCGTTGTGAAAAAGATGGGCATGAATACTTTGCAGGATAGCCAGGCCTGGATCGTTTTCCCGAAGAGTGTTGAGTTTATGATATCGGAAGATGGTAAGACGTTTAAACCAATTGGCTCGGCTATTAGTAAAACAGGAATTAAAGACCCTGATGTTAAAACCCAGCTTTTCAGTATTGATGTTAACGTTAAAACGCGCTTTATTAAAATTATAGCACACCAATACGGTAAACTGCCTGAGTGGCATGAGAGTAAAGGTGAGCAAAGCTATATTTTTGCTGATGAGATAGTTTTAGAGTAACAAGTAAGCTGTCATTTCGACAATAGGAGAACTATTCTCTGCGAAGCAAAATCTTTTGCGCGTGCTTGGTTTACTGCAGACTTGTAACTCGCAGAAGATTTCTCAGTCGTCCCTCCTTCGAAATGACATTTTTTTGGCTCAATACTAAAATCTTAAATCCTTACTTATTCCCCCTTTAAAAGCTCTGCCGCTTCTCCTAATTTTTCTTTTTCGTCCTTATCTAAAACCGGATATTTTAATTTCATATCCTGCAAAACCTGCAGCATAATGGTTGAGATAGCAATCCGTGTGAACCATTTTTTATCAGCCGGAATAACATACCAGGGCGCTTGGTCAGTTGATGTTTCGTTGATGGCTTTGGTGTAGGCATGCATATAATCTTTCCAGCAACCCCGCTCTTCGATATCTGCTGATGAAAATTTCCAGTGTTTATCGGGTTTGGCTATTCGCTTTAAAAAGCGTTCTTTTTGTTCATCTTCGGATACATTGAGGAAGAATTTGATCATAGTCGTCCCGTTAAGGGTTATATGTTTTTCGAAGTTTCGGATGCTTTCGTATCTGCCGTTCCAAAACTTATTATCAATATCCTTCAGCTTTTCTATCCCCGGAAGCCGTTGTTCTAACACAAGTTCGGGGTGTACTTTGCAAACCAATACGTTTTCGTAATGCGAGCGGTTATGGATACCTATACGGCCCCGCTCGGGCAGGGCTTTGTAGTGTCGCCACAAAAAATCATGATCCAAGTCTTCAATGCTGGGTTGCTTAAAACTGTAAACCTGGCATCCCTGTGGGTTTAAGCCCGACATGGTGTGCGCTATGGCACTATCCTTACCAGCAGCATCCATCGCCTGGAAAACTATTAACAATGCGTTTTTATTGGCCGCATAAAGTTCGGTTTGCAGGGCCGATATTTTCGTGATCAGCCCCGATAATATCTTTTCGGCATCTTCCTTCTTGTAACCATCTGCATAATCAGCAGGATGATCTTTAAGATCAAAATGCGAACGTGAAGAAATTTTGAACTTTTTGATAAGATTTTCCATTCGAAGAAATAGATTTGTGTCAAGTTAACCTAAAATTTATACTTCAAACCATCGTTATTAATATTTGTTGTTGGAGTTATGAATTGGGCCCTTTATTTTACATCTTTACCACATGTTTAAACGGATAAAAAATCGTTTCCTACGCTATACGCTCATATTCATATATTTTATCATAATTTTTTTCTGCGCCATCGAACTTAATTTTCTGTGGTTGTTTGGCTATTCGCCGGATATGCAGGATATCAAAAACCCGTCGATGTCGCTTTCGTCAGAAGTTTATTCGGCAGATGGTAAGCTTTTAGGTAAATATTATAAAGAAAACCGCTCTCCGGTTGAGTTTAAACAGATCTCGCCAAACTTGATCAACGCGCTGATAGCTACCGAAGATGCACGTTTTTATCAGCATGGTGGTGTAGATTTTTATTCATTTTTCAGTAGCATCCGATCAACGGCTAAAGGCGAAAGGCGTGGTGGAAGTACCATTACACAGCAATTAGCCAAAAACTTATTTGAAACCCGGAAAAAGAAATCGCAGGGATTAATTAAGCATATCCCTTTCTTCCGAACTATCGTTTTTAAGTGTAAGGAATGGATCACGGCTTATAAAATTGAGCACGTTTACAACAAACAGGAAATTTTAACTCTTTATTTAAATACCGTGCCGTTTGGCAATAATTCATTCGGTATTAAAACTGCAACTAAAAAATACTTTAATAAAAACCCCGACGCGGTTAATACCGATGAGGCTGCTACTTTAATTGGCATGTTGAAGGCTACATCAACTTATAATCCGATCCGGAATCCGGAAAAATCTATCGAGCGCCGTAATATTGTACTTAAACAAATGGCTAAGTATAAGTTTATTAGCCAGTCTGCTTTGGATGCTGATCTAACACAACCTCTTAATCTCGACCTGAGTTATGTCGAAGATGATTCGCAGGGCGACTCGTACATACGCCGCGCCGTTGAAAAATGGCTGGCCAAATGGTGTAAAGAAAACGATGTTGACCTCTATGAAGACGGGTTGAAGATTTATACCACCATAGATTCTCGCCTACAGCAATATGCCGAGGAAGCCGTTGCCGAAAAAATGAAAATGCTGCAAAAGCGTTTTGATAATATTTGGGGTAAAAAGAACCCATGGATTGATCCGGATGGTAACGAGATTAAAGATTACCAGATCAAGATGGCTCAAAAGCTACCTATTTATAAGTTGGTTGATAAAAAATATGCGGGCAATATTGATTCCATCCGTAAATTTTTTAGTCGCCCTAAACCGATGAAGGTATTTAGCTGGAAAGGTGAGCATGATACTACCTTTACAACACTTGATTCTATTGGTTATTACGCCCGCTTACTGAATACCGGTATGATGACCATTGAACCTACCAGCGGTAAAATTAAAGTTTGGGTTGGTGGTATTGATCATAAATATTTTAATTACGATCACGTAAATCAATCAAAACGCCAGGCAGGTTCAACATTTAAGCCTTTTGCTTATTTAACCGCCTTGGATAACGGCTACACTCCTTGCGATAAGTTTACAGATAAACCCGTATCGGTAAAGTTTATGAACAAGGGTAAAGAAGAGGTTTGGGAGCCTAAAAATGCCAACTGGGTATTCAGTTACCAGGAGATGAGTTTGCGTTGGGCCATGGGTAAATCTGTTAACTCTATCACCGCTCAGCTTACCGAGAAGATTGGTTGGGATAAAGTGGTTCAATATGCGCACAAATGTGGTATTGAAAGTCATTTAGAGTCGGTACCATCTGTATCATTAGGAACAAATGATGTTTCGGTTTACGAGATGGTACGTGCTTATAGTACATTCCTGAATCGTGGCAATAAAATTGACCCTTTACTGGTAACCAAAATAACTGATCAGGAAGGTAATGTATTAAAAGAATTTACGCTTAAATCCGAAAGAGCGATTAGCGAAGAGGTTGCCTGGCTGATGCTTTATATGTTCCGTGGTGGTATGGAAGAACCGGGTGGTACATCACAAGCTCTGTGGGAATATAATGGTTTATGGAAAAAAGCCAGCAACCAGATTGGCGGTAAAACCGGAACATCATCGGGCTTTGTGGATGGCTGGTATATGGGTATCACTAAGGATCTGGTTACCGGTGTTTGGGTTGGTGCCGATGACCGCAGTGTTCACTTTACCACATCAGAATCCGGTGAAGGATCGCACACGGCGTTGCCTATTTTTGGGCGTTTTATGGAGAAGGTTTATGCCGATCCGCAATCGGGTTATGAGCCTGGGCCTTTCCCTAAACCCTGGACCAAGATCACCAAGCAGTATGATTGCCCATCGCCACATATCAGAAGCGATACAACGGCGACTGACAGTTTATCGAGCGATAGTACCTTAGCGCCGATACCACAGCCAGTTGAAGAAAATAAAGAGAAAGAAAATCAGCCACCGGCCAAATAATTTAAGAAATTTAGCGTTACCTTTTATAGTTTATTTTTTTACCGGAAAACATTCAATAGCTACAACCAAAAACGCACTCACATATGAATAAACGCTACTCATTCCCGCGTGTAATATTCCCTGTTCTATTATTCCTGCTCTTTGCGGCGGTTGCTGTGTTTGCACCTGGCAGTGCTCAGGCACAAGGTTTTGGACAAAATAAGGTACGATATAAAAACCTGGATTTTAAGGTTTACAAAACGCCTCACTTTGAAATTTACTATTACATTAAGAATGATAGTTTAATTAAGCGTTTTGCGCAAGAGAGTGAGTTATGGTACACCCTGCACCAACAGGTATTTCGCGATACGTTTAAAAAGCCTAACCCCATTATTTTATATGCAGATCACCCTGATTTTCAGCAAACTACGGCTATTGACGGCGAAATTGGTGTAGGTACGGGTGGTGTTACCGAAGGCTTGAAAAACCGTGTGGTAATGCCTTTTATGGAAACCAACCAAACTACCCGACACGTAATTGGCCACGAGTTGGTTCACGCTTTCCAGTACCATACTTTATTAGATGGTGGTGAAGGTGATAATTTTTCGGAGATCAATAACCTGCCTTTGTGGATGATTGAGGGTATGGCCGAGTATTTATCGTTGGGTAAAAAGGATGCTTACACCGCCATGTGGATGCGCGACGCTTATCTGAACAAAGATATCCCAAGCATTAAAGATCTGACGGAAACTAACAAATACTTCCCCTACCGTTATGGTGAAGCGTTTTGGAGTTATATAGGCTCAACTTATGGTGATACCATCATTGTACCGTTCTTTAAAAATGTTGCCCGTTTTGGTTTAGATTACGGTATCAGGAAGACTTTTGGTTATGATGAGCGTACTTTATCGCGCTTATGGAAAAGCTCCATACAAACCATGTATAAGCCTTATTTAAAGGATACAACACAAACACCTGTTGGTAAAAAGCTAATCGACTTCCATAATTCAGGCGAAATGAATGTGGCTCCGGCTATTAGTCCGGATGGTAAATATTTGACTTTTCTATCGGAGAAAAACCTCTTTACAATTGACCTCTACATTGCCGATGCACATACGGGGAAGGTGCTCCGAAAGCTCACGAGTAAGATATCAAACACGCATATTGACGAGTTTAACTTTATAGAATCGGCAGGTGCCTGGTCGCCGGATAGTAAGCGGTTCGCGTTCAGTGTTTTTGGCGGCGGTATCAATAAACTGATCATTGTTGATATTAACAGCGGTAAAGTATTAAACGAGATCGCGATGGGCAAAGCTGAGCAATTTAGCTATGTGGCCTGGTCGCCAAACGGGCAGGACATCGCATTTTCAGGCATGTCAGAAGGTGAGAGTGATTTGTACATGTATAACCTGGGCACCAAAAAATTGACCCAGTTAACACATGATAAATACTCTGATTACCAACCAAGTTTTTCGCATGACGGCAAGAGCATTGTTTTCGCAAGCGACAGAACTACTTACGATAAATCATTAAGCCAAACCATTACCTTCAATTTAGCAGTGATGGATATTGCTACCGGGCACATTACAGATATTAAAGTTTTTGATGGCGCCAATAACCTCAATCCGCAGTTTTCGGCTAATGATAAGCAAATCTATTTCTTATCCAACCGTGATGGATTCCGTAACATGTACCGTTATACCTTAGATGGCGGTAAGGTTGAGCAGATGACCGATCTGTTTACCGGTATAAGCGGTATCACCGAGTACGCGCCAGCTTTGAGCATATCCAACAACGATGATATTGCCTACTCCTACTACAGGGCTCAAAAATATGCCTTGTATAATGGCAAAGCATCTGATTTTAAACCTGTGGTTGTTGACCCGGGAGCATTGAACTTTGATGCAGCCATGTTGCCACCACTGAAGGCTGTTGGTGTTGACTTGATCAACTCTAACCTGAACAATTATCTAGCCTATCAGAAAATTCCAACTGACTCGATCAAAACCATTAAATATCGCCCTCAATTTAAATTGGATTATTTATCGAGCAGCGGTGTTGGTGTTGGGGTGAACACACAATACGGCGCTGGTTTAGCAAGTGGAATTCAGGGCATATTTAGTGATATATTGGGCCGTAACCAATTGTTTGTAGGTGCATCTATCAATGGTGAGATCTATGATTTTGGTGGGCAGTTCGCTTACATCAATCAATCGCATCGCTGGGATTTTGGTGTGGCTATATCACATATCCCCTATCAGTTTGGTATAGGTACTACTACACTCGAAACGCAAAATGTAAATGGTAAAAATCAAACCGTGCTATCAAGCAATACGGATATCATCCGCAATTTTCAGGATGCTACTAATGTTTTTACATCGTACCCATTATCAAAAATTGCACGGATAGAGTTTGGCGCGGGTATTTCTTATAACTATTTCAGGGTTGACCGTTATAATGATCTGTACCTGATAGATTCGCTCGCAGGTAAGCCATCGGGGCAATACGAATACATTGGAAGCGATAAAAAGAAGGTGGCAAACGCTGATGAAGAAGCTATTACAGGTTATAATTTGCGCTCATACGCACTGTACTCGTTAAGTGTGGCTTTGGTTGGTGATAACTCTTTCTTTGGTATTACGGCTCCGTTGGATGGCTTCCGTTACCGGATAGGTGCCGATGTGAATTTTGGAACCTACAGTTTTATAGCACCAACCATTGACCTGAGAAAGTATGTGAGAGCCAAACCGGTTACATTTGCGGCAAGATTGTACGGCTATGGGCGCTTTGCATCAAATATTGCTACCAATGGTTTGTATCCAATATTTTTGGGATATCCCTATCTGATAAGAGGTTATGAGTCTCAAACGTTTTACAACAACAATAAAGCGCCTACCAATAACTACACCATCGATCAGCTTTTTGGTAACCGTATTGCCGTATTCAATTTAGAGGCCAGGTTACCGTTTACGGGGCCAGAGAAACTGTCGGTTATTAAATCGAAAATTTTGTTTACCGATTTGAATGTGTTTTTTGATGCCGGTTTGGCCTGGAGCCCTAATGATAAAGTTACTTTTGGTTTAGACCCTCAACCTTATAAGGGTATAGTAACTGATCCTAATACGGGGCAGGATGTGATTGGCACTAAATACAGCCATGTACCAGCAACAAGTGTTGGTGTATCTTTAAGGGTTAATGTGTTTGGCGCACTAATTCTGGAGCCGTATCTGGCTATTCCATTCCAACGTACCGATGTTAAATACCCTGTGTTTGGCTTAAACTTTTTACCAGGATGGTAATTGTATAAACTCTTAAAAAGAAAGCCCCGTTAAATTTAATAACGGGGCTTTCTTTTTACTAAAACGTGCATTACATTTTAGTTGTATCTTTCTTAACGGTGTCTTTTTTCATCGTGTCAGGTGTAGTGGTCATGGTTGACGATGATGAATCTTTAACTGTGGTAGTACTATCTGCACCACCTGTTTTTTGGGTTGAGCTACATCCTGCAGCTATCGAACCAATCATTGTCGCGACAAGCGCGAAACTCAAAATTTGCTTTTTCATAGTATTGTAGATTAAGTGATCTGTTAAGTTACACGTATAACCCTACAACACAATTTGCATACCATTGTTTAAACTTTTATAACTTAAACGAAATATTACCAGGTAATTAACCGAAATGCTTTTTGATAGCAGCCAATAATTCGGTGGTTATTTTGCCGTTGGTGGCTACAACTTCGCGGGTGCCGAAGATATCTGTACCGCCAGAAAAATTGGTTACTTCTCCCCCAGCCTGGCGAACGATGACAATGCCGGCAGCCATATCGTAAGAGTTTAAATTATATTCGTAATAAGCATCAAAGCGACCGCAGGCGGTATAAGCTAAATCGACAGCAGCTGAACCTAAGCGGCGGATGCCGTGACAACCACGCATTAATTCGGCAAACAGATCGATAAAGGCCTGTTGCTTTTCAAAATCATAATATGGGAAACCTGTGGCCAATAAGGTATCGGCAATCTTTTCGGCTTTGGTTACTTTGATCTCTTTCCCGTTAAGGTAGGCCGGTGAGCCTTTCCAGGCATAGAAGCATTCATCCTGATTAATCTCGTACACAACACCTAATACCAGTTCGTCATACTCTTGCAAAGCAATGCTAACTGAAAATACCGGCAAACCATGGATAAAGTTGGTGGTGCCATCTAATGGATCAATAATCCAGGTGTAACGCTCTCCTATTTGGTTCTTTGTTTTCTCCTCGGTAATGAAACCTGCTTCTGGCAAGAGTTTTTCGAGGGCGGCTACAATTTGTACTTCGGCGGCTTTATCTACGTAAGATACCAGATCGTTCAAACCCTTATACTCTATACTATCCTGATTAAATTTTTTACGTTCCTGTCGGATAAAATCGCCTACCTGTTTTGATAGGGCAATAACTTCATTTGCTATGTTTTCGAGCTGCATGGTTTCGTAATGATAAATTGAATGAGAAGAATTTGTGTACAAAAAAGCTGGCGAAGAATAAACTTAGGGCCGCAGTTGGTCGCGCTATTGGCGGATCCATATTGAAATG
>Ga0116227_10014979_pt1 | contig 11608 bp, 10 predicted proteins | sample S1TSphgellanicum_FD_89693 | JGI IMG/M metagenome (GOLD analysis project Ga0116227, IMG submission 89693) | Host-associated microbial communities from peat moss isolated from Minnesota, USA - S1T2_Fb - Sphagnum magellanicum MG | ecosystem: Host-associated > Plants > Peat moss > Unclassified... | reverse complement strand
GGACTTTGCAAATTGAAATTATAAGACTGGATTATTTTTTACTATTAGAAGAAAGGATATTTTAAACCATTAATTTTTAGAAAATTTTAAAATCATCTAAAACCGTCTGTGCCTTGCAGGCACAGGTTACCACTAGTTTGTAAGGATCATACAATGCTGGTGGACACCTAAACATGTAAAGACTTCTTAGATTGAAAAATCTTAAGGTAATTCGTCTATTTTGAAATTCCCCATCATTTAAACATGTCATGTTAGCTCTATCCTAGTGATGCTTTAGAATTTTTTTTAAAAATTCAGTTTTAAAAAATATTTGCAGGATTCCCAAATTTTTATTTAAAATAGGTACTGGGCATGTTTACAATTTTCAGGGTAGTTTACAACATGCCAAAAACTAGGTGATAAGAATCAAGATGTGAACATCCCAAAAGGATTCACATTGGGATTCACAAATTCTGGTGTTGCTGCACAAACATTGGAATTTGGGACGGTTGATTCTAGCTTGGTTTCCCAGTGTAATAATAGAGTTATACGTAAAGTAAGACAAACATAGCACCAGAACCCTGAGTTTGGTCATACACAGGGTGAGATTCAAAAATAACCTGCAAAAAAGTACATTAGCATTCAACAGGGGATGAAACTCAAAGAACCATCAATTTTGGTGGTAAACTGAGTTTCATCCTGCCTTTCCTTTTTCCTGAGCGCCTTCGCTGCTGCTACATGTATTTTCATATATTGTCACTGCTATAATTAGTCTCGAACCTCGTGGATTAAATCTTGAGTTGGAGCATTTCATGCTGAGATTTAATAAAATGTCTTTACTTCGCGGATACCAGTGAAAGAGAGGATAGGGGGTGAAAGGAGGCCCAAAGACAGGGTGAAGACAGGGTTACTTTATGGATAACTCTAATATGTCCCTAGTAAATTACCGATTGTTTCACCAATAATTGTTGACATTGGGCCACAGTGAACCAGCACACATCCACTGGATGTCTGCTATTACTCAGTTGTGGATGAACCGCAACGGAGTTAATATTTGGTTTCACCTTTGCAACCAATTGTGTAGGAAATAAGTCTTATATATAGGTAGATAGGTAGAAAAATAAGTAACTACTAAGTAACTAAGATGGTTTATACGCAGGAAGGGGCTGTTTTTTTTTTACCTATTAACTACCTGCTTGTGGGTTGTTAGTAAGTAAGTAGAAAAAAGAAAAACACAACTGAGTTAACCACCATGGTTGGCTGGTGACCTGAAGCCCAACAGAAAACTGTTTACTAACCACTTACCATTCATCCTTCATGGTGCACTGGTGGTGCTGGTTCACTGTCATCAGCTTTTTTTATGGTAAGTTGTAGTAGGTAGCCAAGATTATAGAAGGATTCTCGTTTATTTTCTCTTGCTTTCATTTCTAGTACATAGCCAAATATGGCTAAAGTATTTTATAGATGATTGCCACTTTGACTCTATCACAAAATCGGTAAGAGAAACCTAAAGTCAACCTAACAAGAGGAACAAAAAGTTCTTGAAACACGACAAATTATTTCCGCCACCAGTTTTCCAATGGATAATAAAATGATGGGTAAAGTCAAACCACCATGCTGCAATACACATATGTAATATTTACTAATATGTAATTATACGTAACTTTACACAAATTTACTAACATTGTAACCCCAAGTTACCTCCACTTTTTGCTAAATACTCATAAATTTAAATATAATTACATGAAATGTATTCATAGTATTTGGTGCCATTTCTTTCACTATTTAACTATTTCAATTAAAAACATTCTAAGAAGTCAATAGGATTGAAAGCTTTTGTTAAATTGTAATAGAATTTTTGTATGAAATTTTAGGAGTAAGTTTTTAAGGAGCCCCCAACACTAGGGGAACCTAACAATGTAAAAAACTCCCTTTTTATTTCTCTGTGTATTTTGAGGGATCTCCCCCAGCAGAAGAACCATAGTGTGTTATGCTGGGGAGCTCCCCCAATTGTATATGTTCCCATGTTCCCATGGAAATATTTCTCCTTTACCAAATGGGAAAGACGTGAGGAAATAGAAAGAGAGTTGTTTAAGTAAGGGGAGGTTCCAGTACTTCATACAGGAACTTCCCCTACAACATAACTGCAGACGAAGATGCACAGTGTGAAACATTTCTGGGGCTGAGCACGCATAACCCTATTATATGTCTTATTATTATATAATATAAATATGGGTTTGTTATTTCTTAAAATATTTAATGATTTTTGGAGAATACAAACTACCAATTATTATTGTCGGCTTCAGAATCCCATCATTTTTTGGGGTGATGATTTTTTTTCCCACTCCAGGATCCAAAAAAAGTGGGGCCTGTGATTGTGCAAAATAACTTTTTTGAAAAAAATTGCCCAAAGTTGCCATATTTTGAGGGATCTTTTTTGAAATTGTCATATTTAGATGATAGATTCTAACAGGTTTTGAATAGTTCTACTTTCCTTTTTGAACTGTAGCCAAATTTGGCTAAGTCCCTTACTGGATGATTTCCAATCCACATACCTCACGAAATTGCAAAAAAGAATCCTCTTTCAGACACCACATTTACCACATTTCATTTTGTAACTAAGTGCACAAGTAGTGTGCAAGAACCTTGTCTGTAAATAGCTATTACACATTCAACTACCTATTATTTCACAAGATAACTAAGGAAACTAAACCCTAAACCAAATCCAGCAATTCCATTGGCCTGAAAAAGAAATCTTTAGCTTACACACAATCCTATTCTGCTGAACATTGGAAATAAATGATCCATTAGACCCTTTCCACCATTAGTGCTTTAAAATTCTCACAAACCAGGTACTGAGTGATGTTGATGCCCTGGGCTCCCTGGGGACATCCCTTGGTTCTTGTCTGTTGACTATCTTTGTTCTTTGCTTTGCAATAAGATTTTCATATTTCCTCCAAAAAAAATTCTCTCACAAACCCACCAAACCCAATTAGACTATCTTTGTTCTTTGCTTTGCAATAAGATTTTCTTATTTGCTCCAAAAAAATTCTCTCACAAATCCACCACACCCTATTACAAATTGAACCATTGGTTCACTCAACATAAATAAGTGCCACTTTAGACAAGGGTCCAGGGCCCAAAAGCCCAGGTATCAATTTGAACCAAATTGAACCCTTCTTTGCATTAAAAAAAACACTTTTTAAAAAAAATTGATAGAGTGAGTGTGTTGCAGATTCAATATAAAAACTGTGTGATTGACATGTGAGAGAATTAAGTTAACTTTGGTTTTTTTTTCTGTTTCTTCTTTTTTTCTTTCATGATGTTTTTAATTTTTTGTTTCTTTTGTTTTGTGATTAAAATTTTTTTTTTTAAAAAAAAAATTTGGTATTCTTACTACACACAATGAATTTTTTGTCTCACTTTTTCACTTTTTTAATCTTTATTTTTTATCGCAATCTGTTTTTTTTTTTTGGGTGTTTTCTTGTTTGGAATGGGAATCTTTTTAAGGATCTTTTTTTATTTAAAATCTCCTTTTCCTTGTGAAAATTGATTTTGAACCTTTCACTTTTTGTTCCACCTTTTGATCCAACTCCATTTCGTGCACTTGAAAAGATTAAAAATGTATTCCTTCTAAGAACCACCTTGCGAGATCCACAAAACTAGCTATGCTAACTTCAAAATTGGTTAAAAGTAGGGGAGTTTGTGTGCTTTCAACAATGTCTTCAATTAATAGCATGTCTTCCATTTTCATAAAATTTGAACAACAAAGAAAATAATAATAATAAAATGAACAAATACAAAAAAATGAACAACCTTGGACCTTGGTTTACACTTTGATTCTCCAAACTACTAGCTTTCCTTAAGCTTTTTTTTAGTTTGGACCAATTGGTTTTCCCTTCAAGACAATGCCCTCTGAACTAAATCACAATTTGAATTGTCTTGGTCTTGGACCCTTGCCTAAAGACCATGGAATCTATCTAAAGCTCTTACCAATAGGGATGCTTGATTTCATTGGGCCTTACTCCTTGGAGCCTTCTTTAAAGTGACCCTAAAAATAATAAAATCAAGTGAGCAAATCCAACAATTCGATTAGTCATAACATTTGATTTTCACATATGCATGCAGGCTTACTTTACACCCTCTGTATGTATGTTAATAAACTCATAATCAATTTCTGGATTACATTTGCTCATAGGTCCAAACAAGTAGGGTTATAACACATAATTTTGTCCTTTCTCTCCTCTATTTTTTAGTTTTTACTTACCTAGTTCAATTGATGATCCAGAAACTGATTATTGGGCGGGAGGATGCCAATTATCAATATAGTCTCGACCCATTCCTGCCTTGACTGCCTTAGGTAATCCAGCTCCTTTCACCAGTCACCTAATTACATATATTAAAAGACGTCGTGATGTGAAGCATCATTTCATCCATTTGTCCCATCATCCATCTAGATAGGTGCAGCTATGTCATCCCCACTATTTAAAATAGAAGCATAGAGGCTTCCACATGACACACCATTTCAGCTTATATATGTGACAATTCAACTTTAGGCAAAGTACTTGGGATAAAATCAAAAAAGAACACCACCAAAAGAGAAGGGCCAGTGTGTTGAAATGTAAGTTAACTCCAATTTTAAAAAGTATCTTTTTAGCAGGCCAACTAGGGCTCATGCAAACCTGCCTAAACAAAAGAGCACCATTTCTTGAGAAAAACCCCCTCCTTTAACCCCTCCTTCAACCTGGAATAAAAATGTTAGTGCCCTCCCCAGTCCATGTTAAGCCTTTTCATTGGCTACATGATTTTATTTTTTCTAAAACTATTGATCACCATTTTCAACATGGGCTAATAATATTATCCATTCCTAAGAGCGTGGGTATCCATACTATTGCAATTCATATTTACTAGAGTAAACCAGCTGGTGATTGAACATTTAAGCTCTCAGGGCAAGCCAGATCCAAGGGGAGAGCTCCATTGTTTCTAGTGTTCAAACAAAACTTGAACTCTTTCTATTGGTGTATCTGGTTACATATAATAAAGGATGTCGTGAAACATCATTTCATCCATCTATCTCGTCATCCATCTGTTTGATCATCCATCTGTGTTGTCATGGTCTGTTTATTCTGACAAGGCGAAGAAAGAGTGGAATACACACGTGACATGGCAAGCAAAGTAAAGGACATCATGAAGCATCATTTCATCCATCCGTCCCATCATGGTCTGTTTACTCCGATGGGGCGGAGAAAGAGTGGAATATAAACACGATGCAACGGGCAAATGTATTGTCAAATACACACACACCTGTACATTACACACAGCTCTCACCAATCACCTATTCTATCTATGAAGGAAGGTAGTTCGTTTTGTAGTTATGAGATCCATCGAACTGGGATGCTTCAGATTGTGTTCTTGGTGTCTTTGAAAAGCGCTTGACAAGGAGGGGTGCCTCTGCTTAGTTCCACAATGTTTGGACTCGCAGTGCAAAAGTTTTTGAATATTGAATGATTTGTTCGCTGAAAATTAAATTAAATTAAATTTTCGCTAAAAATTTGGAAGTAATTTGGAAAGATCTTGATTAGCAGGATTTAATGGAATTTATTTGGTAAGATTTGGATTCAGAAAGTGGGAGATATTGATTTACAAAGGATTTCTGCCACTGAAAATTCAAATAAATTTCAAAAAACCAGGTTTTGGAAGGAAAAATCAGTTGAGGACGTGGTAACACTTGGGCCAACGGCACAGGCCAGTCTAGTACATATTATAACTCGTGTCTGCACACGTATCTGAATACAGACATGGTTGAAAAAGATTAGTGCACAATAGTCAAGTCCCTGTGAGTGGAAACATTGGCCGAAAACAAAATAATAATATATATGTATTGTACATAGTGTAATTATTTAAATGCGCACCTATTTTGGGTTTGGTGACGAGAAGTCGGTGGATCAAAAGACGCGGACGCGCTACGCTAAACGGAGTGGACCAGCCTTCTCTAAAAATTTGTGGACTGTGTGGCATGTGGCGACAATTTCAGGTTTGTGCCAAAAAAAAAACTGGTTTCAGCTATTACATTATAATTGCCCTTGGGCGATGTTATAACCATGTAGATTGCAAGAAATGGCACTTGTCTCTTTGCATCCCTCACTTTCTGGCTATCTACACTACTCCTATCCTAGTAATATGGCAAAAAGCATGACTAAGGGGTTGCAAAATAGCACCCATGTATCAAAACAAAACTGGGCTGACCCAAAACTTGCTGAAGTGATGGAAACTAAAGACAAAACATTATTTGTATTGGCCCCATCCATTTGATGTCATCACATTAGCCTAGCTCTCAAATGCAGCTGCATATGGAAAAAAATTTAGAGAGAATTTTTTTTTGTTCATACAGAGCAACAAGTTGCAAATGAGGGTTCAATGGTTTCCGTAGTTTGCTTTTCATGGATGACATAGAACTAGAACACCCCTCATCTTCAACTAAACCAAGAATATGAGTCATGGCTATCTCTGCTAACTTTAGGTATTTTGGAAATGTATGGGACAAAAGCTGAGAAGTGTTAATGACCTTCCACAATCGAGTAAAAGGATTAACAATCTGGGGGTTCACCTTGTTAGTAACTAATGCTGGTACTTCTGCCTTTACTTGAACTGCATTAAACTTCATCTTCAACTTGAACAATCCTTGTTGAGCATCCAAATCCCACTCAGAAATAATGGCAGGCACCATTGATCATGATTTGCCACCTGTGGCAACTCCACATGCACGTGGATTGCCATAGAGTTCTTTTAACACCTCCAAATGGGTTGGAAAAGTCATGGCTACATTTGCCTATAGCCAATATTGACACATTTGGCTCCTTTTAGCTCAAATGCACCCCAATTGCTTACTTATGGGCTATAGTGTGAACACTTGTAGTAGCAATTGAAATTAGCGTGTACTTCTTAACATTTACATTATATCAACCCATGCTCTTAAGATCCAAGACAATATGTATGTCATACCCTAATTTTATCTTTGGAACAGTGAGACAAAAACAGACAGTAGCAAGAACAACCATGGACCATAACATGGATAGATCTTGATTCTTCCTGATTATTCTATGCATGCCAAATACTTGTATATAGTTCACCTTAGATATCTCATCTCTACAAAGTGTCAAATCATTTTTTATCTTTGGATTGCTGATGGTGGCCATGGGTCATTACTACTATTAATGCATATTCCTTTTGAATGTGCAAAAATATTATAGTTTTGTGGTTGGGACTTGGATCATAAATTGCTTAGAGTGATAGGAAGCTTAAGTGATAAGCATTTGATGATGTGAACTTCAACAATTCCTAATCATGCTACTTTTCTTTTCATCAGAACCTTTTGCACATTTTTCCCTAAAGTCGGAGACATCGAAACTACGGATGGCACATCAAGAGGTAAACTTTCATATTCCATGTTTGGCATTAATTTCAATTTTTTTGTCAATTCATCTTATGCATTGCACTTTTATCTGTAGGAGTTATAAACGTGGAGGCATATAAGTGCTCACACCTCCCTACTTACAAATGATGTACACACACATCCTTACTTTAAAACTATGGGATTGGACTGAAAACACTCTTCATCCTTTCGTCTTCATCATGGTGATTAATACCGGTGTTGGTGTGTTTTCGCCCTGGCCACCAGTTTGTGGACTAGGTTGGTAAAAACTAAAGGAGGGAAGGGAGAAAATCATGTGGTATAAAGCCCCCCCTCCCTATGGACCATTGGACAATAGAGTTTGCCGTAAAGTAACCCTGTCTTCACCCTGTCTTTGGGCCTCCTTTCACCCCCATCCTCTCTTTAAGTGGTATCCACAAAGTAAAGACATTTGACTAAATCTCAGTGTGAAATGCTGAAAGACGGCATTTAATGCACAAGGTTCGAGACTGATTATAGTACTCGTACAGTTAGGATCAGTGAAAATACATGTAGCAGCAGTGGAGGCGCTCAGGAAAAAGGAAAGACAGGATGAAATTTAGTTTACCACCAAAGTTGATGGTTTTGTCAGTTTCATCCCCCGTTGAATGCTAATGTACTTTTTTGCAGGCTTTTTTTTATATCACCCTGTGTATGACCAAACTCAGGGTTCTAGTGCTGTGTTTTTCTTACGTTACTGATAACTCTAATGTAGTCCAGAAACCCATGACGGTCACAGAACTGTCTAGGTAAATGTGGTAGAATTTCTAGGTCCACATACCAAAGCTTAACAATGGGCCACATGCCTTGTTTTGTGCAGCCGAAAGGCATCAGAATTTAACAAACTCAGCCACCAAAAGCTTTTCAGCTGTTTTTCAACGTCCACTACAAAGTCAAAAAAATGTTCCTGAAAATATCTCGAAATGTCTTTATAAAACAATGAATTCAATTTTAAAAACAAATTACACAAGTCATGTGCTAGAACCCTGTCCATAAATAGTTATTACACATTGAATTGTTAATTCACTCAAAATATCTTTAAAAATAAAATTCCATTCAACTGAAAAATAAATCTTCAAGCCTCATCACAGCCTTATTTTGTTGAACATTGTAAATAATAATCCCTTTCTACCATTTCCATCAATTCTCTAAAATTCTAACAAACCTACCAAACCCTACTGCACATTTAATTATAAGACACTCAAGATAATTAAGGAAAAACATTTAGACCAGCAAATCCAGCAATTTTATTTGTCATAACATTTTATCTGCACACCTACTCACAAAAGTCTATTTATTATCCTCTGTATCATAATACACTAATATTATAACCCTTGTCTATATAAAAGTTGGGTTAAAAACATATCATGCATTATTTGTGCATCTTTGGCAACAACTTCTTTTGCCCAAAAAAAAAAGGATGGATCAAAAAAGATATAACCAACATATCCATTTGTTTCAATTTTGACTCACTTCCACTACCCTAGTATCTGGGGGTGCTTAGGCACTAATTAATTCCAGTGACCAGTAATTAAAACTGGTATATGGGAGAATTTTGTGAATCCTTTGTATGGTTGTCCATGGACCATTTCAAAAACAATTTAAAAAATAACTACCTCATTTTCAGGCTTAACTATTGTATACTTATGTATATCATTAATTACTGCCTTTTCCTATGAACTTTGTTAATAGCTATCTCCCACCTTTTCTAATAAATATCTTCATTTTATAACTATCTCACTCTTTTCCCCTATCCACCATGGATCTAAAAAATAAATTAACATGTGTCTTTTCTTGTCTATGAAATGTATATTAGTTTGAATTAAATTTGATATTGACATAAATAATGATAAATGATTAGAAATCATATAAAAACATAAGAAAAAATAAAATAGTTGATCGTGCAATATGGGCCAACATGGAGCTCAAATTATTTAAAAAAATTGTTGAAAATTCTGATTAATAAGTTCTTGCCATGCCAAAAGTCTGAAATAAAGCAATAGTGAACAAAAGAACACTAGTGAGGACCCACAATATGTATTTTTGAACTTTCAAATTTTTGATGTTATGTCATTGACTAACATCCAAAAAGGGGTTTTGCATTTAATGGTGACAGATTTTTAGAACTTGTCTTAATAGTGCAAAAAAACTAGTTTGAAAAGTGTTACCAAACCAAAACCAGAGTCCAAAATACAAAAGTGGTGAAAAACAAATTTCCCAAAATTTGGCGATTAGTCTCAGAAAAAGAGGAATATTATGATAGAATATTCCCTTTCATTGTTAGTTTTCACATTTTAGCGAAATTTTTGGAAACAAAACAGCAGAAAAAACAAGGAGAAAAAATAAGCGCTGATACCACCAAGGCTCGTTGTGTGATGGGTTAAGTCAAAAAAAAAGGGTTCCTCTAGAAACTTCCCATTCCGAGAGGACAATCGAAGTTGTAGTAAAAAATATTATTGCGAAATATTAGAACATCTCCACCGGTGCTCCGTTTGTCACTCTGGATAATAAAATTAAATGTTTTTAAGCTGTTTTTTCATTGGCAACCCCACAAATAAAACTGTAACAGGAACTGCATATATATGGGAACTACTAATAGCAAATTACGTGGACCAATCATTATGATCGATTACTCAGACATACTAAGCCGGCGTCAGGTCCAATTTATTACACTCTTTTTTGGAGGTGCAGAACTGTGTTGCGCCTTTAACCAGCCGCGGCATGATGCACGAATTTGGTCCAGAAAAAACCAATTTCCTGAGCTAAACCGGTCCAGTTTGACATTTTTGCAAGAAATTTTACTGTGTGGAGTGATACTGAGCACCGTTGGAGATGCTCTTACTGATGAAATGCTCTTACTGATGAATCTTACAGTTGGGTTTTTATGTTGACGAATTCTTAATTAATGGCTGCCAAATTGACTAGCATTTTCATATTTCACCCCCTTCAATTACAAAAAATGATATGGAGTACATATCAATAATCTGAAAGTCTAGAATTAATATGTAAAACATAAAATTCTAAAAATCACATATATACACATTTCATTGAGGAGGATAATAAATGAAGGATGTTCAACATTTATATTGAAGTGCATGGTGTTTTAGGCCCACAATAGCATGAACCAATACAAAATCAAAAGTGGCAAATCCACGATTGCATTCCATATGTAAGCGAAGTAAAGCAAACACTCTTAGTGCCTGAGATAAACAACAAATGAACATTGTGCAGCTAAACCATATTGATCTCATTGGCCTCTCCTATTCATTAGACGACGTGCCTCCCAATTTAAACCTGGTATAAATTTTACTGTCTCGAGTCACATACAGAGCGCCGGTGGAGATACTCTTATAGTAGATACATAAAAGTATACATGCAATTGGTTATACATTTGTAATTTAAACTTATTTTATTTTATTTTCAAACTGTCAATTTGAGATATTCAAATTAGTTACTGTGGAACTTCATTTAGTTTCAACATTTCATAATTTTGGCCCCAAAAAAAAAGAACTGAACATTATCCATCCATATCCAGATCCAGTATTTTACCAACCTTGGTTTTGCCAAAAGGGATTTTTACCTTTTTTTTTTTTCGATTTCTGGCTATGGGAAACCACAGAAATCACCTTATTTTTGAGATTTCGGCAGTAATTTTTAAAATATAAGTATGTACTAAATACCTAGTACATACGTACATACACGTGTAGAAATGTATATGAAATCGGCGATCAGAAGTCGCAGGGGAAGTCGCGGGCTCGCTTGTTGGAGAGGCGAAGGAGATGAGGATCGGAGTCCAAGCAAGCGTGTTCCTTTTGTCGGTAGGATTTGCTACGAGTGTCTGAACTAGTTAGCGATTTTTCTTTCATTCAGCATGCGCTTTGAATGCTCCTTATGTAACTAGTTTCAGGAAACTAGTGTGCTGCAACCCATTTCTTCTTTCTTTCACGAAACCATGAAACTACAATCCTTCGTCCCAGAGAGAGACAGAGACAGAGAGATGATCTTTGAAGTGTGATGCCATCGATGTCTTGTTGATCATAAGAGCTTGAAACTGACGTTTTTCAGAGAGAGACAGAGAGAGGGGGGGGGGGGGGGGGGGAGAGGGAGAGGAGTCGAAAGGGATCATTATGCTCCTTTCTCATATTTTTTTTCTCCCCTGTTTGATGAGAAAGATTCGTG
>Ga0116227_10014978_pt1 | contig 11610 bp, 6 predicted proteins | sample S1TSphgellanicum_FD_89693 | JGI IMG/M metagenome (GOLD analysis project Ga0116227, IMG submission 89693) | Host-associated microbial communities from peat moss isolated from Minnesota, USA - S1T2_Fb - Sphagnum magellanicum MG | ecosystem: Host-associated > Plants > Peat moss > Unclassified... | reverse complement strand
CTATACCCCAGCCTCACCCATAAACTTGAAAGTGGGAGACCATGCTTTGGAGACTAATCAAGCAATCTTGCCAATCAACAACAAGATTTAGAGTGTGTAAGTAATGGCTTTTGCCAATCACCAAACATTCTATGTAAATATGTTGTCCCAAAACCATTTTTCAAATCAAACTCACAAGTTTTTAGTGATCTACATCCAAAACAAGTTCTTACAACACGTGGGTGGGGATTCTCTTATGAACGAGATTTAAAGGGCAAAGCCATTATGCAATGAGCCTTAGTTGATGGGTTTTGAGTTTTGACCCATTTATGGCATTTGACATACTACCATGACATCTTTCATTCCATGTAAGCAAGCAAAGGGATCCTTTTTCTTTACTTGTGTTTTGAAAGATGACTCCATTCCACTAGTCCACCACCAATTTTTTGTAAGTGTCAATGTCATCATCCCCATGATTTTCACACACACACATGGAGTTTTACAAGCATCAAATTTACCAATAGCAAAAAGGTTGGTGGTGGATGATGTTGGGTGATTTTTCTTTGGCACTTTTGTCTCTCCATGTTGTAAATGAGTATGATGAAAACTAGGGTATATCAATAGTACCAAGAAATGTATCATTAATAGGTAGCACATGATGTTCCAAGCTTTACAAAAACAAGGGTTTGCATGAGGTGAAGCTAAATGTTAACTAAATTTTAGTATATCCCATGGCCAAGGGTTTTATGGTGTGTAGAGGAGATCCATTGCATTTGTACTTTTTATGTTTTTGAAAAAACATAAAAAAAATGATAACAAGCATTTCAAAAAATGTATTTGTTTATAGGAACTTCTCAACTCTTATGAAGATTGTGTTTTTCAAAACACCTAACCTTTACATAGGCGAAATTACATCTTGTAAAATGCCTTCACTATACACTAAAAAAATCCGACAAGGCTTTTAAATTTGTAAGGCCATTCTTCTACCATATCCTTTGCCCCTGCAAAAATTCCACCTCACAAAATTCCTTTCATTACATGACGTTTGTAATTTCAAAGTTATGGGCATGGGGTCTTAGATCTTGAACATGGGGGGTTGTAAACCTTGTGCATTTCAAGTGTGGACTCAAGGGCTTATGCATAACATATTTGTATACATATTATATTTAAAATATACATACATTTTTTTAAAAATCTTTTATGGTCTACCCTTGCTCTAGTTTTTCATGTGGGAAAATACCACCAAGGAAAACAAGGGAGTTTCAACCAAGATCATGAAATGGGCAATTGGTCCTTGCACTTTGGCTTTGATAGTTTGAAGGTTTACATTGAATAGGAAAGAAAGATGTGAAACAATTACAATTGTGGGTGTGTGAGATTTTTTGGGAGTTTGTTTTGAATCTTTTTTCTATGATGCAATAATTATCAATATTTTCAACCAAAAAAAAAAAAGATGTGAGGAGTTTGTTTCTCCAAAATGATCACCTAGAACAATTTTTTGTCACTTCTTTTGTTCATTTTAAGATGGTTTGCTTTTGGAAATATATTTCATATAGGGTCAACTTCATTGTGATTGATTGTTTGAAGTATATTTTTTTGCTACAATGGTGATGAACAATTATTAAAAGGAAAATTGTAATCTCTCACATAGGTGATCAAAATCCATGACCTTTAGTATACCTTCTTGAATATGGACCCACCATATGTTGTATCAAATTTAAATTTTGTGTTTTTGACCTCTTTGCAATGGAGGAGTTGTTTGATAAAATTCAAGTTCTTCTTCCATTCCAAGGCCATAGAATGAATCGGGGTATGTAACAAGTCAAAGTTGTTTTTCCTTAACATAATTTTGTTAGGGCTCTAATGTAAAACATTGATAGGGCATTTGAATTGTAATCTAGGATTCAACTTGAAAGGTTCCAAATCTATGTGAAATTTGTTATTTCATAATTTCATATTATTTGAACACAAATGTCATGCATTATTTAAACATGAAAGTTCTGCATACAACTTTTGTGTGTAAACAACACAAATAAACATACAACATTTATGTTTAAACAATATGAATAAACATATGACATTCGTGTTTAAACATTGCGCACAACATTGATGTTCAAACAATACAAATAAGTGAATGACATTAATGTTTATTCCATACAAACTTATTAGTAGATTTCACATGATTATTATTGTCAAATTGTGGCCCATGAAGTTTGTGATGCTCTTCATTTTTTTTAATGGTTACAATCGGGTGTGATAGAACCAAGGCAATAATTTTGTTATGAGGTAGAATTCCCATTCGTGGAATTCCTTCTTTTCTTACTTTTAATTATTTTTCACATTTAAAAAAACTTATCTAGGATAATAATAGCTATTAAGGTCTATGAAATAATTATGCTACATGACATAATTACCATCCTTAAAAATTTAGAGTTATTTTTAATGTGGAATTTATTTATTTATTTATTTGTAAATAATTACAGCATAGTTTGAATAAAAACACAAGTTGATGAAATATTTCCTAAAATTCCTTAAGGCCACTTATACACATACATTTTTAAAAATTAGCATAACAATTATAAATAGGAACAAAAGGATGTACTTCCATCAAAAAATTATCAAACTAGAAAAATGTTCAAGTGTTGCCTCCACATCTTTGGGTATAAGCATGTTGTTTTGATTAAATAGTCAAAACCAATGCAACACTTTGTTAGGACAAACTCATTGGCTTTCATAACAATGACATATGACACCAACAAACACACCAATGAATCCAAAAAAAAAATTCTAACACAAATGAACATAAATATGATTAAAGAACAAAATTTATATGGCAATGCTAGTGCAGTAATTTGCAAAATCCTACAAAACTTGAAGAGGACACATCAACTAATTCCAAATTTTGAAACTCAAAATGAAGTTGAAGGTTCAAAAAAAAACCTTTCATGCTACCTTTCCTTTAATGTCAATTAATCTTTCTAGGATCATTGTAATGAATTGTTCCATTTTCAATGATATTTTCAATCCATGCAGGCATCCAAAATCACCAACACCAAAATCAACTTGAATTGAAAATTAGTAATTGTTTGTTCGTAAAAGGTTCTAAAGTAAAAATTTGATTTGCAAAAATGTTAATGAATTAGTTTCTTTGCCTTTTGATGTGATCATGCCACTATCATATATTGCTACTAAAATCATTTCAAGATTTATGGTATACCATAATTATCCCATGTAATTCAAAAAAATCATAGTTCTCCATGATTTGAAAAATGTGAACACTAAAATAAATCCAACTCATGTGCCTCTATTGTTCCCCAAGGAAGACACCTTGTAAATAGACTCAAACAACAAGCTCAAAAATTGCCTTCCAACTTAATGATAATGTCAAGAAAAATAATAACAATAGAAAAAATACAATTAATCACCCATTTAACATTGGGTGCCACCTAAGATGCCACCTAGATTTTCACTTAACACTGACTTAAACATTAGGTGTGAATGCACCTTAAGTAGTGAAATTGCAGCTCATGTAAAAGGGGTCCTTATGGATGTAATAGCCCCCAAATACTAAGGGCCTTACAATGGCAATACCCTCCACGGGCAGTTCTTAAAAACCGAGTATTTTACTCAGTAAAGCCTGCATACATACTTGGGCTTTTTACCTTAGGCATTGGGTTTTGTGAGAAATGCCCGCATGTTGGGCTGCCCCAGACGGGCAGGAGAGCCTAGGGCCACCTGGATTTTATGCCGCGTAATGTCCTGGCAACAAGGCATTACACCCCGGAGATGTCGTGCTCCGGCCTCCATTTGCACCCACCAGCACCTCATCCACTGGATGGATGATTGTTATTACTCAGTTATGGATGAACCTCAACTGAGTTAGTGTATGGTTTCACCTTGGTAACCAATTGTGTAAGAAATAGGTCTCATATATTAGGCAGCTAGGTAGCAAAATAGATAACTACTAGGTAGGTAGGTAGATGGTTTATACATAGGTAAGGGCTTGTTTTTACTACCTACCTACTAACAACCTGCTAGTGGGTTGTTAGTAGGTAGGTAGTAAAACAAAGGGGGGTGTGTCACACTCTAGCCTGGCCTTGCCATTTAACATTTAAAAGTATCTTAATTTTAAAGAAGAATTTATGAAAATTCAAATATTTCACCATGCCAAAATATAATATTTAAAAAATCCTCTAAAAGAAACCAAAATCCTTCAAGATATTATTATAATAACTCTATTATAACTAATCTCCAAGTTTCAACACAAAGCCAAAATATCATCTTTCATAAATCCTCATATTAAAAAAAAAAGACCTATTATTATTATTATTATTACTATTATTATTATTATTATTATTATTACATAGGGGCCTATAAAAATCCCTTAAGCTACTACTATACTTTATAATGAAATCTAAACACAATAATATCCTTGCCTTGCTTGGTAGGCAAGCCCAACAAAAACTGCAACTGAGGTAACCACCATGGTTAGCTAGGGAACTGGAACCCAACAGAAAACTGTCTCCTGACCCACTTACCATCCATCCTACATGGTGCGCATAGTGGGTGCTGCTTCAGTGTTTAAAGCCTGGACCCAACAACACCTATAATACTCCCTCTAAACCCTAAACCCTAAACCCAACACCTATAATACTCCCTCTAAACCCTAAACCCTAAACCCAACACCTATACTCCCTCTAAAGAAAGGAAAATAACTTTCTTTCTTTTTAAAATCATACCTCCTCAAAAGGAAGCCAAGAAAAGGAAAATTCTCTTTCCACTTAAAAAATTTCTTTTCTTTTCTTGTGTGAGTAGAGGCTACAATTAATCAAAGCAGCAAATAATATTTTTAAAGATAATAAATGAAAGTTTGGGCACAACATCCAATGCTCACAACCCAAAATTAGAGAACTTTGATGGGTAATCAAACTTGGAGCATAATAAGAAAGACAAGAAGAAGAAGAAGAAGAAAGAAGAATGCAACCCTAAAAAAAATTTAGGGTTTAGGGTTTAGGGTTTAGTTATAGCTTAATTGTGGACATAAAAAGACCATTCAGAGCTTTGTTTGTGAAACCCATTTTGTCTTATGGGGTATATAGTATGATCATCATGTATGGGCATTAATAATAAGTTGTTTTGGATGAGCAAATATTGAGTTAGGGTGCTTTAGCACACATGGCTAACCAAACCACCAATGAAGATCCCTAAATGATTATTTCCAAATTAAGGAGGAAATTTAAGGATTATTTTGGCCATCTTTTTAGGGGGGGTGGTGGGGAGGGGAGGGGAGGGGGAGCACTTTCTACTTGTAACATGGGATTCTATATAAGGAATGTATTATAGACCCAATGTACTAGATACCAAGACAAAAAATAGAATGTGATCCTCCTCCTCCTCCTCCCATTGGTGTTTGGTGGCACATTTTCCTACAATAATTTGTTGGGATACTCAAACCAAAAAGGGTTTGTTGGATTCTTTTAGCATAAATAATAAAATAAAAAGGAGGATCTTGTCTTATATATATATAGTATAGTGTGATTCATATTAATTAGTTCATGGGTATGCGCATAATTAATTAATTAATTTATTTATTTATTTATTGGCCTTGCCTACCAAGGCAAGCAAGGATATTGTGTTTAGGATTCATTATAGAGTATAGGTAGTAGCTTAAGGGATTTTTATAGGTCCCTAGGTAATAATAATAATAATAATAATAATAGGTCTATTTTTATATGAGGATTTTTGAAAAGATGATATTTTGGCTTGTGTTGAAACTTGAGATTAGTTATAGAATTATAATAAAATCTTGAAGGATTTTGGTTTCTTTTAGAGGATTTTTTTAAAGATTTTATTTTTGCATGGTGAAATATTTGAGTTTTCATAATTCTTCTTTTGCTCTTAAGATACTTTTTAAATGTAAATGGCAAGTGCACATTGTGACACACCCCTTGTTTATTTTGATTTTTTGGTAGAGCCATATTCTTGGCCCATCAAGCAAGGTTTTTTGGAACATTGAGCACTCCCCCAATGGAAGCAACTCTTTGGACACCCATTTGCAAAATAGAACCAAATGTATTGCCCTATAGCTTACATGAGAGTTGAACTTTGGGCAAACCATTTATCTATCTATGAAGCACTATAGTTGGTTTTGTTTTGCACTCGGAGGAGATCTCCCAAACCACGATGTTTTTCATGCCATGCTCTTGGTATCTTCAGAAAGCTCGCCATGATATAGTAAGGGGTGCATTGATGTGGTTTGAGACTGTTTGGATTTGTGGTGTGGAAGCTATTGATTATTGAACCATTTTTTTCCGTGAAAATTAAATAAAATTGAAACTGAAAAAAACTTTATTGGAACCTGAGGGTCTTGTTGGTGTTGTTGGAAAGCCCTTGACAAGTCAGATTTAATAGAGTTTATTTCGCAATTTTCAGAGCTAAGATGTGAAAGATATTGATTTTTTAGTGAATTTTGTTGCATTGGAAATCAAAACAAATTGCAAAAATTGGGTTTGGAAGGAAAATTCAGTTGAGCCCTCCATGTGTTCGCACTTGGGCCAACTGCATAGGCTACACTAGTATGGGATAAAATCGAGGTGCTATTGGGAACCCCTTAGGGAACAACTTGAGGAATTTCATGGGAACACAATGAGAACATTTGGGAACACAAAAACAAAAGAATAGCTCCCCTCACCCCACCGCAATCTAGCCATTTTGTAACATTCGAATCTAGTCAAGATAGATTCCCATGAAATTCTTCAACAATGTGCAAATGGTGCTTTTAGTTGATCAACCATGAAAACAACAATTCTCAAACTTGATAGATTGTTATGACGAGTCATATCTAGAATCTTTTTATTTCTTTTTTCACAATCTACAATAACTTCTTGATTTTATGAAACACGTAAAATAAGTGACTCCAATTTTTTAAAATTTTTATTGAGGAGTTATATCCTACCTTACAGTTGTATTCAACGTAAATTATTTACAATTTGGAATGTTGAAACTTTTCAAAAATTCCACGGGTGAAAAGTTGAAAATGTAAAAAAACACTCAAAATAACATTGCCTAATTTCTTGAAATTTTAGATTAGCAAATGTGAAAGCACAAAAGTTTTTTGTATCCGTATGTCTTGAAATTGAAACACACAAAACTTGTAATCATATGAAAATTTAAAAACTTTTACATAAAAATGATTTTATTGAGAAAAAATACATAGTATAAAATTTCAAAAAATACAATCTTGTAGTAACCCAAAGCTTCAAGCCACAACACTATTGGCCATTAATCATGCAATCTCATCGTCTTCAAAAGCTTTTCAAGCCACAACACACTTGACCATAAATCTTGCAATCTTGTCATCTTCAAAAAGCTCCTCAAGCCACAACACTTGTCATTAATCTTGCAATTTCATCATTCTCATTAAGTTCCTCAACCGAGAACATACTTGGCCACTATTCCTACAATCTCATCACCTTCAAGAAGCTCCTCTAAGTCATGATCTTCAACATCTTCTTCTCACATGTACATGGGTCATCACTAGAGAATAGTTTTTTTTTTTGTTCTATTGTCCCTAGCAAAAGTTGTTGAAATATTAGGATCTAGCATATGCCAAAAGTTTAAAAAGCCTAACTTGAGATGTTGAAAGCTTCATTGTTCTAAAATTAATTGAATTCAACACTTGGCTATTGAATATGACTATAGGGTTAAGGTATGTTATTATTAACTATGTCAAACAATTTAAGTAAAATAAGTGTACCTTTGGAATGACTTGGGAATTTAAAAGTTTGATGAGAAATATAAAGTGGTGTTTGTTCCAAAATCATTGAAGTCCATAAAAATGTGTTTGGTTTAGATAGGAGTTTCTAACATTGTGTAACTTTTTTTTAAAAATTCATTTGGTAATGTTTGAAAGGTATAAAAGAATATTGTACCTATGATTAATAATTGGCACTTATTTGTTGAATATATTTATTTTAGAACACAAGGTTTAATAATTTCAATTTCAATTCATTGGAATTTCAACAATTGAATAAAAAGTATGTGAAATATACCTTGTGTTGTGAATTTGTAATAGTAACCTGATGATTGGGACTATAAACAATTTACACAAATTGGGAGTTCAATTTAATGTTTGACAAATATCAATTTTCCCCCCTTTGTTTGCAACTAGACATTTTGCAAATTATTTTGTGTCAAACCTTCTCATAAATATGGTATGCATTAAAAGAAGGGTTTTAATTCCATAAGGCTATATTTCATTATTTGTTAATTAGACTGAAAATTGAGCCTTGCAATGTCATGAAATATTAAATGCAGATAGGAAAGAAAAAATTATTGGGTTTTCAAATATTGCAATAATTGAAAACCAAATGAAAAGCCATGTAAAAATTATGGGTTCATCGTAACTTTACAACATAAAGCATGCAATAAATGACTCGACCATGTAATTATAAAATTTTATGCATGTTGTGATGAACACATTTAAGTGTATGTTGCTACTTCAATTAACGTAATAAAAAATGACACATAAGAGGAGTGAGATGTTGATAATAGTAATTTAGGGGGGAAATATGTTTAGAAAAAACATTCAAAAGACATATGTTTCTCAAAATCTTGAAGGAACAACAAAAGTGGCACACAATTTTTCAATGTTCAAAAAGGAAAGAATATTGGGCATTGTTTAAAAGGTTTGAAATACAATGACGAACTTAGAAAAAACATTATGAATAAAATTAAAACATAATAGTTAAAAAATAGACAATCTTTCATGACCAATTTTACTTTTCATGTGAGAAGGTGTTTAACAATGGATCCTTAACTAACATTAAAAAAATCTACTAATTATTTACAATAAGCTAACATACCAAAGTTGTTTAATTATGAAAATCATATTGAATTTAACTTTGCATTTATATGTACAAATGTAAAAATAATTACTATCCATATATTGGTTACATGATTCATGAAAACATAATTTGTTGAATAATATGTGTGTAATGTTAATTGTTCAAACTATTTTTAATTTAAAAAGTTAGGAAGGAGCCTTTTTTATAATTGGTGATCAAAATGAATATATTTTTCAAGAAAAATTGATTATGCAAATGGAAATGATTTTATTGTAATGAATTCAAATTAAATGGGTTAAGTCTTCTTTGGCTTTTAAATGAAAAAAATAATTTGAAAATAATTTTCTTTCATTTTTATTAACAAATCATATCTACAAATTCAAACTTTGTTCCACCATATTTTAAACCATACAAATCTACCCCCTTTCCTTCAACCCCACAAATGAATGTAAATATGTAAAAAAATCACATTGTTTACAAATAATTTTGAACTCTTTTCTTTCTACTTATGTAGGGAATTTCTTTGAAAAAATCTTGCACTATGCGCACATAATACAAGATACTCAGATGTTCTAAACAAATAGTAACAATGGATGGACATAATTTGGATCAAAATAATTGGGAAATATTTTTTTGTAATTTGTACACTTTATTTTGTGTTCATGATGTTTCATTTACAAGTTTGTGGATTGACTTCAAAGAATGTAATGGTTTTTTTTGTTGCATTTTGGGTTTAGGGTTTTCAATGAAGGGTGTTTTGTTGTTATGAATAACATGTCTACCTAGAAAAATATATATCCAAAAAAAATTCCATACTATGGTTGCTAAATGGAAAGGTTTTATGTGTGTGCTCCTTGAAAAATAAATTTTAAATAAGAATTTAAGTCATGAGGTGCCCTTTGCATCTATTGACTAATAACATTATGTAATAAATGATGAAACATCTAATGGCAATAGATGTTGCACCATTTGTGGTCCACAAGATGGAAAATGCAACATGTACAAACACACATGTAGTCACATATTTTACATTTCAAAGACTGATTTCTTTTGAAAGTTATTGTCACATTCTTGATTAACACCATTTTGCATTGGCCTCCATTGCATATTTGGTGAAGTTGTTCATATTTTATTCTAAACTTATCGCCTATTACAAGAACATCCTTGTCAAATTCTCCCTCTCCATTTGTAATTAGGAATCTTTTTCACCCTTATGATCTCCTCCCCTAATAGTAATGACAATGACAATAAAAGTGGCAGAAGCCCAAGTTTGAACTAAGGTTATGAACTCCTTTATGGAATCTATGTGGAAGAACATTAGAACCAATTTTGGTTCAAAAGGAGAAATTGAAAACACAACCATTGTGGATTCTTTTGTTATGACAACATGCATGTCATCTTTTTTAAAATCCTTTTTGGATTTTGTTTATATGCTAATATTCTTTATCTTCACATACATGCCTTTGTGCGAAAGGTGTTTATGCATTTCTATATGAGGTGATTTTACTCTCAATGTGACTCTGGTCAAAGTTGTCTTATTTAACAAATTGGAATTTAAGAAAACATAGCCTAGATTTTATAGGCTTTTGTTGGCAATGCAATTGAAGGTGCCATACCTATTGAACACATTTGCTTTAAATGCAACATCTCAAATTTGATGATCTAAATCATCCATGACAACTATCATTTTATTTTCTTTGATAAAAAAAGTAAACATTATGAAAAACAAAACAAGAGGACAACAAGTTAAATGTAGAAACATCTAGCAAGGTAAAAATGTCACACTTGGGAGTAAAGCAAAAAAATTAGCAATGAAAAATGAAAATTAAGGCCTCACAACAAGAATTGTAGTATATAAGCAAAAGGAAAAATAACAAAAAAACATTAAAATCCCTTATTCATGACTTAGCGATTAATTAATGGCATGGGTTTTAACCAATGTCAAGTGGATATCCACTCGGAATATTAGCCCACATATCAAAAATGACATTTGATGGATATCATTAAGGGTGATATTTGAGTTGGTATGTGGGGTGTTTGATATCATCCATCATGACATCCAGCTTGGATATAAGATCCAAGGTTAGATATCATGGTTAGTACTTCATAAATATTCAATAAGAAGGTTCAACATGCATTGTGAAAGACTTGGTTTTTTCTTTTGGCTTATAGAAGAATAATTAATTGCATGGGTTTGAACAATACACCTCATGCTTCACACCAAAATGCTAAACCCTAAACCTTTTATAAATTTTTTGAATGAAATTTTCACAATGCAAATCGATAATTATTTTTGGGCCAATGTAGAAACATTTCTCCGTTAATTTTCACCTCTAATTTTTCACAATTAAAATTTTGTTTTTTGTTTTTTATTTTTCACTTTTCATTGTTTGATGTTTATATTTGTGTTTTAACAAATAATAATTTGTCTTTTTTACTAGGTTGTTTCAAATATACGGGTCATTGGGTTGCAAATGATTCTAAAAAGAAAAAAACTTAATGGCCCTAGGTTATTTTAAATTAGAGGGCGATTAAGTTGCATTAAAACTTAGGGGCCACTGAGTTGTTTCAAACCTAGGGGTTGTTAATACAACTTGACAATCAAATTGCATGTGATCCCCTTGCCCCTAGTGGAAACCCTCATTGGGTTGTATTAAAACTTGGTAGCCATTAAGATGTATTATAACATTGGCGGGGGGGGGGGGGGGGGGAGGTCTTTTATCTTCTGCAAGGTAGAGGCCGTGGGGCAAGGCTATTACAGGATCCATGGACTTATAATGCACTG
>Ga0116227_10014977_pt1 | contig 11613 bp, 6 predicted proteins | sample S1TSphgellanicum_FD_89693 | JGI IMG/M metagenome (GOLD analysis project Ga0116227, IMG submission 89693) | Host-associated microbial communities from peat moss isolated from Minnesota, USA - S1T2_Fb - Sphagnum magellanicum MG | ecosystem: Host-associated > Plants > Peat moss > Unclassified... | reverse complement strand
GAATGCACATATAATATAAAAAAAAAAAAAAAAAAAAATTAAAAAAATATATATATATATATATATATATATATATATAAATATATATATATAATATAAACCCTCTGGAGCAAGATAAGCATCTTTAGGCACAGCAAAATAAGATTTTGTCAGTTGCAAAGGCAGACTGATTTCAGCAAAACATCAAACCCTAAGACACTTGAGAGGTAGCTAGTTTCCTACTTGCAACAAGTAACTGAAAGAACAAAATTTTGGGAAAGAACATCTTCAATGAGAACATCTTCAAGGGGGTGTGTCACTCACACTGTCACTCAAAATATTTCACCATGCAAAAATATATTAATCTTCAAAAAATTAATCCTCTAAAAGAAACCCAAAATCCTTCAATATATTATTATAACTCTATAATAACTAATCTCAAGTTTTCAACACAAGCCAAAATATCATCATCTTCCAAAAATCCTCATATAAAAAATAGACCTATTTTTAACATGGGGGACCAAAATCCATTAAGCTAGCTACTATACTCTACAATGAATCTAAATACAATATCCTTCTTGCCTTTGGTATGCAAACCCGACAAAGCACATCCTTCAATATCACTATTTGCAAAGTAAAGTACAACTCTTTGTACTCCATTGCACCTCCCCCCCATCCTCCACATTTCCCAATAGCTAGCTGCTGGTATGGTATATTTGTGTCTAGAAGAAGCTCTGGACCTTTGGAGTCTGGAGCTTTCTGTTTTGAAGCTTCTGTTTTGTCGGTTTCGCTGCTCATGAAAAAATTGTGTCTACCTCTTACAAATCATGTCGAGTGATGGATGGCCTTTTGAGTAGTGCAAAAGGTCGAGGCCATGGGCTTTGTTTATAGGAATAAGGACCCATGCAAGGTGGAGCCAAGCATGTATGGGTCTGTTTCCAGTAAACCCCTCGGGTTGAGAGTTTTGCCAAACCTGAAGACCTGCCCTGAAGTATCTTAAGGCAAAAGAAGAATAATGGAAATTCAAATATTTCACCATGCAAAAATATAATCTTCAAAAAAAATCCTCTAGAAGAAATCAGAATCCTTTGAGATATCATAACTCTATAATGAAAATCTCAAGTTTCAACACAAGCCAAAATATCATCTTCCAAAAATCCTCATATAAAAATATACCTATTATTATTATTATTATTACCTAGGGGCCTATAAAAATCCCTTAAGCTACTATACTCTATAATGAATCTAAACACAATATCCTTTTTGCCTTGGTAGTAGGCAAGGCCAATAAATAAAAAATTGGAGGAGATCTTTGCAGTTTACATCGAGCTAGTGTTTTCAATCTTTGAGGAGGAGGCATATAGCAGCATCTGGAACAACAAGAGAAATAGAAAAATTTAAATGAATATTCTTTCAAAAATTCCTTATTTATCAGAAAAAAATTGCCAATTTTTTTGAGAAATTCCTTTAATGGAGAAAATGTCACCACATTTTCAAATAATTTTTAGTTTTGGGACAGATTTTTTGCCAATAAATTTCTACAGTTTGGACAGTTTTTATATGAACAATTCACCAATTAATGCTAAATCTTATTTACCAAAAGTGGGGGAAAAGAAAATACTGGATGGAGGGAGGGAGGGATGGATGGATGGATGGATTGGGGGGTGGATAGGGAACACTTTTCCATTGGGTTCCACATCCTCCACTGTAGTTAAGCATTGTTTCTATATCTAACTACCTACCTACTAACAACCCATTAACCCCTTATGTACCAACCATCTATATGCATCTCTACTCACCTAGCAACCACTTTTTATAACTACCTAAACCAGGGTGGTTAGCTCAGTTTCCATTTTTTACTATCACCTACCAACTAACAACCCATCAAAACTTACTTTATGTACTGACATCTACTTGCAATCTACAAACCTAGTAACCACCAATTTACTACCTATAATATTACATACCTACCTACCTACCTAGTTAGCAAGGAAGGTGAAAACCTATCCATATTCCATAACAGGCATTCCATTGATGATAATTTGTCTGTTAGTTGGTTCAGTCTGGCCCCAAGAAAGAAAGAAAGAAAGAAAGAAAGAAGATCAAGGTTGTGGCAGTGGTGGTGGTGAAAGAAAGTGTGCACTAGTAAATAATAGATCTAAGATTAGATCATCAGCATGTTGTATAGACGTGTTGTCTCTCACTTGACTTGCAGCTTGTCAGAGACTTAAACCTCCATAGCTCCTAAATTCCATAGGAGCTTAATTTGTGCTACTGCTGCTGCTGCTGCACTTGCCATTGTCATCAAGCTAAGTGAAGAAAACCTAATTGCAGTTGGTTGGTCTCTAGATCCACCTCTATTGATTGATCTATACATGAGTTGTAGCACTTCTTCTGATTTTGTTGTCTTCTTCAGATTTTTGTGCAGCTCCTTTTTATGTCTTCCCGCCTTCCCCCTTCCCTCTCTCTCTCTTCTCCCTTTTTTGACTTTACCTGGGGTGCTCCTTCCCTTTTGTTCTTAAGCTTTGATTTGTGTGTGTCTTGAAACCCAAAATAGAACATTTTACATACTGGATCATGGACTCTGCATCACGCTTCATTTGAATTTTGAGTCTGAGGAAATCTTGGAAAGCTTTTTTTGCCCCCACTTTCTGATCATGATCATCAGCTGACCCTTTTGATCAGAAAGTTTGAATCTCTCCTTCCCCCCCTTCCCCCACACCCACCCAAAAAAAAACACCCTCTCACTGTGAGATTTTTCATGGCAAATTTGACATTTCTATTATTATGAGTCGTGTGTGGTGGTCATAGGCATCCCGTGTTGAAGAAGATGCCAAAATCAAAACTTGGGACATCATGTTTTCTTTTTGTGAGGTCTACAACTTGTTTCTATCTTCTGAATCCTTTAGTGCGTGTTTTGTTCCTTTGTGTTGCTCTTGGGACAAAAACGCACCTGAAAAAATATGACCATGGAAGCTGTTGGAACAACCCAAGATTTTAAGGAATTTGAAATCTGAAAAACTGCCAGTCCTCCCCTCTCCCTCCCAATTTAAGAAAAGAAACCTGCAGCAGCTTTGCCTCATATGATCATATACAAACACCCAGACCCCAATTTTTATGCACTGAATCGAATTTTGAAAATTAGAGCAATATTTGCAAAAAAGCCATGCAACTCTGCCTACCTGATATTATGATGACAGAATGAGCTTAAATTGTTCTTTCCTTAGAGACCTTTGACCAGCTCTTTGGAATTGTAATCCAATAATCGGAGCTAAGTAGACACCCAACATTGGCAATTGACTGAACATCCTTTGACAGTGCATAAAAACCTCAAACGATTTGTAGTGTACTTTGGAGGATAGGAACACTTACTGAACATAAGAACCCACAGGGCATATCAGAAGCAAAATGCCCACAGATTCTTCTCTGAATTATAACTAGGTGCTTTTGACAACAACCACAACAATCTCAGCTGCTTTCAAAATAGACTATGTGAGAGACATGTAGGCTTGCACCTGCTAGCAAGAAATTTGAACTCCATCAAACAACCTGCAAAGTGGAGATGATGATGGTGATGATGCTCAGACATGAGAGATCCACAAAGTTGCAAATTCCAATCATATTCCAATCCCACAATCTCCAATTCTGTACAATGTCAAAAAAATTCTGCTGTCTCATGTGGCTAGATTGCAGGCTAGATTGCAATCAAGAAACGCAATAAATCCCCCCAAAAGAAAGAACTCTCATGATTCATACTAATATTACAGAGGAAACCATTTTTTAGTTTCTGGAGTGTGATTTTCTTAGTCCTGGAGGAACTTGGGTTTTGATATTTCATTGAAGGATAAGTTATGTGACTTTGAGAAAGAATGATGAAAGATGAGTTAGTTGCCAATTCAATAGCACTTGAGGTCCACTGAGTCAAGCTCAATTATGGAAGCTATTCATCCTTGGACTTGAAAAGAACTTTTAGTGTTTTCATATTATCAATGGTATGGCAGACCATCACGGAAATGCCAACAACAATCTCAAATCTGATGCATGCAATTTAAGAATGCCAGCCTTCTCAAAACTTGAACTGTAACGCGCATAGCTATCTCCTCAAAGAAATTCCAAATTGCAAAAGTTAGTGACTTGATCTCTACTTCGCTTGCATTGTGTTTTTCACAATTTTCTTGTGGAGTTGTAGATGCTTGCATGTTTTAGATTTGTGAGAAAGCATATTTTGCTTGATTTGCCCATTTTTTGAGGTAGTAGCATTTATCCATAAACTCAACCCGTGTTTGGGGCTGCATTTGGAGCTTTTGGAATTGGTTGATTCAAATTAGCACTAAGACTTATCAAGGTCCTTTAGAGCTTATTGAGGTTATACATAGGCTGATTAGGTTTGAGTCAAGCAAACTATAAAGAGATTTGAACAATTGAATATTAAATCAAGTTAGGATTGGTTAAGTAACTAAAACACACTATATTCTAATTTTTTTCTTGTATTTCAAAGTAATTTCCTTACAATTCAAGAATTTAATAAATGAAAATTTCCTAAATTAATCAAACACAAAGAATAAGATAGTTTTGGCACACATGAATATATATATATATATATATAGAATTGCATACAATGTGTTCCAACTATGTCATTCACATTGTTGCATTGCACAAGATATGAACTCAATAGATGCTTCAACCATACAATTATCATAGGCTTCCATTTCAATTGCACACATTTTTTATTGACAATTATGTATGTCACATTCTTAAGATCATCTAGATTCCATTTTTGCTCCCAAATCTAACAACAAAAAAACCCACACAATGTGATTGATTCATATACAATATAAGGGGAGATTGAACCCAAATCCACTTTGCAAGTGAAATTGAAAGAATAAAAATATGGAACAAAATATCATAATTATGAAATGTGAGTGGGCCAAAAAAAAAAGTAAACAAGGTTCACAAAATGCACTTTCACATGCCCCTTACACAAAATATCATTGACAATGTTGTTAACAATTGAACATAAAAGAAATAAAAAATTGTATGTTTGTGTTAGAAAGGTTACAAGCACAATTTGACCATTTTGTGGATAGTTACAAATTCACCATTGTTTGAATTCCAATTTCTTATTTTCATCAATTCCTTATTTAAACTATGAAAATCATTGTTGGCTTCCACTATTAAACTATTTTGTCAAGTAATGAGCACAACTTTAGTGAAGTTGTTTTACATTAGGAGAAAATGATATAGATCGTTAAACATACATCTTTATGTAGGATACATTCAAAGTTTGGAAGTATCAATGTGATGCAATGCCTCCAATGCCTACAACCTTAATGCTAATTTGAAAAACACATAAGATTAAATAAAATTAATGTATTGAAGATGTTTTGAAATCTTGCCAAAATTCAAGTTCTCGTAAAAACTTACATACCCATTCTTGTGTTTTCCAAACTTCGTATATAAATGATCAACTTTGTTGAACTTGATCCAATTAATGTGAAAACAATTTCTCAGATGATACCCTCACAACCACGTGTAAATTCTTATGTTTGACTTGCATGCATGTTGAAAGATTATTGTCCTCAACCTAAGTATACATCTAGAGCATTTTGATAGGAACAAAATTATTTATAATCAAGTAACAACCGATTTTCATATGAAAACAACCTTTCACATTTTGCAAGGATTACAAAATTTGGAACACACAATTTGTTATACTCTGTGTGGAGTGTAAACAAAAGTTCATTCTATGCTTCATGAAAATATCATCTTTTTCACATTTCGTTTTGTGGGCAAATATGAAATTGGCAAGATTATATGACCAAATAAGAAAAAGCTACTTATATTTTTATTTTCAGGTTTTGTTACATCACTATACTTGGTGTATTAGCATTTGAAGATTACGTGGTTGAATTATATTTGATTTTATTTTTAAAGCATAAGAAATCAAAGTTGTAATTTTGACACCAATGTGTGATTATTTCACTTAATTATTGAAAGTCATACATTTATATTCACAATTCATTTGATACATACATACCTTTTAATTAGTAATATATTGTGCATGAAATTTTTTGAACATACACACTAGAAAACAATTTCACATATATGATTGAATTTACGACTAGTAAATTATAATCATAAATAACAAAAATGGTGGACAAGTTATTTAAAACAATAATCATTTAGGACATGATGTGGCACATTTCATCCATTAATCACAAAGAACATATGTGAAATCATTAATGATAATTTTGTTCAATTATTTTTTATTATTACAAATAGGACCCAAAAACTTGGGGAACATTCATTTCTTAAATTATTATTATTATTATAAATTTATTATCTAATATAAATAATAAGATATATTTTTAATTTCATTATTTTCCATCCTATCAATTGTTAACACATGCAAATTAGGTTAAAACCTAATTTAAGTGGCTAAGTAAACCACACAATCTATTTACTTATGTTCCCCTAGGTAAGCATATAACCTAGAAAGTCTAAGTAGATAAAATATTCAATCAATATTTTAAAGATGACCACAACAAATGTCATTTGTGAACTTTGATCCTTGAACCTCAAGGATGGAATTCAAATCCTTTACCACCAAGCCACTTCACTCATTGTGTAAATGTATAGTGTTTATTCTATTTAGACCATACTTCATTTAAACATTACACAAAACTTCAAATTTGATCATTCATATCTTATTCATAATTTATCCAAATGAAAAAATTGAAAATGTATTCATAAATTTCCTTCAATAATGTACACAATTATTATTTTTAAAATGTAAAGTCATTTCAAAAGAAAAATATTTCAATTTTTTTCAATTTCTTTGGAAAATTTTAATTCAAACACATGATTTGTAAATGGAATTTTTTTTTGTGGTATACAATAATAAATAAAATATATCTTTCATATCTTAAACCTTCATTTGATCCATGAATTTATATTTTAAAAAATTTCTTCCAATATATCATGATTTTACAAATAACTTTTTAATTAAAACATATGAGTCCATATAATTTATCCACATAAGATATTTATAAATGGATCACACATCAATTATATCATATATATTTTTTAAAATTTAATTTTATTTAAAAAAAATTATGTTAGTCATATTAAGTATAATGAATAAATTTAATCTGAATATTTTAATTTAATTTTTAAAATGATAATTAATATTAAATATTAAATAATTTTTTTAATTATAAATTTATTCATTTTTACACATATAATCTAATATAATTTTTTAATAAAAAAATTACACATGTAAAATTTTTTTAAAATTATATTTATACATATAGTATTTATTGTTGCTTAAATTTATGATAAAAGTTTAATGTTCAAATAAATTACATATTTTCCACATCTTATACTTCTATTTTATTTTTAAATTAAAATATAAAAATTTATTTTATAATATATCATACTTTTACCATTAAATTTTATTTCGATGTATAATATTTAATTTATTCACGTGGAATATTTTTAAATGGATGATATATTAAATATTTTTTAATGTAATAAAAATTCGTATATTACCTATACATATAATATTAATTGAAATGATTCCTTACATGTCATAGTTTTGAATTAAGCTGTTGCTTAGTACCTTAGTAATTTCAGCACATGTTTGGTGAATATTTATTTATTTATTTTGAGGATACTAGATATAAATTGGGGGAGTTCCAACTGAGTGACCCTAGCTCTTTCCACCCTCTAAGCTTCTTCCTCTAAATGGAATGGATGTAACCCAACTTGCATTATATGTGCACACACTTCATATCTCCAAAGTTGGTTTTGCAAAGCATATGTTTAGGGATTCCTTTTCACTCTTCTATTTGTTGATCCAACAAAAAAAAAAGGGGGTCTTGCTAACGACTAGATTTAGCTTCTAAGGAACTTTCCACCACTATGAGTGTGGACTTTAAACTAACTACCAATAGCTTCTCCACCCATGGCCAAAACTACATTAAAAAAATGCTAATAAATATGCCAAATTTTTTGACAGCCAAGGTAAACCTACAGCCACCAATGTACCATCATCCATTGGAAGCCTCTTGTGGATGAACCCCAACTGAGTTGATGTTGGATTTCACATCCATGTCATGTAGGTTAGTAGGTTAAGTTAATACCTAGTTGTTAGGATCAAATATAAGGCTCAATAACTTAATAAGTAAGTAGATGGCCAGTATTTAGGTAAGGTTAAGTGGGGTTTTTAGTAGTTAGATAGTTCAAACAGAAACTGAGTTAATCACTATGGTTAGCTAGAGAACTGGAAGCAGCACTCACTAGTGCATCATCCATTGGAAACCCAATATGACTCAGTTGTTGATGAACTACAAATAGATGAACCACAACTAAGTTACCTGGGTAACCTGCACCACAGATGTTCTGGCTACTTCCTTCTCACACTACTTAGGTAACTAACTATGTAAGTGGTTAAGCACAATAGATAAATATTTGAAGAATGTAAGTGGTTACTATGCAGGATAGGGAAGTAGGTAACACACTTGTTGGGTACTAGGTAGCTTCATGTGAGTGGTTAGTACATTGGTAATCACTGCGATTATCTATGGGATAGGAATACAACTCAAGCCAAAGCAAATCCTTTGTGCCCCATAGATTGGCTTTGTCTTTTTGGCTGGGTTACTCTTCATTTTGTTGGCTCTGTCCTACAGAGGCATTGTGGGAACACCTTCTGAGTGGGTATAGGGGTTGAGGAATCAAAAGTTGGCTGAATGGATAAGGTTATAGGTTTGCATGTAAGCTTTTTATTGGTCCAAGCTAATGGACAGGCATGAGTAGATTTTGGGTGAACCCATCCAATTGATGGGTTGTTTTGAAATCTACCCATCTACTTGTTGGGTCTCTTCTCAAAATATGAATTTTGGGTAATTTGGGTAACTGATTTAATCATGTCTTTATATCATTTTTTATTTTTTTTGGTTGTCACTTGCATTTTTGTATTCCGAGGTTTCACATCGCTATGAAATTTTAAAAAAATTTCATTTGATTATTTTTTTAATTAAATTTGTTTGATAAACATAGAAATAAGTAGCTTCAATATCTTTAAATCTTAAAATGAGATTTGAAAAATTATGCAAGAATTGATTAAAATAAAACATGTCAATTTTTAAATTAATATAAAATCCTTTTTTTGAGATATAAATGTTTTTGATTAATTTGATGTTATTTTAAAAACTTCAATAAAGCTTTGATGAAGACTTAATAACAAAAATCAGAATGAAATTAATTTTATTATTATTATTATTATTATTTTGGTATTTTTGTTGCCTTTTTATGTTATAAAAATTTATTATTGCCCTAAGATAGTAGACATGCATGTATGATTTTAGGTTTTAACTAGCATGGATGGGGTAAACATAATTTGTTTATAAAGTTGGGTGGGCGTACAATGTGGTTTATAGGTGAAAATTTAGAGAGAGCAAAGGGGTTCAAGCATTTAATTTTTTTCCCCCTCTCACGGGTTTATTTTTTTATTATGGGGTTGCGATGGGTATAAGGAGTGGATAATTCAATTAAATTGAAAGAATTACAAGTTATAAGTGGAGCTTTAAGAAAAAGGAATGAAGGGTTAGGAACTTTTATTTTATTTTTCCAAAAGGGTTTTTTTTTGGTGAGGAAGGGAGGATGGGGTAAAACCCCTTTCGGAAAGAGGCAAATTTTTCTTAGGATGGGGACTAACCCAAAGGTTTGTTTTTAGGGTGGCATGGGAAGGAGAAGTTTGGTTGCTTTTCATAGGAAGGTGGGATTTAAATTTTTTTCCAAGGATTTATTTTTTTGGTGGTGTGGGATGGGGTGGTTGGAGAAAGGGGGTGGATATATATTTTTTTTGTCTTTTTTTTTTTGGTGATATGGTAACTTAATGAAGATTTTTTCTTAAGAAAATATTTTGTAAAAATTAATATCTTTTCTTGGGAATGGAAAATTTTCAACACCAAAATTTTATTTTAAAAATTTAACAATATATATATATATATATATATAGTTTAAAATTGAACATTTTATACACCTAACCAAAAAAGGGAAAAAGAAAATCAATTTTGACTTTTTTGTTTGTCTAATTTTTTTATGTACATGATTAAAAAATATAAATAAATAAATAATATATTTGAATGAAAATGAAAAAAATGGTTAAATGGTGGAATAAATTTTAAGGTTTATGTATTAATATTTTTCAAATCTACGTTGAAAAACTTAAGGTTCGAGTGTAAGCATGAGGTGCATAATTAAAATTCATAAAATGCCAAGGGTATTGATGTTTTGTTCATTATTAAACCACAATCTAGCCGCCAAACTATGGCTCATCAATATCCATGGTCAATGGTAAATATTTACCATAGTCAAAGTCACTAAAAGTCAATAATTTATAAAATGCTAAGGTTATGGATAATCATTATGAGACCATAATTTAACCACCAAACCATGGATATGATCCTTTATTGTTAAGTTGAAATCAACCACAGTCAAAATTACTTAAAATCAATATAGAGTAGAAAAAGGTTTAGGGTTAGTTTTAGAGTTAGGTTTAGGGTTTAAATTAAGTCTTTTGTCCCATATAAATATGACATTGTATGTTGTTTTTATTTTTTCATAATAAGAACAATGTGCTTTGACGCGCTCCCAAGTCCTTAGTTAGCCCCAAGTTGGGGCTAAGTCACTCAAATTGCAGAATTTATGGGACTCGGGGCACGTTCCCAGCTTCCAACACTAAAGGGGGTGAGAGGGGCATGCTGAAAGCTCCGGGATTAGATTAAGAAGAGGGAAAAGCTTACTCAATTATTCGGTCCTGCATCGAAATCCAGTCAACAAGTTGGTTAGAACTCATTCTGCACACTTTCAATGTTGGCACAAACCACGAGCAACCTTGGATTCACTTGATTCACCACGGCACGGATTCAAAGGAAGCCACCACCTTCCCCCATATAGTATTCTCTGTAGCTTTCCGCCGCACTTGCATCCAAATGACTATTTTTCCCAAGACTCTCAAAGTGGAGTCCCGAAACTGCCCTGGTTTGGACTCTCGGGACTTTGAGCATTCATAACTTCTCGCCCCAAGCTCGGATCGGGACGAGGTCTAAACCAAAGTTGTAGCTTTCCTCGAGAGCTTTCCAACGGTGTGTCGCACTTCACCTGCACACCCTGGAATCAGGTTGATTCTTGACTTTTAATGGTCAGGAGTCAAACTGCCACTTTGATTATTGGCCCTTCTTTCGACCATAACTTGTGCTGCAGATGTCAAATGGCTCATGCGAGGCCATTTTGGACATCTAGACTTTAAAACCTTTCCAACGATATAAAAAACGCCTCAATGCAAGGTGTTTTGACCCCTGCATTCACTCTCTGAATTTTCGGCAAGTCCCATTTTTGGGAGTGTGAGTTGTGACCTCACACTTCCCTCAAAGTGGGGTTGCGACATGTTTGGTTTAAACATTCATCATTTGTTGACTGATTTTTTTCTTCCTTTATAAGTATATGTTTCTACAAATATATGTTTTGCCAAGTGTGTGCTTTTGCAATTATTGGTTTTGCCAAGAATTATTTCATTTTTTTGTTGTCAAATTCATCTTTGTAAGTTTTTTTTTTTTTTTTTTTTTTTTT
>Ga0116227_10014976_pt1 | contig 11616 bp, 8 predicted proteins | sample S1TSphgellanicum_FD_89693 | JGI IMG/M metagenome (GOLD analysis project Ga0116227, IMG submission 89693) | Host-associated microbial communities from peat moss isolated from Minnesota, USA - S1T2_Fb - Sphagnum magellanicum MG | ecosystem: Host-associated > Plants > Peat moss > Unclassified... | reverse complement strand
TCGGGCACCGGGCCCGGCAGCATTGCGATCAACGCCGGCGGCAATCTGACGCTGGACGCGACCGCCGTGCTGGACGCGCATGCGACAACCACCGCGAAGGATAGTTACGGCGAGGATATCGACGCCGAAAACCGCGCCCATGTCACGCTGACCTCCACCCACGGCTCGCTGGTGCTCGATGGCGGGGTTTCGATCAACGTCAGCTACCCGGATGCGGGCACCGATCCGCAGGGCCAGGTGGTGCTGAACGCGCCGCGGCTTTCCACTGCTGCCGGCGTCGCCGCCTATACGACGGGGCCGATCGACGTGACCGGCGCGGACAGCGTTGCCGTCTATGCGTTTCGAACCTTTGTCACCAAGGATTCCATCGGCTCCATCAGCCAGACGCTCGAGGCATCGCCGACCGGCACCGGCACCACGCTGGGGATCAACCAGATTGCCAACGTGGATAATCAATGGGCCGCCGGCCTGACGGCCGCGGGGGTGCAGGCGCAGCTCGGCGGCCTGACCGGCCTGACCGAAACCACGGGCGGGGTGACGCAAAGCGCCTTCCATCTGCGGCCGGGCGTGGAAATCGACAGCACCAACCAGTCCCACGGCACGCTGACCGTCATCGGCGACCTGGATTTTTCCACCCTGCGCATTTCCGACCCGGTGGGTTTCGGCTTGCAGGTAACGCAAGGCACCGACGGTTCGGGCGAGCCGGGTACCGTGGTGTTCCGCGCGTCGGGCGACCTGATCGTCAACGGCAGTATCACGGATGGTTTTGCCGCCCCGCCGGATTCGAAAGCCGGCAAGCAGATCAATCCGGACAGCGGCTGGCAGATACTGGCGCCTGGGGGCTTTGGCTTCGCCGATCCGTTGAATGCGGATCTGGTGCTGCCGGCGAGCCTGAGCGTCAGCACGAGCACCAACGGCACCACCACCACCACCGACCAGATCGTGCTCGGCGGCGAGAACCAGACAGCGAGCGGCAGCGGCACCACCTTCGACACCTCGCGCGCCATTTCGCTGAACTACACGATCAACATCGCGGCCGCGAACCTGAACCCCAATGTGGTGATCCCGTTCAATTTCCGGCTGAGCAGCGACACGACTGTCACCACCGGCTTTACCGCGACGGCCTCCATCACCCTGCCGGGCCAGAAGACGCCGGCCTATGTGGCGGGCGACACGGTGCCGGCCAATACCGATCTGCCGGCGGGAACGCTGTTCGCCAAGAACACGCTGCTGCCGTTCTCGGTGCAGACGCAGAACGGCACCAACGTGCCCGCCGGCACGCTGCTGGATATTTTTTCCGACGGGACGATCACGCTGTGGAACGATACCGGCACGCTCTCCGCCGGCGCCTTCATTCCCTCCAACACCGTGCCGGTGTTCCTCACCACGGCGGGCCAGGTGATCCAGCGCCTGATGCTGCGGCCGGACATCGCCGGCACCAAGGTTCAAGGCTATATCTATGCCATCGCCGCCATGCTGCCGGCAGGCTCGCAATCCTGGAATATCGACCTCGTCGCCGGCGCCAACAGGGCGAGCGCCGACCGGCTGGCCGTTCTGCCCGCATCGCAGCTGAGGGGGGGCGCCCTGAAATCCGCCCCGACTCTGGCGAGCCAGGCGCCCGGCAGCCTGATCCTGGACGATCAGCATTACGCCACGCTGCCGACCTCCGGCTTCGATAGCAACATCGCCGCCGCCTTCAGCGTCATCCGCACCGGCACGGGCGATCTCAATCTCGCCGTGGGCGGCAATTTCGACCAGCTCTCGCTCTACGGCATCTATACCGCCGGCACGCAGGATCTGCTGCCGAACGCTAGCGGTACCACGCCGAGCGCCACGGATGCGGCCAACGCGCCCTTCGAACTCGCCCGCCAGCCCGCCCCCGGCGGGACCACAATTCTGGAATCCGACCTGGCCGCGAACAAGCTGATCACCAGCACCTATCAGGCCTACTACCCCACCGACGGCGGCGACCTTTCCATGCACGTGCAGGGCAGCGCCACCGGCGACGTGCTGGGGGCGGATTTCCTCAATGCCGAACCACCCAGCGACGCCGTCGGCAACTGGCTCTGGACCCAGGGCGGGGCCGCGGTGGGCGAGCAGACCGCCTGGTGGATCAATTTCGGCACGTTCGTGACGCCTTATACGCCGAGCGGGCTTTCCTCCTCGCAAACCCCGCAGCTTGTCGGGTTCGAAGGCATCGGCACGCTCGGCGGCGGCAATCTGACGGTCACCATCGGCGGCAACGCCGGCCAGACCACGCACCGCACCGGCGCCGGCTACGAAAACGCCGACCGCGGCGAGGGCCTGGTGTTCGCCGTCGCCAGCACGGGCCGCTTTCCCACGGGTGCCGCACCGGTCATCACCGGAGGCGGCACGCTGAGCGTGCGCATCGGCGGTACGCTGAACCCGCTGGACGTGGCCGACACCGCGCAGCCGAACCTGATCGACTCTGCGGTCAATGGCGATGCCATCGATCTCCGCGGCAATATTTTTGTCAGCGCCGGCGCGATCGGGCGGGTGGTGAATTCCTATGTGCAGCAGTCGAACGATCCGCGCGCCGACGATCCGTTTTCGGTTGCCGACGGCACGCCCTATGGCGGCCTGACCCTCATCCCAGGCGACGGCAGCGTGCAGATCGATACCATGCGCGACCTCGTCATCGACGGGGTTGCCGATCCGGGGCGTGTCGGCGAGCAGAACCAGACCATCGTGCCGTCGAGCCTGCTCGGCACCGACAGCAGCCAGGGCGTGCAGACCGGCTTCACCCTGTGGCAGCCGACGACATCGATCAGCCTGTTCGCCGCCGGCGGCAACCTGGCGCCGAGTGCTCAGGCATTCGACGTGCTCAACAATAATTCCACGGTCAACACCGGGGTCTTCATCAACGATGCGGCGACGGACTACCGCTTCATCTACCCGCCGACCTTGCTGGCGACGGCTGCCACCGGCAATATCGTCTATGGCGTGATATCGGCCAATGCGTCGCAGGTTTCGCCGTCGATCGAGACCATGCCGTCGGCCGATGGCGACGTGGCACTGCTGGCCGGCGGCTCGATCTTCGCCAATGACGAGGCGATCGACATATCGGGTGCGGACCCCGCCCTACTCTCCACGCCGCAGAACCCGACCTTCGTCGCCCTGGCGGCACAGACCCTGGTCAACCCGAATGCGTTCCAGATCGCCTCGAACGCGCTGGCGACCGACGAATTCATCGGCAATTCCGGTGCGGAGGCGCTGTTCGCCCAGGAAGCGGATACGCCGACCACCGATCTGCATGCCAACGATACCACGCCGGCGCGCTTCTATGCGGCGGGCGGCGACATCGTGAATTTCATCACCGGCGAGACCCTGACGTTCGACTCCACCGACGCGCTGACGCAGCCGCTCTCGACCTGGTATCTGGCCGCCAAGCCGGTCTGGATCATCGCATCGGGCGATATCGTCAGCAGCGGGACAAGGCCCAGCCTGACGCCAGGGGCGACGCAGCAGAACCAGGAGGCGCTCATTGCCTCCAACCGGATATTCTCCGGCGATACGCTGGCCTTCGCCAGCGGCAACCTGTTCTACAACACTTCCCCGTCGTCCATCTCCGTGGTCTCGGCCGGCCAGGACATATTGAGCGGCTTCTTCTATGTCGGCGGCTCATCCGCGTATGGCGCCGGCGTGCTCGAAGTCGATGCCGGGCGCAACCTGTATCAGGCGGCGGCGAGCGTCGGCGGTGTGCAGGAGCTGGATTTCGGCGCCATCAAGAGCATCGGCGCGCTGATTGCCGGCAGCCCGATCGCGCCGGGGGCGGATATCGCCACACTGGCCGGCGTCGGCGCCGATCCGAATTATTCGGTGTTTGCCGACCTCTATCTCAACCCGGCGAACCTCGCCAATCCGGCGCTCGCCGACACCGACCCGGCGAACAAGGACAAGGTTCAGCAGGTTTATGGCGGCACCGATACGGTGGCCGGCCAGAGCCAGCTCGTCACCGTGCTGGCGCAGCGCTATGGGTTTGCAGGCACCCCGGCCGAGGCTCTTGCCTATTACCAGGCGCTCTCGCCCACCGCGCAGGCCGCCCTGCTGTCGCCCACGGGCACGCAAACCGCAGTGCTCAGCCAGCTCTACGCCTACCTCATCACCAGCATCGGCTACGACGGCACCGAAGCCGCGGCGCTGGCAACCTTCAAGACGCTGCCTGCCGTTGATCAGGATGTGCTGCTGCGCAAAATCTTCTTCGAGGAGACGAATGCCAGCGGCCTGCAATACAACGATCCGACCAGCCGCTTCTACCAGAACTATTCGCGCGGCCGTATCGAGATCGACACATTCTTCCTGCCGTTGCCGGAGCTGAACATCTGGCTGTCGAAGAATTTTGGCTACACCGGCGGCCAGGCCGGAGCCGCGGCCGATTTCGCCACGCTCACGCCCGCGCAGCAGCAGCCCTTCATTGCCGCCATCTTCGCCGACGACGAGACACCACGCACCGCCACCGTCTCGCCTTCCTTCACCAGCCTGCTGGGTGCGACCGACGACAAATCCCCCGGCGTGCCGGACGGCTATACCGGCAGCATCACCATGTACAGCGGCTCGGTCGCCGTTCCCCCCACCAATGCCACGATCCTGACCTCCAGCGGCGCCACCGCCACTTTCGACGCCGGCATTTCGACATCCACCTACGGCGGCACGATCCAGGCTTTTGATCCGGGCGGTCAGATCGTGCTTGGCGTGGCCAGCAGCCCGGCGCCCGGGGCCGGTTCCGGCATCATCACCAACGGGCCTGGTGACATCGACATTTTTGCCGATGGCAGCGTGCTGCTCGGCAAGAGCCGCATCTTTACCACCGACGGCGGCAGCATCCTGATCTGGTCGGCCGGCGGCGACATCAACGCCGGCATCGGCGCCAAAACGACGGTCGTGTACAACCCGCCGATCGTCGCCTACGACGACGGCGGCGACATTACCGAAACCCCGGCCGTGCCCAGCAGCGGTGCTGGCATCGCCACGCTCCAGCCGCTGCCCGGCATCGAGGCCGGGGACGTGGATCTGATCGCCCCGGTCGGCACGATCGACGCCGGCGAGGCCGGCATCCGCGTCTCCGGCAATTTGAATCTCGCCGCCGCCCGCCTGGCCAACACCGCCAACATCGCGGTCGGCGGCAAGACCACGGGCGCGCCGAGCGTCTCGGTGGCCAGCCTCGGCGCCGTCGCCGCCGCCTCCTCGGCCGCCGGTGCGGCCACCGAAAGCGCGCAAAGCAATGCCTCCAACCGCGCCCAGCAGGAACAGCCCTCGGTCATCGACGTGGATGTGCTGTCGGTCGTCAGTTGCCAGTCGACGGCCGTCAGAAAATGTGAGTGATGGGCCGCGTGTGCCACCGATTTTGACAACTCACCTCTACCCCTTATCGTAACTCCACGGTGTGGAGACGGACATGCAGGCGTGGCAGGCGACGAAGGCACGGGGTGCATTTTCCGCCATCATCGACGCGGCGGTCGATGGCGCGCCGCAACTCATCCGCCGCAGGGATGGCAGGGAGGTGGTCGTCATCTCCAGGGAGGATTACGAGGCGCATAAGCCCAACCTGCGGGATTATCTGATCCGGTCAGGCTACGCGCCCGAGCATGACGAATTCGACGACGCCTTGCGCACGGTGCGAAAGGATGGCGGTGCATTTTTCGGCGGCCGATCGGCTGATCTCGGCGGCTGATGGCGCACTACCTGTTCGACTCGTGCGCCGCCCTGGCCTGAGCGCCACGGCAACCGCATTTGCGCCTATACCGCTGGCTGTTGCGTGACACCCGTGGTGGCGCGGCTCACCCTTCAACCATACGGCCTGTGGAAACATCCAAAGATCAACCGCGAAGGCGCGAAGAACGCCAAGGTACGCGAAGGCAAAACCAACAAAAATCCGCCACGGAACGGGCCTTCGAGGGGGAGCTCCTTTGCGAACCTTCGTGCTCTTCGCGCCTTCGCGGTTAATCTTTGAGCGGTGCAACCGGGCAGTTGGTCGGATGGCGAGCGCAGATCTGTCCATATGCGATAGCCCTGGCCTGAGCGCGGTCAGTGCTGGCCAGGTATCCGCTTTTGATGTAGTTTGTCTCGATGAAACCGTCTGTCGCCCTCGCCCTGCATCGCGACGAGATTCGCCGGATCGTCGAAGCCAACAAGGGCCTCAACCCCAGGGTGTTCGGCTCGGCGCTGCATGGCGATGATACCGAGGACAGCGATCTCGATCTGCTCATCGATCCGGGCGAGGAGCTCGGGCTACTGGGTGTCGCCAAGATCGCTCTGGCGATCGGCGAGATCACGCGAACACGGGTAGATGTGCGCACGCCGGGAGACCTTGCAGAGTCGTTCCGCGCCAAAGTCTTGGCGGAAGCAACGCCTGTATGACAGGGGCAAGAGCGTTCAGAGTTCCCGATTATCTGGCGCACATCCTTCAGGCTATTATCCGGATAGATATACGGCAGGCCTTGATCAGCAAGCGTTCATCGCAAGCCTGATCTTGGCGGATGCGTTGAAGAATTATACCCAGCCATGAAACGCCAATACCGGAAGCGGCCAGCTTTCTGACAACTGGAACCTGAAAACTGAAAACCGACAAAGGCTTTACTCTCATCGAAATCCTGGTGGTGCTGGCCATCCTCGGCGTGGTGCTGGGGATTTTCATCGGCCGCGGGCCGATGCGCAGCCAGGGGTTGCAACTGCGCGCCGCGGCAGGCGCCATGGCGCAGGGGTTGCGCGCCGCGCGGGCGGCGGCGATCGCGACCGGGCAGGATGTCGCCGTCGCCATCGACCCGGCGCGCCGCGTCTTCGCCGTCGGCAACCGCGCGCCGGTCCTGCTTGCGGACGGCCTCACCATCGAAGCACCCGAGGCGCTGCATGGGCCTGGCACGCTGCGCTTCATCCGCTTCGCGCCCGACGGCAGCGACAGCGGCGGCGAGGTGGTTTTGAGCACCGGCGGAAAGCGGGTAAAATCTCCGTCCAGTGGCTGACCGGGCAGGTGAGTGTGGCGGATGCGGGATAGGCAGGCGGGCTTCACGCTCATCGAGGTGCTGGTGGCCTTCGTCATCGCCGCCCTGGCGATGGGCGCGCTCTATGCCGGCACCGTCGGCGGGCTGAACGCCACCGAAGTCGCCGGGAAATATGACGAGGCGATCTCTCTGGCCCGCTCGCACCTGGCCGCCATCGGCCGCGGCGAGCCGATCGCGCTGCAGGAACGCAGCGGCGTCGATGGCGAAGGTTTTACGTGGCATCTGCGGATTCGCAGGCACGCCAGCCGCATGCTCACGCTCAGCGACCAGGACCGCGCCAACGACGTCAAACCCGCCAGCGCCATCCTCTACGACATCACCGTCACCGAAAGCTGGAGCGCCGGCGGCCGCGAACGCCAGGTCACACTCGCCACCCGCCGCTTCGACGTGCAGCAGCAAGGCTCATGACCCCTCTGGAAACTGACAACTGGCAACTGAAAACTGACCAAGGCTTCACCTTGATCGAGGTGATCGTGGCCCTCGTCGTCCTCGGCCTCATCCTGGCAGGTCTCGCCCAGGCGCAGCATTTCGGCATGAGCGCCTGGACTCTGGAGACGAAGCTCGCGGACAACACCGCGGAACTGGAGCGCGTGGACAGGGTGATCCGCGACCTCATAGAGACCGCCGCCCCCCCGGTCACCAACGGCGACAAGCCGTTCGAGGGCCAGGAGCACCGCCTGGTCTTCGTCACCGAACTGCCCGACGAGCCGGAGGATCAGCCCGTGCGCCGCGCCCAGGTCTCGCTCGGCGTAGATGACAAGCACCGGCTCGTGCTGCGCTGGCAGCCGGACGCCAATGCCACGCCGCTGGTGCCGCTGCCGGCGCCAAAGGAGATCGTGCTGGCCGAGGGGCTGGAGCGCATCGACCTCGCCTACCGCCAGGCGGCGTCCGACGGCGGCAAATGGAGCAAGATCTGGACCGATTCCGCGCTGCCTGCCCTGGTGCAGTTGCACTTCGTCCTGCCGGCCGGGCATCACCGGTGGCCCGACATGGCGGTGCCGACCATGATCGATACCAACGGCAGTTTTTGATGGCACAACGAGACCGCGGTTTTGCGCTCTTGCTCGTCCTCTGGACCATGGTGCTGCTGGCCCTGCTCGCCGCCCAGGTGACAGGGGCGGGAAGGGCGGAAACCCAGGTGGCAGGTGCGCTGCGCAGCGGCGCGCAATTGCGCGAGGCCGCCGATGGCGCCGTCTATGAAACCATCTGGCACATGCTCGACGGCGAGGGCGACTATTGGGCGCCTGGCGCGGCAACCCGCATTCTCGACGAACCGGGTGGCAAGGTTGATGTGACCATCCTGGATCAGCGCGGCAAGTTTGACATCAACCAGTCGCCGCCGGTGGAACTGGCCGCCCTGTTCGCGCTGGTCGGCGCCGACACCAGCACGGCCAAACAATTGGGCGAGGCGGTCAGCGAGTGGCGCACGCAATTGCCGCCCGGCAGCAACGACCAGTCCAACGTCTCGGCCTACCGCATGCAGGGCCGCGTCTGGGGCCCGGGCGGCAATGAGTTTCAGCGCCTGGACGAGCTGCTGTTGGTTGCCGGCATGACGCCTGCGCTTTACGCGGCCAGCAAACCCTATCTCACCCTGGCCTTGGAGCAGGGGCCCTGGCTGTCCTACGCCCCACCCATGGTGCAGGCCGCCCTGGCCCGCGCCAAGCGCGAAGCCGGGGTTTCCATCGACAATGCCGATGTCCGCGGCCCGGTCGTGCTGCGCATCATCGCCCGCGCCCACGGCGCTGACGGCGGCGCCTTCACCCGTAACGTGCTGATGCGCCTGGACGGATCGCTCAGCGGTCCGGCCTGGAAATACCGCATCCTGGACTGGGCGATCGGCCCCGACGCTTAAAGCCAGATTTATCCGCAGATTGACGCAGATTATTGGATCCGGCTGATAGAGGCGCCTGCCGGAGTCATCACGCTGTCTCATAATCTGCGTTAATCTGCGTTAATCTGCGGATAAAAAACTTTCCGCGCCGCGGTGCCGGTAGAACGTCCTTACGCCACTCAGACCTGCCGGATCGCGGTCAGGGTCGCCTCCGGCACGCCGGCGAAATTGTTGGAAATCAGGTATCCCGGCGCCGTCTCCACCCAATGCTTTAGGGTGATTTCCTCGAACTTGCCGGCGTTCCAGGTCTGGATGATTTCCAGATCCTCGCTGCCGGTATTGACGATCGCATGCCCGTAGCCGACCGGAATATAGGCCGAGTCGCCGGCCTTCACATCGGCCACGCGGCCGCGGCCGCCGGAGCCGAACAGGGCGACCTGGCCCTTACCCTGCAGATAGAAATGGAATTCGTCGGCGTTCGGGTTCCAGTGCAGTTCTTTCATGTGGCCGGGCTTGATGACCATCAGCCCGCCCGACATCGTCCTGGAAATCGGCCATTCATCGACAGTGGCGAGATAAAAGCTGCCGCCGTCAAAATCGCGCCGGGCACGGGGATCGCGCAGCAGGGCGAATTTGTGGGTCGATTCCTTCGGCCAGGGCGCGTCCTTCGCCGCCGAGACCGGCAGGATCGGGCCGGACTGGATATAGGTCTCGCCCTTGGGAAAGCTGTCGAACAGGGCGGCGGTGACGCCGAAATTCTCCCCCAGCATCGGCTTGGGAGTCAGATCCACCCAGTCGGTAATGGAAAAAGTACCATGCTCGGAAAACGCGCCATTGTCGAAGGACAGCAGGAAATGGCACGGCTTGTCGCCGATCGTCTGGATCGAGTGGCCGTGGCCCCTGGGAAAGAACCACAAGTCGCCGGGCCCGTAATTATTGACCTCGGTCTGCCCCGACGGGTCCAGCACCACCGTCTGGCAGTGGCCGTCGATCACATAGGCCCATTCCGCGGCGATGGCATGCCAGTGCAATTCGCGCGAGCCGCCGGGATTGAGGAACATATGCACGCCCGCCAGCCCCTTCATGATCGGCAACTGGTGTTCGGTCGATTCCTTGGCCCAACCGCCGGAGGTGATTTTCGGCTTGGAGCCATCGAGCGAGCGGACGAATTCCGGCATCTCGCCCACGTCCTTGGGGTCGTGGTAGGCGACCGGCACGCCGGGTGGCAGTTGTTGTACGCTCCGGCCGAAACCGCCTTGGCCGGGCAGGCCCTTGTCACTCGCCGCCGCCGGCGCGGCGCTGGCTAATGTCGTCAGCCCGCTCGCCCCAAGAGCGGCCGTGCCGAGAAATATCCGTCTGCTGGTATCCACAATTCTTCCCTTGGTTCATTTGGCCCGGCTACCACCCACGCAGCAGACCAGACACCAGGACTCTAGCACCTGGCGCAACTGTGCCAAGGCCCTGGCGCTATGCGAAGCTGATGCCCCAGCTGTGATCAGGGGGAAGGGATGAACACCTCCGAAACCTCTGCCAGAATTACATCCAGTTTGCGTACCGTGGTCCGGTTCATCATCGACCCGTTTTCCAGCAGATACATCCACTGATCAAAGGTTACGTTGAACAGCGGATTGCCCGGCCGCATGGCAATCACAAAGCGCCAGTGGAACACGCGCCCCGCCGCAATCCCATGCGCCTCGCCCACCATGTCGTTGGCCGTGGCCACATACCCCGCCCCGTCGCGCCGCAGATGCCAGTCGCGGTGAGTGACCGTGCCGTCGCCCAGCGTCAGCGTCTGCACCAGGTGCAGACCATTGGGCTCCGGGGTGCCGATGCAGTCGGTGGCGACCGTGTCGGTGGGGCCGCCGGCGCGGTTCTCCACCACGCCCCAACTGCGGTGATGGCCGGACCAGAATGCGATCGGGTCGAACGCCGGCTTCGAGCTGCTAAAATGCTGTATCGGCAGCGGTTTGCTGCAGCCGGCCAGCGCACATAACAGCCCGCACATCATTATTCGCATCGGGTTGGACACTCCACACATCAGACCGGCGACCCGGCCGTCAGAGGGAGAAGCCCGACGCGGCGAATCAGTTCAAGGCAGGGAGGCAGGCCTTTATCAAAACACCTGCCGCAGGATGACGAACAGCGAGCCCGAAATCGCCATGGCGGCCGGCAGGGTCATCACCCAGGCCAGCGCCATGTTCTTGATCGTGCTCCATTGCAGCCCCGACCCGTTCGCCGCCATGGCGCCGGCCACACCGCTGGACAGCACATGGGTGGTCGAAACCGGCAGGCCGTAGGCGTCGGCCAGGCCGATGGTGGCCATGGCGGTGATCTCGGCCGAGGCCCCCTGCGCGTAGGTCAGATGCGTCTTGCCGATCTTCTCGCCTACCGTCACCACGATACGCTTCCAGCCGATCATGGTGCCCAGGCCCAGCGCCAGCGCCACGCACACCTTCACCCAGGTCGGGATGAAGCGCGTGCCGCGCTCCAGCCCGCTGCGCAGCGATTTCAGCGCGGTCATGTCGGCGTCATTAAAACCGGCCGGGTGCGCGCCCATGATGTGCACCGCTTCGCCGGCCAGATACATGTCGTTGCGCACGTTGCGGGTGGCCGCCGCCGGCACCGATTTCATGGAACCATAGTTCTTCACCTGGCCGGCGATGTCGCCGGTCAGCGCAGCCAGCGCGGCGAAAGTCGCCGGCTGATCGACCTTGCGGGCTTTCAGCGCGTCGCTGACCGCGGCGCGGGCCGCAGCCGGGCTGGCCG
>Ga0116227_10014975_pt1 | contig 11617 bp, 7 predicted proteins | sample S1TSphgellanicum_FD_89693 | JGI IMG/M metagenome (GOLD analysis project Ga0116227, IMG submission 89693) | Host-associated microbial communities from peat moss isolated from Minnesota, USA - S1T2_Fb - Sphagnum magellanicum MG | ecosystem: Host-associated > Plants > Peat moss > Unclassified... | reverse complement strand
GTGACGCCGTGGTCGCGCGCATCGCGCACGATCTGGGCCGGGGCATAAAACCCCATCGGCTGCGAATTGAGCAAGCCGCAGGCAAATGCCGCCGGATAATGGCATTTCAGCCAGCTCGACACATAGACCAGATGGGCAAAGCTGGCGGCGTGGCTTTCGGGAAAGCCGTATTCGCCAAAGCCCTTGATCTGGTTGAAACAGCGCGCGGCAAAATCGGGGTCATAGCCGCGCCTGATCATCCGCCCGACCATCATTTCTTCCAGTTCGTGGACCATGCCCCGGCTGCGGAACGTCGCCATCGCCTTGCGCAACCTGTTGGCCTCCGGACTGGAAAACTGTGCCGCGTCGAGCGCGATCTTCATGGCCTGTTCCTGGAAAATCGGCACGCCATAGGTGCGCGCCAGGATCGAGGTCAGTTCATCGGGCGGCCCGTGGCTCGGGTCGGGCGCGGGAATGACCACCGCTTCGTCGCCGCGCCGGCGTTTGAGATAGGGATGCACCATGTCGCCCTGGATCGGTCCGGGGCGGACGATCGCCACTTGCACCACCAGATCATAGAATTCGCGCGGGCGCAGGCGCGGCAGCATGTTCATCTGCGCCCGGCTTTCGACCTGAAACACCCCAAGCGAATCGCCCCGGCACAGCATGTCGTAAACCGCCGGGTCCTCGCGCGGGACGGTCGCCAGCGTCAGATCGCGGCCATGGTGCGCGCCCAGCAGGTCGAGGCATTTGCGGATGCAGGTCAGCATGCCCAGCGCCAGCACATCGACTTTCATGATGCCCAGCGCGTCGATGTCATCCTTGTCCCATTCGATAAAGCTGCGATCGGGCATCGCGCCGTTGCCGACCGGCACCGTCTCGATCAACGGGCCTTGCGTCAGGATAAACCCGCCGACATGCTGCGACAGGTGGCGCGGCATGCCGATCATCTCTTCGGCCAGACGGATCACCCGGCGCAAATGCGGATCGGTCAGATCGAGCCCGGCCTGCTCGACATAACGCGCGCCGATCTCGCCGCCCCAACTGCCCCAGACGGTACGCGCCAGCGCCCCGGTGACATCCTCGGTCAGGCCCATCGCTTTGCCCACTTCGCGGATCGCCATGCGCGGGCGATAGTGGATCACCGTGGCACACAGCCCGGCGCGGTGGCGGCCATAGCGGCGATAAATGTACTGGATCACTTCCTCGCGCCGCTCGTGTTCGAAATCGACATCGATATCGGGCGGTTCCTTGCGCTCCTGGGAAATGAACCGGTCGAACAGCAACGCATGTTTGGCCGGATCGACCGCCGTGATACCCAGGCAATAACACACCGCCGAATTGGCCGCGGAACCGCGCCCCTGGCACAGGATCGGCGGGTCCTGCGCGCGTGCGAAATCGACAATGTCCTTGATCGTCAGAAAATACGTCGCCAGGTTCAGCGTGTCGATCATCGCCAGTTCGCGGTGCAAGGTCCGGGCCACCGTTTCGGGCACGCCCCCGGGATAGCGCCACGCCGCCCCGGCCAGAGTCTGTTCCGCCAGCCAGCCTTGCGGGTCGCGACCTTCGGGACATATCTCTTCGGGATATTCATAGCGCAAGTCGGTCAGCGCGAACGTGCAGGCATCGGCCAGGGCGCGGGTGGCAGCAATCGCATGCGGCCATCGTTCGAACAGGCGGATCATTTCCGTGGGCGATTTCAGGTGCCGTTCGCCATGCGCCTCCAGCAAGTGCCCGGTGGCGGCAACCGTGGTGCGATGGCGGATCGCGGTCATCACGTCGTGCAACGGCCGCCGCGCCGGCTCGTGATACAGCACGTCGTTGGTGGCCAGCAACGTCAGCCCGTGGGCCTGTGCCAGCGCATCGAGCGCGTTGATCCGTGCGACATCGTCACCGCGATGCAGATAGCACGCCGCGATGTGGCGCATGCCCGGCAGGCTGTGGACAAGATGGGGGACAATCCCGGCAAAACCGGTGGACAGGCCGGTCATAACCGAGCTTGGCCCCTCCCCGTGCGGGTTGGGGTGGGGCGTACTGCGGCCGGATTGTCGCGCTCCATTCGCACCTGGTACACCCCCACCCAACCCTCCCCCTTCAGGGAGAGGGCTTTTGGAGGATCGCCGCTCCAGCTCCACAACATTGCTTGGTATTGAAATCGTTATTGCTTGATCGAGATCGCGCGGCGGGATCGCGACCAGTGCCAGACCCTCGGCATGCGCAGCCAGCATCGCCAGCGTGATGTCGCACCGCGCCTTTGTTTGCCACTCGCCCTCGGGCGTGGCCATCCGCCCCAGCGAAATCAGCCGGCACAGGCGGCCATAGCCGGCACGATTGTGCGGATAGGCCAGGAACGCCAGTCCTTCGGTGGTCTCGATCCGGCAACCGATGACCGGGCGCAGGCCCAGAGTCTGCGCCTCGCCATGCAGGCGCACCACCCCGGCCAGCGAATTGGCATCGGCAATCCCGATCGCGTCATAGCCCAGCGCGCGCGCCGTGGTGACCAGATCAACCGCGTCCGACGCCCCGCGCAGGAACGAAAAACAGCTCATCAGCCCCAGTTCGACAAACGGCGCGGGCACCGGCGGCGCGGCCCGCCCATCGGGTACGACCCGGCGGCGTTCGGGGGTCAGCGGTGCTTCGGGCATATCAACCGCGCATCGGCCGGAATGGCCCGTTTTTCGAGCGTGTTGAGCTGTGTCATTTGTTCTATATATGTTCTAATTTTTGCCTGCGCCAGTACCCGCGTGGGCAAGGCATCAATCGGACGAAGCCACAGTAAAATTCAAACCAATCCGGAATAATCAACCAATCATGACCAATGGCCAGTTAATCATCATCGCGAAAAATCGGATAATGGCAGCCAATCTTCCGTTGATGGCAGTTCTTTTTCGCGAATATAATGCGGATCTCCTTCGAGTCGCATCGCAATCAGGGCCTGACGCCATGATCGACCGGTTGCCCGTCTGAAATTTGCCTGCCGCAAACCCTGGGGAGGAGAAATCACCGTGCACAACTATATAAAGAAGATCAAAAGACCCAATTTCGCAGATATTTCCAGCATTCCCGCCGGCGGCATGACCCCGGCGCAAGTGTGCCAGGCCTATCAATGTGCAAAGCTGACCCCGGTTCGCCCGATCACCATCGGCATCGTCTCGCTGGGCGGATATTATTCCGCCAGCGACACGGCCACGGCGTTTGCCGCCTATGAGCTGCCCGCACCGAATGTGACCGCGACCGGCACGCAGAACACCAGCGACACCAATTCGACCGTCGAAAACATGCTCGACATCGAATGTGCGGGATCGGCCTGGGCTTATTCCACCGGCACGCCCGCGCAGATCATCGAACAGTTCGAACCCAATGGTGAAACCGGCATCCCCGATGCGATCAACGCGCTGGTCGCTGCGGGCTGCGAAGTCATCTCGATCTCGTGGGGCGGCCCCGCCGACAAGCAGCCGCCCGCTGCAATTGCCGCCCGCGCCGCGGCATGCGCGGCAGCGGCGGCGGCCAATGTGCATGTGTTTGTGGCATCGGGCGACAACAGCCTGGATGACGGCACCAATTCGCGCACGCCTGATGATCCATGCTGTGACCCCAATGTCTGGGGCGTGGGCGGAACGCATCTCGAACTTAATGCAGATGGCTCGATCGCGCAGGAATCCGCGTGGGGCGACGGCAAGTCGGATGACAACGGCGGTGGCGGCGGATTTGCCAAAGGCACAAAGAACATCGCCGCGATCCCGATGCCCGCCTATCAGGTCGGCGTCGTGCCCGGACATTTTCGCGGCTGTCCAGACAGTTCGGCCAATGCCGATCCGCAATCAGGCTATGCCATGATCGCCAATGGACAGTGGCAGGTGGTCGGCGGCACGTCTGCCTCAAGCCCGCTGACCGCCGGCTATGTCGCGGCGATCCTGTCGACACTGCCCGCGCGAATCAGCCAGACCGAGTTGCAGACCCGGCTTTACGGTCATTCCAGGACCGCGTTCCGCGACATCGTCATCGGCAGCGACGGCTCGCCGGCCGCAGCGGGCTGGGATGAAGCCACCGGATGCGGATCAATCAACGGGCCGGGCATGCTGGCCGCGCTTGCCACCTGACGCAATTTCCGGATCGTCACCCCTGCAACGGCGCCAGCGTGATCGCCGCCGTCGGGCGACACGCGCGGGCGGAGCGCTTGCGCGGCGCCAGGCCGAGCGGGACCAGCAGCGCGAACCGGGCAAGCAGTCCATGCGCCAGCCAGGGCAGGCCGACGCCGACCACCATGCAAGCCAGCCACCAGACCAGTGCCTGTGGCGGCACATGCAGCCGGGTCAGCGCCGTGCGCGCGCCCGCCGTGCCGAGAATGTGCAGGACATAGATCGTCATCGACGCCTGCCCCAGCCCGACGAACATGCGCCTTGTCCCGGTTTGCGCGAGCAGCCGTGACAGCGTCATCACGGCCACGATCCCGGCAAAGGCAGCGGGCAGCGATGCCGGTTCGAGATACGGCGTTGCGCCCGACAGCGGCATGATCCGGAACGCGGCCCACCACAGCGCAATGGCCGGCGGCAACAGCACCAGCGCCGCGCGCGGGCCCAGCGCCTTGATCCGGTCGGCGGCCAGCACCCCGGCGACAAAAAACACCGCCTGATAACACAGTTGATGACCGATCGAATCGCCAGCGACGAACCGGCTGGCGACAAGCCCGGCGACGGCAAGCGGCACCAGCATACGCGCGCGGATGCCGATGGCGGCCACCACCGCCATATAGACCATCAGCGCATAGAGAAACCAGAATGGCGAAATCGGGCGCCACGCGATCATCGTCAGGCGCGACCAGTCGACATGGCCGTTGGTCATCCCCGACAACTCGACCATCAGCGCGCCCTGGACCAGCGACCACAGCACATAAGGCCAGGCGATCGTCCACAGCTTGCCCGCCAGAAATTCGTTCCGCCCGCGCCGCAGCGATCCGGGGACATTGAGCCCGGCCAGAACCATGAACAGCGGCATGTGAAAGGTATAAAGGCCCAGGTCGAACAGGCGCCAGCCCTGCCCCTGGGCAATGTGCGCCGCCGTCAGCCCGCGTTCGGCATGCCCGGCAACGACCAGTACGACGCCGATGCCCCGCGCCAGATCGAGCCATTCAATACGCCGCCCGCTCAAATCGCCATCCTTGCCGTCTGCAGGTTTCAGCCCACCACAGCCTATGCCCGGCGCGGGCCGGTTGCATCGCACGACACATCGATCTTGGAGCAATAGCGCGGGCTGCAATCTATCCGCACAGCCCTTGCAGAAACCATTCGGGCGCGCCGCCGCGCCCATCCCCCGCCAGACCCCGGCGATAGATCCAGAACCGGCGGCCAATGCCGTCTTCAATCCGAAAGTAATCGCGCAGCCGCGCCCCGCCCTTTTCGCGCCACCATTCCGGGGCGATCCGTTCCGGCCCTTCGGCACGAACGATCTCGTGCACCGCCCCGCGCCAGCGGAACAGGCGCGGCAGCCCGTCGGGCGCCTCATAGATCACCGCAATCGGCTCGGCCCGGTCCAGCAGTTTGAGCGGCCGGGCGTGCAGCGCCAGTTCCTCCTGGCATGGCATCCCGGGATCGGGCGCCACCCAGCGTTGCGCGCGTTCGGGCACGTGGCTGGCGCGCGGCACCGGCATGGCCACCGCCCCCGCGCCCAACCGCACCGTCAGCCGGTCGATACAGGCGGCCAGACTGGTGCCATGGGCCTGCGCCGCACCATCGAGATCGGCCTGGGTCAGTGCCAGCGGCTCTGCCCAGGGGGCCGACAGTCGCACCACTTCGATGCCGAAACCGGCGTCGCAATCGTCCAGCTTGTGCGCGAACAGCCGGATGATATGCGCCGGATCGCGCGTTGCCGCCGCCAGTTCGAGCCGGCGCTGCATCACTTCGCCATCGACTTTCCACAGCCCCAGTTCCAACCGGCGCGCACCCTGCCCCATCGCCTCCAGCCGCCGCGCCAGCGCCACGGCAAGGTCGGCCACCACGCGATCGAGCAAGTCGCGATGCCGCACCGGCTCCATCAAACGGCGCTGCACCAGGGCGACCGGTGCGGCCACGACCGGCAGGATCGGTTCGGGCACGCGGCCGGCGAACTGGTCGAGCCGCACCAGCGGGTTGGCGGCCGGCGCGCGCCGGTCGCGAAACCGCCGCGCCAGCGCCGGGCGATCGATGGCGGCCAGATCGCCGATGCGTTTCAGCCCCAGCCGTTCGAGCAGCACCACGACCGCGTCATCCAGCCGCAGCGCCGCGGCCGGCAGATCGTGCAGATGGGCCAAGGCATCGGCCCCGGTCGGCAGCACCGCGTGGGCCGGGCCATGGTGCGCCAGCGCCCAGGCCGCCCCGGCGGTCGGCGCGATCGCCAGCCGCACGTGCAGGCCGCGCGCGGCAAAGCAGGCCTGGGCATCGGCCATCAGCGCGGCTTCGCCGCCGAACAGGTGCGCGACGCCGGTGACATCGACGATCACCCCGTCAGGCGGGTCGAGCGCGCTCCACGGCCCCCAGCGCTGCACCCACAGCGCGAGCGATTCGAGCAAGGCGCGGTCGCCGGCGGGATCTGCGGGATGAACCACCAGCGCCGGGCAGAGCGCGCGCGCATCGGCCAGCAACATGCCGACCCGCGCGCCGGCTGCCCGCGCCGGGGCGCTGGCGGCGGTGATGCGCGGGCCGTGCGCGGTTTCGCCGACCAGGATCAGCGGCTGGTCGCGCGGATCAGCCGCGTCCCGGTATAGATGCCAGCGATCGATCGCCAGCGCCGGGCACCACACTGCCATGATCCGGCGCGAAGGCGGCGAGATTGTGCCGTTCTCCATCATGACCAAGCATCCATTGTCCGGGTTGAAAGACATGTGCGCGGAACAGCTCTGCCCGCCAGCGCGGATCGCCCGGAGCATCCGGATTCCAGCGCTGCGGCGGACTGGGCGCGGCGGCGACATCCCAGCGCATGCGTGCCGAGCCGAGATCGTGCCGCGCCGACAGCCGCACCAGCCACAGCGGCACCCCATGCCGTTCCGCCACCAGGCTGAGCCGGCGCGAGGCGGTAAAATCCAGCGCCGCCGGATTGCCCGCCACTTCGCCGATGACAAAGGCCAGATCGCGGCACCGCAACCCCTCTTCCAGCGCAAACAGCGCATCCTCTGCCCGCCCGGCGGCGACATGGATCAGACGATGGCGCAGCCGTTCGGGCAAGCCGGGGCGATAAGGCCGACCCGACAGGCGGATGGCGGTCCTGTCCTGCACCCACAGCCAGGGCCGATGATCGCCCGGATCATCGGCGGCATCGCAGGCCATGGCCAGCGCCAGCGCCGCGCCGCTGGCCTCGTCGGCAGAGGCGAACAGTTCGGTGTGGCGGCAGGCCATGCGCAACCCCGGCCGCCAGCGTGTATCCTCCCCGGCACGGGGAGGGGGACCGCCCGAAGGGTGGTGGGGGGGTTTCTCGACTGGGCGCACCCTCGCCGCAGCAGCAGCGCCGAAGGCCACCGGCACGACATCGCCGGTGTCCTGCCTGGGGCCAGGCCCCTCCACCACGCGCAGTTTATCCCGAGAGCGGCTGCGCAAAGCAGCAGCCGAAGAGGGCGGTCCCCCTCCCCGTTTCGGGGAGGATTGAGGGGGGGCGAATCGATCCATGTTCCTATTATGTTCTCAATTCCGGATTGCGCAAGAGGAACGGGCCGGGAAGCTGGTTGCTTCCCGGCCCGTAGAACCTAGTCCGAAAAAATCCGGTCAGTTGGTCGGCGGCAACCCTCTCAGGCCGCGCCCGACATGGCTGCGGCTGTAGCCATAGGCAAAATAGAACGCCAGCCCGATGCCGCCCCAGATCGGCAGCACCAGGATCGAACTGAGCGGCAGGTTCCAGTAAAGGAACACGCAGCCCCCCGCCGCGACAGGCCCGGTCACCCAGATCAGCGGGGTCCGGAACGGACGGGTGCGACCCGGATCGCGCACCCGCAGGATCATCACCGCCAGCGCGACCATGAAAAACGCGAACAGAGTCCCCGAATTCGAAATGTCGGCAAGCTGCCCCACCGGCAGCAGCGCGGCGGCGAACGCCACGAAAATGCCGGTGAAAATGGTGACGATATACGGCGTCTTCCACTTCGGGTGCACGGTGGCGAGCTTTTCGGGCAGCAGCCCGTCGCGCGCCATCACGAAAAAGATGCGCGTCTGGCCAAAGATCATCATCAGGATGACCGAAGGCAGCGCCAGATTGGCGGCAATCCCGATCAGATCGCCGGCGCGGCTGTAATTGATCGACCGCAGCACATAGGCCAGCGCTTCCTTGGAACAGACCAGCGGCTGCAAACCCTTGGCGCTGAGCGCAGCACACTGCGTGGCAAAATCGGCAGAATCGGGCGATACGCCCACTGCAGTCGGTTGCGCACCGATCGCTCCCACCGCGCCGGCCGCGACCAGCAGGTAAAACACCGTACAGATGGCCAGGCTGCCAAGCAGGCCGATCGGGACATTGCGCTGCGGATTCTTGGTTTCCTCTGCGGCGGTCGAGACCGCGTCAAACCCGACATAGGCAAAAAAGATCGACGATGCCGCACCGACAATGCCCATGCCCGACGGGCCGCCCGCCAGACCAAACCAGCCGTTGGGCGCAAACGGCGCGAAATGCTCCGCGTGCATCACCGGCAGCGTCAGCACGCAGAACATGGTCAGCGCGGTGATCTTGATCGCCACCAGCGCGGCGTTGACGGTCGCGCTTTCGGTCGTGCCCTTGACCAGCAGCGCGGTGATCAGTCCGGCAATCACGATCGCCGGCACATTGATGATCCCGGTGGAAAAATCGGCATGCGGCAAGCCGCCGACGAACGACCACGCCGGACCGGCGCTTAACGCCGGGGGCAGCACGATACCGAACCAGCTTTTCAACAGGCCCATGAAATAGCCCGACCAGCCCACACACACCGCCGAAGCGGCAACGGCATATTCCAGAATCAGCGCCCAGCCGACCATCCAGGCCAGCAATTCGCCGACCACCGCATAGGAATAGGTATAGGCCGATCCCGAAACCGGCACCATCGAGGCCAGTTCGGAATAGCACAGGGCCGCCACCGCGCAGACAAAGCCAGCGATGACAAAGCTCCACATCATGCCGGGGCCGGCCTTTTGCGCGGCGGCAGCAGTCAGCACAAAGATGCCTGTGCCGATGACCGCGCCAACCCCCAGCAATGTCAACTGAATCGGCCCGAGCGAACGATGCAGCGATTTTTTCTCGGCCGTGGCTAAAATGGCGTCGAGTGATTTGACGCGACCAAACATTGAATTCTCCCGCCTTGGACCGCTGCACCCCCCGGCCCGGCCCGGCAAAACCGCCCGACCGAACCTGATTGCAACGGAAACCAGGTTATGCGGCCGGACGCTAGCCGCATGGCCGCGCCCGGCAAAGAGCTTTTTGCCTGCCCGGTGCCTCTTGCCCTTGTCACGTGGCGGGTTAAGGCATCACAAGGCAGGCAGCGAAGCGGAAAAACAGACCATGTCGACGACATTCCAACTCGATACATCGACCAGCCGCGCGCATCCGACGCCGGCGCCGATGAAGCGCATCACCGTGCCGCAGATCCGCCAGCGCAAGGTCGACGGGCACACCGCCGAACCGATCGTGATGCTGACCGCCTATACCGCGCGACAGGCGCAATTGCTCGATGCGCATTGCGACCTGCTGCTGGTCGGGGATTCGCTCGGCCAGGTCATCTATGGCCTGCCGTCGAGCGTGCCCGTCACGCTCGACATGATGGCCGCGCACGGCGCAGCGGTGGTGCGCGGCAGCTATCACGCAGCGGTGGTCGTCGACATGCCGTTCGGCAGCTATGAAGCCTCTCCGCAGGCGGCATTTGCCAGTGCGGCGCGGATCCTCAAGGAAACCGGCTGCGACGCGATCAAGCTAGAAGGCGGCGAGGCGATGGCCGAAACGGTTGCCTTCCTGGTGCGACGGGGCATACCGGTGATGGGCCATGTCGGCCTGACGCCGCAGGCGGTGAACGTGCTGGGCGGCTATAACGCGCGCGGACGCAGCAAGGCAGAGATGAACACCATCACCGCCGATGCCCGCGCGCTGGACGCGGCCGGCGCCTTTGCCATCGTGATCGAAGGCGTGGTCGAGCCGCTGGCGGTCGCGATCACCAACCAGGTCGCCTGTCCCACCATCGGCATCGGCGCCTCGGCGCAATGCGACGGCCAGGTGCTGGTCGCCGAAGACATGCTCGGCATGTTCGAACGCGTTCCACGCTTTGTCAAAGTCTATGAAAATATCGCCGCAACGATCGGCGGCGCGGCAGCCCGCTATGCCGCCGAAGTGCGCGCCCGCAGCTTTCCCGGCCCCGAACAGACCTATCAACCGCGCAAAGGCACGCCGGAATGACATCCTCCCCGGCATGGGGAGGGGGACCGATATGCGCCAGGTTATGCCTGCTGGGTCGCCCCGACGAATTTCCTGGCCTGCCGCACATGGGGCGGTCCCCCTCCGCGTTCCGGGGAGGATAACGCGATGCGGGGGTTTGCGGGGTCGTTGTGGTTCACGCTGGCCGCGCTGATCGCGGCGGTCGGCTACGGCTGGTTCGACACGGGCTCGGTCTCCGCCACCGCCGGGGTGGTGTGGGTCGTGCTGGTGCTGGGCGTGCTGGAAGTGTCGCTGTCGTTCGACAACGCCGTCGTCAATGCGGCGGTGCTGACCGGGATGGACACGGTCTGGCAACGCCGGTTCCTGACCTGGGGCATGGTCTTTGCGGTGTTCGGCATGCGCATCGTGTTCCCGCTGGCCATCGTCGCACTGGCGGCGGGACTGGGGCCGGTCGATGCGCTGGTCCTGTCGCTGACCCAGCCTGCCCGGTACGAGGCGATTGTCAGCGGCGCGCATATTGCCATCGCCGGGTTCGGCGGGGCATTCCTGCTGCTGGTCGGGCTCGACTATTTCCTCGATCCCGAAAAGACGGTGCACTGGATCGGCTGGATCGAACGCAGACTGGCCGCGCTGGCGCTGATCCGCCCGATCGGCATCGCGATCGTCCTGATGCTGTTGTTGGTCATCGCGCGCCTGCTGCGGGGGCATGCGGCGCTGGTGTTCGTCGAGGCCGGTCTGGGCGGGATCGTCGCACATATTGCGGTCGAGGCGATCGGGACCGTGCTCGAAGCGCGCGAAGAGGCCCGGCGCGTGGCCGGGGCGCTGGTGCGATCGGGGCTCGGCGGGTTCGTCTACCTCAACGTGCTCGACGCATCGTTCAGCTTTGACGGGGTGATCGGCGCCTTTGCCTTGTCGAACAACATGGTGATCATCGCCCTGGGGCTGTCGGTCGGGGCGATGTTCGTGCGTTCGATCACGCTGCTGCTGGTGCATCGGGGCACGCTGGCCCAATTCCGCTTTCTCGAACACGGCGCGTTCTGGGCGATCATCGCGCTGGGCGCGATCATGTTCGGGTCGGCCCGCTTCGCCATTCCCGAAACCGTCACCGGCCTGATCGGCGCAGTCCTGATCGGCCTTTCGCTATGGGCGTCTCGCCGCCCGGCCTAGGGTCTTTCCGACTTAGATTGAGGCACCGTGATTGCCCTGAGAAGCCCTGCGGGGAGGAGCAGTGCGCAGCGCGGGCTGGTTGCCCGTGCAAGCGCTGCGACGCTGCCGCGGGGCTTCT
>Ga0116227_10014974_pt1 | contig 11618 bp, 6 predicted proteins | sample S1TSphgellanicum_FD_89693 | JGI IMG/M metagenome (GOLD analysis project Ga0116227, IMG submission 89693) | Host-associated microbial communities from peat moss isolated from Minnesota, USA - S1T2_Fb - Sphagnum magellanicum MG | ecosystem: Host-associated > Plants > Peat moss > Unclassified... | reverse complement strand
GTATGCTGAAGAGCGCGAAGGGCAGGGAAATCCACAGCAGGTAAGGGCGGAAGCGTCCCCATCGTCTTTGGGTTCTGTCGGCAATCGCACCCATTATAGGGTCACTGACGGCGTCAACCACGCGGATGGAAAGCAGCATGACGCCCACCAGCGCAGGCGCAAGCCCGAATACATCGGTATAAAAGTAGCTCAGGAAAAGGGTGATCGTACCCCAAATCATGTTGCACCCCGCATCCCCCATGCCGTATGCAACTTTCTCTTTAAACGACAGCGCGCCTTGCCTCATGGACTCTCTCCAAAACGGGATCAAACGACAATAAGTGTCTGAAGTATTGACCCAGGTTATGAATTCCCGTCAGGAGATAAGGGTTATAGAGATGGACAAATTGGTTAGAAAAATGAAAGTGTGAGCCAGACTGCACTTCGCTGCTGCGCCAATTTAGCGGCATAAAAAACCCGGCGCGGTGGCCGGGTTGAATGTCACAGACTCAGAGAGTGGCTTACTTACTGACAATGCCTGCGGTATTGCTGTTCTTGCCTCTGAGCCTATAGCTGATGCCCAGAATGATCAGCCATACCGGGATCAGAATGACCGAAATCTGGATGCCGGGCGTCAGGTACATAATCACCAGAATACCGGCCAGGAACAGCAGGCAAACGTAGTTACCCAACGGGTAAAGCAACGCTTTGAATTTCGGCGTGACCCCTTCACGCGTTTTGGCCTCACGGAACTTCAGGTGCGCCAGACTGATCATCGCCCAGTTAATCACCAGTGCAGAAACCACCAGGGACATGAGGATTTCAAAGGCCTCACCCGGCATCACGTAGTTAATCACCACGCAAAGCGCCGTTGCCAGTGCCGAAACGCCGATAGCGACATAAGGCACGCCGCGACGGTCAACCTTGAGCAGCGACTTAGGACCGTTACCCTGTTTAGCAAGACCAAAAAGCATGCGGCTGTTGCTGTACACGCAGCTGTTGTAGACCGACAGCGCGGCGATAAGCACGACGGCGTTCAGCAGCGTAGCGACCAGCTTACTGTCCAGGGCATTAAAGATAAGCACGAACGGGCTGCCGCCTTCGACAACTTTGCCCCATGGGTAAAGTGACAGCAGCACGGCCAGCGAGCCGATATAGAAAATCAGGATACGGTAGATAACCTGATTGGTGGCCTTAGGAATGCTCTTTTCCGGGTTGTCGGCTTCGGCTGCGGTAATGCCCACTAGCTCAAGTCCACCGAAGGAGAACATGATAACCGCCATTGCCATCACCAGTCCCTTGATGCCATTCGGGAAGAATCCACCCTGCGCCCAAAGGTTGGTGACTGACGCCTCTGGCCCGCCGTGGCCGCTGGCCAACAGCCACGCGCCGAAGACAATCATCCCCACGATCGCGACCACTTTAACCAGCGAGAGCCAGAACTCCATTTCGCCGTAAATTTTTACGTTGGTCAGGTTGATGGCGTTGATGAGCACGAAGAACACCAGAGCAGAGACCCAGGTCGGGATCTCAGGCCACAAGTACTGCACGTAGATACCAACGGCGGTCAGCTCTGCCATCGCCACCAGAACGTATAAAACCCAATAATTCCAGCCTGACGCGAAGCCGGCGAAATTGCCCCAATATTTGTAGGCGAAGTGACTGAATGAACCTGCAACAGGTTCTTCAACTACCATTTCTCCCAATTGGCGCATGATCAGAAATGCTATCAACCCGCCGATAGCGTAACCGAGCAGAACGGAAGGTCCTGCCATTTTTATCGTTTGGGCGATCCCCAGAAAAAGCCCGGTGCCAATTGCGCCACCTAAAGCGATCAGCTGAATGTGGCGGTTTTTCAATCCACGCTTCAGTTCTTCGCCATGCTGCCTATCACTCATTTCCCGATCCTCTGTCGTAAGGGAAAAGTTAAAATTCGGCTTAAAACAGATGCTGTAAGCCGAAGATTACATGTTTTGTATCTAATTATTTACGGCTGCAATGCGGCAAAAAATCAGCATGAACTACCGTTCGGCCAAGAATAGTGTTATGCGAAAAAGTTTGCACCTGCTTTATTGAATTAGCGCCTAAGAAACGCGCAAACCGATCAAAAAATTGCCTCTTAAGAGCAAAATGTGATCCAGGGCACGTTTAAAAAAGAAATGCTAAATATTTGTTAAAATGTGCGGGATAAGCCGTTTTAAGACCGGCCCGATATGGACACCAGAGGAATACTTTGTTACTTTACGGCCACGTTTTTTAAATTGGTATTACCAATTTACTCCGAGCTCGTCACAGACCGAAAAGGCAGATAAACGTCCCTATGGCCTACAGTAAAATACGACAGCCGAAGTTATCTGACGCGATTGAGAAGCAGTTGGAATCTCTGATCCTTGAGGGCACACTGCGTCCTGGTGAAAAACTTTTGCCCGAACGCGAGTTGGCGAAGCAGTTTGAGGTTTCGAGACCTTCTCTCAGAGAAGCTATCCAGCGTCTTGAAGGCAAAGGGCTCCTGTTGCGTCGTCAGGGCGGTGGCACATTCGTCCAGAGCAACCTCTGGCAAAGCTTTAGCGACCCTCTTGCAGAATTACTCTCAGACCATCCTGAATCGCAGTTCGATCTCCTTGAAACCCGTCACGCACTCGAAGGTATTGCCGCATATTATGCCGCACTGCGAGGGACGGAAGAAGATTTAGAGCGCATTCGTGACTGTCACGTAGTGATTCAGACGGCACAGGACAGCGGCGATCTCGACGCAGAAGCCGATGCCGTTATGCAGTACCAAGTGGCTGTAACAGAAGCCACGCACAATGTGGTGCTGCTGCATTTGCTGCGATGCATGGGACCGATGCTCGAGAAAAACGTCCGACAGAATTTTGAATTGCTTTACTCGCGCCGCGAAATGCTGGCGATGGTGAGCAACCACCGCGCCGGTATATTTGCGGCGATTGTTGCGCGGGAGCCTGAGAAAGCCCGTGAAGCATCGCACCGTCACTTGGCGTTTATTGAGGAAGTCTTGCTGGATCTGAGCAGGGAGCACAGTCGTCGTGATCGTTCACTACGTCGACTCCAGCAACGTAAAGAAGAAAATTAAACTCTGGGTAATCCTGGCTGTCTGCATACCCATGCCCGAGGTTTGGGCTCCGAGAATAATTTTGGAAGCTTTTATGCTCTCCCGTGGGAGCGGAAACTAAACTGACGGGCCTGTCTTCGTGCGTTTTTTGCACCAGGGCGTTGCAAGAGAGCGCAGGAAGACAGGCTCCAGATAAACCAACGTATTAGAGACAGATAAGGAAAAGCACCATGTCAGAACGTGTAAATAATGACGTGGATCCGATCGAAACTCGCGACTGGCTACAAGCGATCGAATCGGTCATCCGTGAAGAAGGTGTTGAGCGTGCACAGTTCCTGCTAGACCAGGTTCTGAATGAAGCACGTAAAGGCGGCGTGAGCGTTGCAGCTGGTGCTGCAAGCCGTAACTACATCAACACCATCGCTGTTGAAGACGAACCTGAGTATCCGGGTAACCTGGAGCTGGAACGCAACATCCGTACTGCAATCCGCTGGAACGCGATTATGACCGTTCTGCGTGCATCCAAGAAAGACCTGGAACTGGGTGGCCACATGTCATCATTCCAGTCTTCTGCCGCTATCTATGAAGTGTGTTTCAACCACTTCTTCCGTGCGCGCAACGAGCAGGACGGCGGTGACCTGGTGTACTTCCAGGGCCACATCTCTCCAGGCGTGTACGCCCGTGCCTTCCTCGAAGGTCGTCTGACCGAAGAGCAGATGAACAATTTCCGTCAGGAAGTTCACGGTAAAGGTCTGTCCTCCTACCCGCACCCTAAACTGATGCCTGAATTCTGGCAGTTCCCGACCGTCTCAATGGGGCTGGGTCCAATCGGTGCTATCTATCAGGCTAAATTCCTGAAATACCTCGACCACCGTGGTCTGAAAGACACGACCAACCAGCGCGTTTATGCGTTCCTGGGTGACGGTGAGATGGATGAGCCAGAATCCAAAGGTGCGATCACCATCGCGACCCGTGAGAAACTGGACAACCTGTGCTTCATCATTAACTGTAACCTGCAACGCCTCGACGGCCCGGTTACCGGTAATGGCAAAATCATCAACGAACTGGAAGGCATCTTTGCGGGCGCTGGCTGGAACGTTATCAAGGTCATTTGGGGCAACCGTTGGGACGAACTGCTGCGTAAAGACACCAGCGGCAAGCTTATCCAACTGATGAATGAAACCGTTGACGGTGACTACCAGACCTTTAAATCACGCGACGGTAAATACGTGCGTGAACACTTCTTCGGCAAATACCCAGAAACCGCTGAACTGGTCAAAGACATGACCGACGAGCAAATCTGGGCGCTGAACCGTGGCGGTCATGATCCTAAGAAAGTCTTTGCTGCCCTGAACAAGGCGCAGAACACCAAAGGCCAGCCTACCGTCATTCTTGCCCATACCATCAAAGGTTACGGCATGGGTGAAACCGCTGAAGGCAAGAACATTGCCCACCAGGTTAAGAAAATGAACATGGACGGCGTACGCTACATCCGTGATCGTTTCAGCGTGCCTGTCAGCGATGAAAACATCGAAAAACTGCCTTACATCACCCTGGAAAAAGACTCTGCAGAGTACAAATACCTGCACGAACGTCGCCAGGCGCTGAAAGGCTATCTGCCGACGCGTCTGCCAAAATTCACTCAGAAGCTGGAAATGCCGAAACTGGAAGACTTCTCTCAGCTGCTGGAAGAACAGAAGAAAGAGATCTCTACCACCATCGCCTTCGTCCGTGCGCTGAATGTGATGCTGAAGAACGAATCGATCAAAGATCGTCTGGTGCCGATCATCGCCGATGAAGCGCGTACCTTCGGTATGGAAGGTCTGTTCCGTCAAATTGGTATCTACAGCCCGAACGGCCAGCAATACACCCCGCAGGACCGTGAGCAGGTTGCTTACTATAAAGAAGACGAGAAAGGTCAGATTCTGCAGGAAGGGATCAATGAACTGGGTGCGGCTTCTTCATGGCTGGCAGCGGCAACGTCGTACAGCACCAACGACCTGCCAATGATCCCGTTCTACATCTACTATTCCATGTTCGGTTTCCAGCGTATCGGCGACCTGTGCTGGGCAGCGGGCGACCAACAGGCGCGCGGCTTCCTGGTCGGTGGTACCTCGGGTCGTACGACCCTGAACGGTGAAGGTCTGCAGCACGAAGATGGTCACAGCCACATTCAGTCGCTGACTATCCCTAACTGTATCTCCTACGATCCGGCTTATGCCTACGAAGTGGCGGTCATCATGCATGACGGTCTGGTTCGTATGTACGGTGACGCGCAGGAAAACATTTACTACTACATCACCACGCTGAACGAAAACTACCACATGCCAGCCATGCCGGAAGGTTCGGAAGAAGGTATTCGTAAGGGTATCTACAAGCTCGAAACTCTGGAAGGCAGCAAAGGTAAAGTGCAGCTGTTGGGCTCAGGCGCAATCCTGCGTCACGTGCGTGAAGCGGCTCAGATCCTGGCGAAAGACTACGGCGTTGGCTCTGACGTTTATAGCGTGACCTCCTTCACCGAACTGGCCCGCGACGGTCAGGACTGCGAACGTTGGAACATGCTGCACCCGGCCGAAAAACCACGCGTACCTTACGTGGCTCAGGTGATGAACGATGCACCGGCTGTGGCGTCTACCGACTACATGAAGCTGTTCGCAGAGCAGATCCGTAACTTCATTCCTGCCAGCGAGTTCCGCGTACTGGGCACCGACGGTTACGGCCGTTCTGACAGCCGCGAAAACCTGCGTCACCACTTCGAGATCGATGCATCTTACGTGGTGGTTGCTGCACTGGGCGAATTGGCCAAACGTGGCGAGATCGATGTGAAGGTTGTGGCAGAAGCCATCACCAAGTTTGGCATCGATGCTGACAAAGTTAACCCGCGTCTGGCGTAAGAGGTAAAGACAGATGGCTATTGAAATTAATGTACCGGACATTGGTGCCGATGCAGTAGAAGTCACCGAAATTCTGGTGAAGGTGGGCGATAAAGTTGAGGCCGAGCAGTCACTTATCGTCGTTGAAGGTGATAAGGCGTCAATGGAAGTCCCTTCTCCACAGGCTGGCGTGGTGAAAGAAATCAAAGTTGCGGTCGGCGATACCGTCGAGACCGGCAAACTTATCTTCGTGTTTGATTCTGCGGACGGTGCTGCGGCACCGGCTAAAGCGGAAGAGAAACCGGCTGCCAAAGAACAAGCGAAAGCAGAATCAAAACCTGCTGCCGCCGCTTCAAGCGAAAGCAAAGAAGTTAACGTACCGGACATCGGCGGCGACGAAGTTGAAGTCACCGAGATCATGGTGAAGGTGGGCGACAAAGTTGAAGCTGAACAGTCGCTGCTCACCGTTGAAGGCGACAAGGCCTCAATGGAAGTGCCTGCACCTTTCGCCGGTACCGTGAAAGAAATCAAGATTGCTGCGGGCGATAAAGTCAGCACCGGTTCCCTGATCATGGTGTTCGAAGTAGAAGGCGCTGCGCCGGCCAAGAAAGAAGAAGCGGCTGCCCCTGCTGCGTCTGGCAGCAAAGAAGTTAACGTACCGGACATCGGTGGTGACGAAGTTGAAGTCACCGAGATCATGGTTAAAGTGGGCGACAAAGTTGCCGCCGAACAGTCATTGATCACTGTTGAAGGCGACAAGGCCTCAATGGAAGTGCCCGCGCCGTTTGCCGGTACCGTGAAAGAGATCAAAATTGCAGCGGGCGATAAAGTCAGCACCGGTTCCCTGATCATGGTGTTCGAAGTAGAAGGCGCTGCGCCGGCTAAGAAAGAAGAAGCGGCTGCCCCTGCCAAACAGGAACAGAAAGCGGCGGCTCCAGCGCCTGCTGCCGTTGCCGAGAGCAAAGGCGAGTTCTCAGAGAACGATGCTTACGTTCATGCAACGCCGGTTATCCGTCGTCTGGCCCGCGAATTTGGCGTAAACCTGTCCAAAGTGAAAGGCAGCGGTCGTAAAGGCCGTATCCTGCGCGAAGACGTTCAGGCTTACGTGAAAGACGCCGTGAAACGTGCAGAAGCTGCACCGGCTGCCGCTGCGGCGGCTGGCGGTGGTCTGCCGGGCATGCTGCCATGGCCGAAGGTTGATTACAGCAAGTTTGGTGAAATCGAAGAAGTCGAACTGGGCCGCATCCAGAAAATCTCTGGTGCTAACCTGAGCCGTAACTGGGTCATGATCCCGCACGTTACGCAGTTCGATGAAGCGGATATCACCGAAGTTGAAGAATTCCGTAAGCAGCAGAACGTTGAAGCCGAGAAGAAGAAACTCGACGTCAAGATAACGCCGCTGGTGTTCATCATGAAAGCCGTTGCCAAGGCGCTGGAAGAGTTCCCACGCTTCAACAGCTCGATTTCTGCCGATGCTCAAAAGCTGACGCTGAAAAAGTACATCAACATCGGTGTTGCTGTTGATACGCCTAACGGCCTGGTGGTTCCTGTGTTCCGTGACGTCAACAAGAAAGGCATTGTTGAGCTGTCCCGCGAGCTGTCGGTTATCTCCAAGAAAGCCCGCGACGGTAAACTGACTGCCTCCGACATGCAGGGCGGCTGTTTCACTATTTCCAGCCTCGGTGGTATTGGCGGTACGGCGTTCACGCCTATCGTCAACGCACCGGAAGTGGCGATTCTGGGCGTTTCCAAATCGTCCATCAAGCCGGTCTGGAATGGTAAAGAGTTCGAACCACGTCTGATGTTGCCGCTGTCTCTGTCCTTCGATCACCGCGTCATTGACGGTGCTGCCGGGGCACGTTTCGCTGCATACATCGGTACAATAATGTCAGATATTCGTCGTCTGGTGATGTAATTGTTATAAGGCCGGCACGTAGCCGGCCTTGTTTTTGACACGGATCTTGTTGTCTTTAATAGATGACAAGGTTGTTGAGACTCAGGTCACCCGAAGTTTGTTTGCAGATTTTTAACAATTCTGTAAACTTCTGGCGGTGTATGCGTCCCGGTGGATGATGGGCGTTGCGTACTGCATTCGCGAAATTACGAATGTGCTTTAAGTAAACGTCTGACCCGCCGGACAAACAATTAAGAGGTCATGATGAGTACAGAAATTAAAACTCAGGTCGTGGTACTTGGGGCTGGTCCTGCAGGCTATTCTGCCGCTTTCCGTTGCGCTGATTTAGGTCTTGAAACCGTTCTGGTTGAACGCTATTCCACTCTCGGTGGCGTTTGTCTGAACGTAGGTTGTATCCCTTCCAAAGCTCTGCTGCATGTAGCAAAAGTGATTTCCGAAGCTAAAGCTCTGGAAGCGCACGGCATTGTTTTCGGTGAGCCAAAAACCGATATCGACAAAGTTCGTCTGTGGAAAGAAAAAGTCATTAACCAGCTGACCGGCGGTCTGTCTGGTATGGCGAAAGGCCGTAAAGTCAAAGTCGTGAACGGCTTGGGTAAATTTACCGGCGCGAACACCCTGGTTGTTGAAGGCGAAAATGGTGCAACTACCATCAACTTCGACAATGCCATCATTGCCGCAGGTTCTCGTCCAATCACTCTGCCATTCATTCCACATGATGACCCACGCGTTTGGGACTCTACGGATGCGCTGGAGCTGAAAACTGTCCCTGAGCGTCTGCTGGTTATGGGCGGCGGTATCATCGGTCTGGAAATGGGTACCGTGTATCACGCCCTGGGTTCAAAAATCGACGTGGTCGAAATGTTTGACCAGGTGATCCCGGCTGCCGACAAAGACGTTGTTAAAGTCTTTACCAAGAAAATCAGCAAGCAGTTTAATCTGATGCTGGAAACCAAAGTCACCGCCGTTGAAGCGAAAGAAGACGGTATCTATGTGACGATGGAAGGTAAAAAAGCGCCAGCTGAACCCCAGCGTTACGACGCAGTGCTGGTGGCTATCGGTCGTGTGCCTAACGGCAAACTGCTGGACGCAGGCGCTGCCGGCGTTGAGGTTGACGAACGTGGCTTTATCCACGTTGATAAGCAAATGCGTACCAACATTCCACACATCTTCGCTATCGGCGATATCGTCGGTCAGCCAATGCTGGCACACAAAGGTGTGCATGAAGGTCACGTGGCCGCCGAAGTTATCTCCGGCAAGAAACACTACTTCGATCCGAAGGTCATTCCTTCAATTGCCTACACCGAGCCAGAAGTTGCCTGGGTGGGTCTGACCGAGAAAGAAGCGAAAGAGAAGGGTATCAGCTTTGAGACTGCGACCTTCCCGTGGGCGGCATCAGGTCGCGCGATCGCTTCCGACTGTGCAGATGGCATGACCAAGCTTATCTTCGACAAAGAAACTCACCGCGTTATCGGTGGTGCGATTGTCGGGACCAACGGCGGCGAGCTGCTGGGTGAAATTGGCCTGGCCATCGAGATGGGCTGTGACGCTGAAGATATCGCGCTGACCATCCATGCTCACCCGACTCTGCACGAGTCTGTGGGTCTGGCAGCAGAAATCTTTGAAGGCAGCATCACTGACCTGCCAAACCCAAAAGCCAAGAAAAAGTAATTTCTGGTTGAAGGTTATAGAACGGCTCCTGAGAAGGGGCCGTTTTTTTTGTGTCTGTTTTTATTGAGTTATTGAGTGAAGTCAGTCAGTTTATAACGCCTGATTGTTAGGATGGGCAAACAGCGCCTTCATATCATCCGACATCGCAAAGTCCATATTCAGATTTTTAGGCGGAACCGGCTGTAAGAACCAGCGGGTATACCACTTCGCCGCCTCGCCCGAGGTCTGTGCACTGGCAATAGTGTCATCAACCAATCTCTCGAACTGTGGATCATCTTTACGCAGCATGCAGCCGTAGGCTTCACGTGACTGAGCCGTGCCGATAATCTCCCAGTCGGAAGGTTTACGTGCCTTGGCGCGGTCACCGGCCAGCAGGGCGTCATCCATCATAAAGGCCGATGCACGACCCGTTTCCAAGGTATGGAACGCCGACGCGCCTCCTTCCTGCGCACTGATAATGCGCATCTGCATCTTTTTATCGCTGTTCATTTTATTGAGCAGAATTTCTGAGGTGGTCCCGCCGGTCGTTGAAACAGTCTTACCGTTGAGGTCAGAGAAGTCTTTGATCCCCGAACCTTTCTTGACCAGCAGCTTGGTCCCGACGATAAAAATCGTATCTGAGAAGGTCACCTGTTTTTGCCGCTCAGGGTTGTTGGTGGTTGAACCACACTCAAAATCATAGACGTTGTTTTGCAACAGGGGGATGCGATTCGGTGAGGTGATCGAGATAAATTTTACGGTAATATTTTCTTTATTAAGACGTTTTTTAATCGCTTCAACAATCTTGGTCGAATACTCCTGCGAGTAGCCCATGACTTTATCGCCATCGTCTTTATAGGAAAAAGGCACGTTCGACTCACGGTATCCTACGGTGATCAGGTTCTGTTGATCAATTTTCTTTAATGTTCCTGTGAGCGCCTCGGCCTGAGCATAGCCACAAACTAACGTCGAGCAGAGCAGGAGAGTGTGAATTTTCTTACGTGACATTTTCCTTCCTTATTGATCCAAAGGTAAAAATTGCACCACTTTCATGAGAAGTGTTATGCAAACCTCAGGCCATGCTCTTTAATTTTTCATTTTTGTGAGATGTCGCAGGCGTGGGGCCGACCACGTAAAAAACAGTGTCGAAAAGCCCTTTAATAAATTATGGTTAATGCCTTGTGGCGGGAACCGCGTTGAAAGGCAGAGGATTGCACTGTGCTCAACGATTCAGCAAATATTTTATGTTGCTTTTTTGTGAACGAATTAACAAGCGCGTCAAACCCTGCTATGCTGCCACAGCGCAACCGGGGACTGTCGTCGCTAAGCGTTCAGGATGTTTCGCTTCGCCTCACACAAGACGTGCCCGCCGTGATCCGACCATCGGCCACATTCAAACCCCATTTCCGGGTGCTGTAACCCATTGGGTCAATAGCTGATTGATGTCGGAGCCCAGGCCCAGCCTGGACATAATAAATGACAATGAGAGCGAGGAGAGAGTCGTGCTAGAAGAATACCGTAAGCACGTAGCCGAGCGTGCCGCAGAGGGAATCGTCCCTAAGCCACTCGATGCTTCACAAATGGCCGCACTGGTTGAATCCCTGAAGAACCCGTCTGAAGGTGAAGAAGAAACTCTGCTGGACCTGCTGATTAACCGCGTACCACCGGGCGTTGACGAAGCCGCTTATGTCAAAGCCGGATTCCTGGCAGCCGTTGCCAAAGGCGAAACCACATCTCCGCTGGTTACCCCTGAAAAAGCCGTTGAACTGTTAGGCACCATGCAAGGTGGCTATAACATTCATCCGCTGATTGAAGCGCTGGAAGACGAAAAGCTGGCGCCTATTGCCGCTAAAGCGCTGTCTCATACTCTGCTGATGTTCGATAACTTCTACGACGTCGAAGAAAAAGCCAAGGCCGGTAACGCCTACGCGAAACAAATTCTCCAGTCATGGGCCGACGCAGAATGGTATCTCGCGCGTCCAAAACTGGCCGAGAAAATCACCGTAACCGTCTTTAAAGTTACCGGTGAGACCAATACCGACGATCTGTCTCCTGCGCCAGATGCCTGGTCACGTCCTGATATCCCACTGCACGCGCTGGCGATGCTGAAGAACGAACGTGAAGGCATCCATCC
>Ga0116227_10014973_pt1 | contig 11618 bp, 13 predicted proteins | sample S1TSphgellanicum_FD_89693 | JGI IMG/M metagenome (GOLD analysis project Ga0116227, IMG submission 89693) | Host-associated microbial communities from peat moss isolated from Minnesota, USA - S1T2_Fb - Sphagnum magellanicum MG | ecosystem: Host-associated > Plants > Peat moss > Unclassified... | reverse complement strand
ATTTTGCTCGTAACTGGAACTCTTTCACGCGCATTGCGCCTCTTCGCCCTCGTGGTGCTGTGCTTCGCCGTCTGCCCGCACCTGAAGGCGAATGACATTGCCCCGGCGCCCGCTCCCGCGCCTGCGAGCGCGCCCGTGCCGACGCCCTCAAACGCGCCCGCACTCGTAGCCGTACCCGAAGCCAAGCCCGACGCCAACCCTTTCCCGCAGCCGCCGGAACTCGACCGGGATGTGCGCTTTTGGATTCGCGTCTACACCGAGGTGACCACTGAACAGGGGTTGCTGCACGATGACTGGAATCTCGGCATTGTGTACGAAGTGCTGCGTTTCGACGCCGGCGAGTCGCCGAAGCAGCGCGAACGTACGGTGATGGCGGCCAAAGCTCGCTATGCGGCTCTACTGCGGCGCTTTGCCGCCGGCGATACGGATAACTTGACGGCTCACGAGCGGCGCATTTTGCATGCCTTCGGTTCCACGGCTTCGCCGGCGGTATTCCGTGACTCCATCGATCGCATCCGTTTTCAATTGGGGCAGGCGGACCGCTTTCACGAGGGTTTGCAGCGGTCTCAGGTTTTCGAGCGCAACATCTCCAAGGTGCTGGCGCAACGCGGCGTGCCGCCGGAGATCGCGGCGTTGCCCCATGTGGAGTCGTCCTTCAATCCGGAGGCTTACTCGCGGGTGGGCGCCGCCGGGCTGTGGCAGTTCATGCCGTCCACCGCTCGTCGCTACATGCGCGTCGACTCTCTGGTCGATGAGCGGTTGGATCCTTACACCGCCACGGAGGCCGCCGCCAATTTGATGCTGTACAACTATCGGTTGGTGGGTACCTGGCCGTTGACGGTGACGGCTTACAACCACGGGCCTGGTGGTCTGCGCCGAGCGCAGGAAGAACTGGGAACCAGCAATATCGAAGTCATCGTCAAGCGCTATCAGGGCGCGACCTTTGGATTTGCCTCCCGTAATTTCTACGTGGCCTTCCTGGCGGCGCTGCAGGTCGACCGCAATGCCGAAAAATTCTTCGGACCGCTGACGCGCTATCCGGACACCGAGAGCACCACCGTGGAATTGCCCGACTACGTTCCGGTGGAAGCGCTGGCGAAAGCCTTCAAGGTGGACATGGGCGCGTTGCGGGTGCTCAATCCGGCGTTGCGGCCACCGATCTGGAGCGGCGCGCGCCTGGTGCCGCGCGGCTATCGGCTGCGCCTACCCGGCACGCCACCGCCGGCGGAAATCGCGGCGGCATTGACGCGCCTGCCCGCCTCGCAACGCTATGTCGCTCAGCGCAACGATGGTATTCACAAAATGCGCCGGGGCGAAACATTGGCGGGTGTAGCCGCGGCCAGCGGCGTCTCGCTGAATCGCTTGTTGGCTGCCAACGGCTGGAGTGCGGGACATGAGGCGAAGCGCGGCGAAGCGGTGAAAATACCGGCGCCGGTCTCGCGCGCCGAGGCCGCGGGCGCAGCGCCCGTCGAGGCTGCTACCGGCGTGCCCGTCGAGCCTGCCGCGGGTGTGGCGGTCGTGGCGCAAGCCGCGCCAAACGTGCCGTCCATCAAACCAGCGGCGCTTCCGCCGCCACCCCGCGAGCCGGTGTCGGAACGGCAGGCCGAGAGCGCGGCGCTGTTGCCGGCCGCATCTCCGAGCAGCGGTGGCGACCCGACGGATTACAGCGTGGATGCCGACAACAAAGTGATTGTTCAGGCCGCCGAAACGCTTGGACACTTTGCCGACTGGACCAAGATCAGCAAAGAGCAGCTGCGCGCGCTCAACAGGCTGCACAAGAATGCCCTGGTGACCTTAGGTCACAAGGTCAAACTGGACTTCTCCAAGGTCAGCGTCGCGGACTTCGAGACCGTGCGGCGCAGCTATCATCGACAGCTGCAAGAGACATTCTTCGCCACTCATCGCATCGCTGGAACCGACAACTATGTCGTGAGGCGCGGCGAATCGCTGTGGCTCATCGCCCAACAGCACGCCGATGTGCCAGTCTGGCTGGTTGCACAATACAACCCTGATGTGTCTTTCAGCGACGTTCGGCCCGGCACGACGATCACGCTGCCGCGCGTGGAGATCATCAATCGCCAGTGATGCCGCGGGCCTCGATGAATTCATGCAGTGGCGCGCGGGTATCAGCGCTCGGAATGAAGGCGAGGCTGCCGGCATCGGCTGTGGCGACCCTCAGCTCCAGCTTCTGGCTGGCGGCCAACTGCTTCAGCATGTCGACGTTGAGATTGAAGTAGGCGGTCTGACCCCAGGATGCCACCGGTTCATAGGCGCTCCGTCCCAACTGAGGGGCGTCCATCGGAACCAACGTCAGGGTCGCGTCGTCCAACACGATGGTGATGGCGGCTGGCGCGCGAATATCTGCCAGTACTCGATCGGCGCCAGGGGCGATATGCACCCAGAGGCCGTAGGCCAGGGTGCCGCTGCGATCCCACTCGATGGGTCCGATATAGGCAAAACTGATGTGCTTGCCCAGCGTGCCGAGTACATGCATGCCCTCCTGATGGAGGGCGGGAACGAATTCCAGCGGCTCTTTGAGTACTCCCACGGTCATGGCCGTGCGGTCATCCAAGTATTCCACCGGCTTCGAGCCGTCTGTAGCGCAGGCGCTGAGCAGAGCCAATAATAAAATAACGGGAACCCTTTGCATTCGCATGGTTCGCAGTATACCGGGACGTGAGGTATAGCCGATTATTCAGTGGTGACGACGCGGTATAATTTTCTTATGACAAAGCCGTCTTGGCGCCGTTTGGGCGTTTTCATTCAAGTTGCCGTGCTCGGGCTCGCCTGTTGGGGGGCGCCCGCCGCTGCATCGGGCGAGAACATTACCGCGGCTGACCATGTGGTGGTTCACAAGGCGGAGCGTAAGCTGTATCTGTATCACGGCACTCAATTGCTGGGCGTTTACAAGGTGGCTTTGGGTTTGAGTCCCGTCGGGCAGAAGGAGCGAGAGCGCGATTTCAGAACGCCGGAGGGCCGCTACTACCTGTCACGGCGCAACACTCGCAGCGACTATTTTCTCTCCATCCAGGTGTCCTACCCCAGCAAGCAAGATGAGTTGCGCGCCCGTAAGAACGGTTGGGCCCCCGGGGGCTCCATCATGATTCACGGCTTGCCTAACTCGCCTCATCATCCCGCAGCGTATTATGCGTCGAGCGACTGGACCGATGGCTGCATTGCATTGTCGAATTCCGACATGGTCGAAGTCTGGATGCGCACCCAGGACAATATTCCGATCGATATCTATCCTTAAGAGAAGGTGCGTGAGTGGAAACCTCGATTCTTTCCTCGGACATGGTGGACGCGCGGGTGGCGCCGAAGGGCAGTTTGGAACACCTGTCGCAGCAGGAAATCGCCAAACTCCTGGACTCCGGACAAGGTGGTCTGTATCCGCTGTTCCGCAAGTGTGCGCTGGCGGTGCTGAACTCCGGCAGCAACATCGATGATGCACGCCTGATATTCGAGAAGTACAAGGACTTCGATCTGCGCATCGTGCGCCAGGCCTGGGGCATCAAGCTCGAGATCAAAAATGCTCCGGCGGCGGCCTTCGTCGATGGGGTGATGATCCGCGGGCTGAAGGACCATCTGTTCGCCGTGCTGCGCGATGTGGTGTTCATTTCCAACGAGATCATGGAAAACGGACGCTATGATCTGAATTCATCGCCCAGTATCACCAACGCCGTGTTTCACATCCTGCGCAACGCAAGGGTGCTGGAGCTGCAGGTCAGGCCCAATTTGGTGGTTTGTTGGGGCGGTCATGCGATCCGCCGCATCGAATACGACTACACCAAGAAGGTCGGCTATGAGTTGGGACTGCGTGGTTTGGATGTGTGTACGGGATGCGGCCCGGGTGCGATGAAGGGACCGATGAAGGGCGCCACCATCGGGCACTCCAAACAACGCATCGTGGACGGGCGCTATTTGGGCATCACCGAGCCGGGTATCATCGCCGCCGAACCGCCCAATCCCATCGTCAGTCAGCTGGTCATCATGCCGGACATCGAAAAGCGGCTGGAAGCGTTCGTGCGCCTGGGCCATGGCATCGTGATTTTCCCGGGCGGCGCCGGCACGGCGGAGGAGATTCTGTACCTGCTCGGCATTTTGTTGGATCCCGCCAATCAAGCGCTGCCATTCCCCGTGGTGTTCACGGGGCCGGCGGACAGCGCCGAATACTTCGAGCAGATTCACCAGTTCGTTGGCGCAACCTTGGGCGCGGCGGCGCAGTCGCGCTACAAGGTCATCCTCGACGATCCGGCGTCCGTGGGGCGAGCCATGGTGCAGGGGATGGCCGAAGTGCGCGACTACCGCCGCCAGGCAAAAGACTCTTATGGGTTCAATTGGCTGCTGAAAATCCCGCTGGAGTTCCAGAGGCCGTTCGAGGTGACTCACGCCTCGATGCGCGCGCTCACGTTGTCGCAAGACCAGCCGATCCATGAGCGAGCGGCCAATCTGAGGCGCGCTTTTTCCGGCATCGTCGCCGGCAACATCAAGGAATACGGCGTCAACGCGATCGAGCGCCACGGGCCGTTCGAATTGACCGGTGAAGCGTCCATCATGGAACCGCTGGATGCGCTGCTGCGCTCCTTCGTGGCTCAAGGGCGTATGAAATTCATCGGCACCGAATACAAACCGTGCTACCGACTCGTGGCATGACGGAAGCCCTGAGCATCGAATATCGCTTCGATCTACCCAATGGCTCGCGCAAGCATCTTGAACTGAAGTTCAGCGCCGCGGATTTCCGTCTCATCAACCGGGTGACCGAGGAGCCGCCTTTCTGGACCGAACTGAGATTCAATCAATGCGGCAACTGCCCGCTGCATTCCCGGCAATCGCCGCAGTGCCCGGCGGCGCTGCACATGGTTCCCGCAGTCGAGGCGCTGAAGGAGTTGGTGTCTTTCGACACGGTGGGTGTCACGGTCATTCAAGCGGAGCGCACCATGCATGCGGAAACCAGCGCTCAACAGGCGATGAGCTCGGTGCTGGGTCTCATCATGGCCACCGCAGGTTGCCCGTGGACCGACCACCTGCGGCCGATGGCGCGTTTCCATTTGCCCTTTGCGAGCGAGGCGGAGACCGTCTATCGCAGCGTTTGCATGTTTCTGTTGGCTCGCCACCTGGCAGGCAGTGCCGACTCCACCAGTTTTGCGGGATTGCACAACCTTTACGAGAATTTGCACGTGGTGAATCGCGATATGTCACGTCGCCTGGGTGCCGCAACGCGAACCGATCCGGCGCGCAACGCCATCGCGCTGCTCGACTCGTACACAACCTTGTTGCCCGCAGCACTCGATGGTTCGCTCGAGGAATTGAAGCCGTTGTTCGACGCGTGGCGGAAGTCTGAAATTTCAGCGATTTAACTTACCGCGACACTCTGTGAGATGCGTATCCCAATGCTCGTCGCCAGTACGCGACACCTCCGGAACGCCGTGACACAGTTCCTCTCGACAACATCGAGCGACACGTATCGTCGTTCCATCGACAGAGGCAACCCAGATGAGCGATGTAAAAAATCCTACGCGATATACCGGAGTGGACCGCAGGGCTCCGCGCGGAGATGCTACGGTTGCGAAAACCGGCGGTCGTCACGCGGCGATCACCAACAGTTTGTACAACTGGCACAGCTACAAGAGCTGGGCCGAAAAAGCCCGCGGCAATTTCGACGAGAAAAAATAAACCGCGACGCTAGGGGAGCTGCCGCCAGGGAAGGTCAGGCGGTTTCCGGCAGCGGATTGATACCTTCGGTCGGCTGTGCTGTTTCCTTCGCCTTGAGCCATTGCAGCATCGGCTGCCAATCTTCCAGATCCTGTTCGACGACGTAGCGCTTCATCTCGTGGATGCCGACGCCCAGCTCCGCGGCACGCACGTAATTTTGCGAATCGCGCAAAGTGGCGACCACCGGAATGCGCAGCGTCTCCAGAAAACGCATCAGCGATTGATAGATCAGCGTATTGCGTTTCACGCGGTTGGCCACCACTCCAATCCGGTATTCATCGCGCCGCACTTTGGCTATCAACAGCAGGTCGGCGATGCACCTCGAACAGGCGTGGATGTCGATGTCGGAAGGCAGCACCGGTACGATGATGGCATCGGCGTTGCGCGTGTAGTTCGGCATCTCTTGCGCGGGCACCGCCGCCGGCGTGTCGACCACGATGTGCGCCGCATCGGGGGGCACCCGCATCTGCCAAGCCTTGGTCATGCGCGAATTGCGCTCGAAGGCGGCCACACCGTGGATGAAGGGCTGCTGTGCGGTGCGCTTTTTCAGCCAGCGGGTGCTCGACCCTTGAGGGTCGTTGTCGGAAAGCAACGGGTGGTCGCCCTGGCTCGCGAAATAGCTGGCAAGATTCGTGGCTATCGTCGTTTTACCTGAACCCCCCTTGGGATTGAGGACGAGAATGCGCTGCATCATCGGAAGCGTACGCAGCCCCAGCCGGCATGGCAACAGGCCCCGCACCCCAAGTTGTGATTTCACTCACGCCGGTGCGCCGGAAGGCTGTCTTAGACTGGCGCGCATGGAATGGATGTTACAAGTGGTCGATGAGTTCGACGATGCGGTCGGCGCGTTGCGCATGGTTGCCATGGGTTGGCGGGCTGAAGTCGGTCTGGTGGTGGCCGGCGGTGTGGGCGCAGGCGCCCTCTACGCGGCCATCATGTCCGGCGCTGGTTGAATCCACCTCAGCCTTGAATCCACTGAAGTGCATGAAATGCATTAAGATGCCGCCATGGCGTCGCGCACGGTTTTCCCAATTCTCTTATCCGCTTTCCTGGGAGTGCTCAGCGCTTGCGGCGGCTCTGCTGTTGAAACGGCGCCGCCTAGCCCTGTGACGGCCCTGCAATCCACCGTGTTGAAGCCGGGCAGCGGCGCCAGCGTATCAGCCGGGCAAACTGCCGTGATGCAGTACACGGGCTGGCTGTACGAGGCGTCGGCGACAGACAACAAGGGCAAGCAATTCGACAGCTCGCGCGGCCGCGGTGCTTTTAAATTTCCCTTGGGTACCGGCTCGGTGATCAAGGGCTGGGATCAGGGTGTGCTGGGGATGAAGATCGGCGAGAGCCGACGTTTGGTGATACCGCCTGATCTCGCGTATGGCGACAAGGGAGCCGGCGGCGTGATTCCGCCGGGCGCGACCTTGATATTCGACGTCGAACTCGTCGGCATTGAGTGAGCGGATTTCCATCCCCCGCCCGGCGGGGAATCTCGAGGTTCTGATGGAGCAGGCGGGCGGCGCCGAGAGCTACGCCGTCATCAGTTGTTTCACGGACATTTGCACGAACGGCGCGATGCCGTGATCGCTTCAATGCGAAGCGGCTGAGTACTTCTCAGCCGCTTCGCATACGAACTCGAAATCAGTTCACGAATTCCTTCAGCGTCTTCAGCGCGGCGATGCGCACTTTCTTGCTGGCCGGTTTCGCCTTGAACATCATCTTTTCGCCGTTGAAGGGGTTCACGCCCTCACGCGCCTTGGTGGCGGGCTTCTTGACGACCTTCATCTTCAACAAGCCCGGCATGGTGAACAAGCCGTGGCTGCGAAGACTCTTCTTGATCGAGCCGGCCAGCGAGTCAAACACGGCTCCGACCTGCTTCTTCGAGAGCTCTGTTTCCTTCGAAATGGTAGCGAGAATTTCAGACTTGGTCGGTGCTGCATTCTTTTTCGCCATATTTAATCTCCTACTGATGTTTGCGTGCGCGGGCAGGTGATGCCCAACGTGGACGAAATGCCCACTTATTCAACTCGGCGCCGAAAATAACATAGAAAAAAGCCGATGTTTAGCGCATTTGAAAAAAAAGATATCCGAAGAAGATGCGTTTCGCGCTGGTTTTTCAGGCTTCTGCGCCTTGCCAAAAGGGCTGGCCTTTGGGTGCGCGCGAGATCGGCCGGTGCTGGTTCACTGTATTTTCAGGCATGTACGCGCCGATATTCAACGTATTAGCACCAGCAACGCGCCGATGATGATCGACACCCACAGCACGGAAAAATCAATCTGTCCGATCGGCGGAATAATTTTGCGCACGGGTCGTAAGATGGGTTCACACAGTTGCGCAAGCAACCGGACGCCGGGTGCGTAGCCGCCCGGCGACACATAGCTGGTGAGCGCGTACAGCAGCAGGGCGAACAGGTACACATTCAGCACCAACCGGACCAGATCCACGAGCGTGATGCGCAGAAACAGCTCCATATCGCCGATCTGCTGGCCCGACAAGGCGATGATGACGAAGGAACGCAGACATGCAATCAGCAGTACCGCGAACACGGTGGCGGTGTCGACCTTGCCGATCGGCGGCAGCAGCTTGCGCAGCGGCAAGATCAGCCAATTGGTGATGCGCACGATGGCATCGGCCATCGGGTCGCGGAAGTCGGCTCTGACGAGCTGAAACAACAGGCGCAGCAGAAACGCCAGTGTCAGCAGCCACAGCAACGTATCGACGATGTATATAACCGCTTGCATATCGGGTGTTTCGCGCTAGGGCTGACCGAACTCGGCGGCAAGTTCCGCAGAGCGGTGGTCCGCAGCCGCAACCGCTTGTGCGACGATAACATGAAGGCCCGCGGCTTCCAGAACCTTGAGCGCCGCGGCTGTCGTGCCGCCTTTCGATGTCACCTGCTCGCGCAAAACGCTCAGCGAGTCGGGCGACTGCCGCGCCATCTGCGCGGCCCCAAAAGCCGTTTCCACAGTGAGCCGATGCGCGATCTCGCGCGGCAGTCCGCGCTGCTCGGCAGCGGCTTCCAGCGCTTCCATGAAAAGAAAGAAATAGGCCGGGCCGCTGCCCGACAGGGCGGTGACGGTATCCATTTGCGATTCCTGCTCCACCCAGACCGTGGCGCCCACCGCCGCCATGACGGATTCGGCCAATGCACGGTGGGCCGCGCCGACTTGAGAGGGCGCGTATAGCCCGGTGGCGCCGCATCCATTCAGCGCCGGGCGATTGGGCATCGCGCGCACGATCGCGATGTTTCGACCGATCCAGCGCGTCAGCGCCGCATGCGGAATTCCGGCGGCCACCGAAATCAGCAGTGCACGGCTGGTGTCCAAGTGCGGTGCCAGGCCGAGTGCAACGGCGCGCATCTGCTGCGGCTTGACTGCCAGTACGATGATATCCGCGCTGTTGGCGGCTGCGGCATTGTCGTCGGTGGCCGCGATGCCGTAATCCTCGACGAGACATCGACGCTGTTCGGGGCTCGGGTCGGCCACTATGCAGCGGTGATTGGGCAAGCCGCGCCTCAGCAACCCGCTGATCAAGGCCGCGGCCATATGACCGCCGCCGATAAACGCGAGTTTGCCGATGTCCTGCATGTACTTCCCTTCAGACTTGACTGTTGCGGCTGCCAAAAATGGCGGTACCGATTCTGACGATGGTCGCGCCTTCGGCGATGGCGGACTCGAAGTCTCCGCTCATACCCATCGACAGTGTATCGAGCTTGAGACCGCCGGCGTTCAGCTCTTGCAACAGGCCGCGCAGGCGGCCGAAAACCGCCCGCTCGGCGGCGGCATCGGGTTGCGGCGGCGGCACGCACATCAGCCCTCGCAGCTTCAAGCGCGGCAATTCGACCAACTCAGCCGCCAGCGCACGAAGTTGGGCCGGCGCGACCCCGCTCTTGTTGGGTTCCGGAATCAATTCCACCTGCAGACAGATATTGAGCGGCGCAGCGTGGAAAGGTCTTTGGCTCGATAGCCGCCGTGCAACATGGATGCGGTCGACGCTGTGTACCCAATCGAAGCGCGCCGCGATATCGCGTGTCTTGTTCGATTGGATGGCGCCGATGAAATGCCATGTCAGCGCCAGATCAGCCAGCAGCTCCTGCTTCGCCAACGCCTCCTGGAGGTAGTTTTCGCCGAAATCCGTGACGCCGGCGGTGGCGGCCTGGCGGATGGATTCGGCAGTCTTGCCCTTGGAGACAGCGACCAGAGTGATCCCGTTGGGATCCCTGCCGGCGGCAATCGCTGACTTAAGTATCCGGGACCGGACGTGGTTCACATGAACCATGGAATTCTGCGGACCAATTAACATATTGGGTGACAACACCCTCTTATATACTGCTTCTGGCTAAAACCAGTCGAATTAGGAGCCGTAAATGGCGGTCGATATTGCGCAGCTGCTCGCCTTCGCGGTGAAAAACAACGCATCTGACCTGCATCTGTCGGCCGGCGTGCCGCCGATGATCCGCGTCGATGGCGACATGAAGCGCGTCAATATGCCTGCCCTGGTGCACAAAGAAGTGCACAGCATGGTGTATGACATCATGAACGACAAGCAGCGCAAGGCCTTCGAGGAGTTCTTCGAAACGGACTTTTCGTTCGAGATCCCCAAGCTGGCGCGCTTTCGCGTCAACGCCTTCAACCAGAATCGCGGCGCCGGCGCCGTGTTTCGCAACATTCCGTCCACCATTCTGTCCTTGGACGAATTGAACGCCCCCAAAACTTTCAAGGATCTGTGCATGCTGCCACGCGGTCTGGTGCTGGTCACCGGGCCCACCGGCTCGGGTAAGTCCACCACGCTGGCGGGCATGGTCAATCATTGTAACGACAACCGACCCGATCACATCATCACCATCGAAGATCCGATCGAGTTCGTGCACGAGAGCAAACGCTGTCTGGTCAACCAGCGCGAGGTGCACCGGGATACTTTGGGCTTCAGCGAGGCCTTGCGCTCCGCCCTGCGCGAAGACCCCGACGTGGTGCTGGTCGGCGAAATGCGGGATTTGGAGACCATTCGACTGGCATTGACGGCCGCGGAAACGGGACATTTGGTATTCGGGACGCTGCACACCAGTTCGGCGGCCAAGACCATCGACCGTATCGTCGACGTGTTCCCGGCGGCGGAAAAGGACATGGTGCGCGCGATGCTCTCGGAGAGCTTGCGCGCCGTCATTTCTCAGACTCTAATGAAGCGGGTCGGTGGCGGCCGTATCGCGGCGCATGAAATCATGATCGGCACGCCGGCGATCAGAAATCTGATTCGCGAAGGCAAGATTGCGCAGATGTATTCTGCGATCCAGACCGGACAGGGCCAGGGCATGCAGACGCTGGATCAGTGCCTGCAGGACATGGTGCAGAAGGGTGTGGTCAGCCGCGAAGAAGCGAAATACAAGGCCCAGAATAAGGACAGCATCTAAGATGGAACGCGAACAAGCCATACGGCTGATGCAGGACCTGCTGCGACGCATGGTGGAGAAGAAAGGCTCGGACTTGTTCATCACCGCGGGATTTCCCCCGGCGATCAAGGTTGACGGTGAGATTCGTCCGCAGTCGGATCGCTCGCTCAGCCCCGAGCAAAGCGCCGGCCTGGTGCGCGCCATCATGAACGATCGGCAAACGAAAGAATTCGATTCGACCAAGGAATGTAATTTCGCGATCGCACCGCCGGGCATCGGCCGCTTCCGCGTCAGCGCCTTCATCCAGCAAGGTCACACCGGCGCGGTGGTGCGAACCATAAACGCCAAAATCCCGACTCTCGAGGAACTCGAGCTGCCGCCGATTCTGAAGGAAGTGGTGCTGTCGAAGCGTGGTTTCGTGATCCTGGTCGGCGGCACCGGTTCCGGTAAATCCACCTCGCTGGCCGCGATGGTCGGCTACCGCAACGAAAAAACCCGCGGACACATCGTGACCATCGAGGATCCGGT
>Ga0116227_10014969_pt1 | contig 11620 bp, 6 predicted proteins | sample S1TSphgellanicum_FD_89693 | JGI IMG/M metagenome (GOLD analysis project Ga0116227, IMG submission 89693) | Host-associated microbial communities from peat moss isolated from Minnesota, USA - S1T2_Fb - Sphagnum magellanicum MG | ecosystem: Host-associated > Plants > Peat moss > Unclassified... | reverse complement strand
GCCGCTGCGTCTGACTCGGGCGGGAAGACGTGACCGAACTGCGCGGGTGCACTTGATGCATCAGCAGCAGCATCTGATCATAAGCAGCACACACGAGCAAACATGGACATCATGAGCATGTGTGCAGCAGCACTGTTGCCTCATGCGCACGTGTGTGCAGGCTGACCTGGCTTGCGTCCGGCAGTGTCTTCATGCGCGGACTCTTCGCCGGCATCTTCCGCAGCGTCCGCATCGTCCATCGCCTCCTCGTCAGTCTCGCCAACCTCAGTGACTGCAGGAGGAGGCAGCTTGATGTCACCGTCGGACATCTTGGACGAGCGCTGAGAGGACAAGCTGGGAGAAGTGGTGGGCGGCGTCACCTGTCCCGCTGGAGGCACAGCGGCTGCTGCAGGCACAGCGTGCGCAGCTGCAGCTGGCGGATGTGTGTCAGCTAACACTCAAACATTTTGACTCAGACTGAACCCAGTCTGGGTTTGAAAAAACACGAATTTGATATATATCAAGATTATGCATTGATAATCACTTTCTTTGGTGTTTGATTGTGATGCTGATGTTTGGGCCGTTTTTTTTGGGCCATGGACAGGCAAATCCGTTTTGACCGCCTACACGCATGCGCAGCGCGTCGCCGTGGCCAGTCGGTCTCCATGTAGTGTCAGATGATGCCACAGCATAGGGGGAGCACACATGCACTTGCAAACAACAAGCTTCGAGCATCGGAGAAGGAGCACTTGTGCTTTACTTGCGCTTGGAACGCTTACTGGCAGGTTTCCCGCTGCGACCTTTCTGCTGTCGAGGCACAGTGCTAGTTGCTGCTGCCGCCGCCGTTGCTGCTGTTACTGGCAGTGCAGGCGCTGCTGCTGCTGCTGCTGGTGGTGATGACGCAGCGCTGTTGCGCCCGCGAGTCTCTCTGGCCTCCATGGCTGCGACTGCGCCATCTTCCTCCTCGGATGGCGGATGATACTCATCAGCATCCTTGCCATCGCTGTGATCATCATCACAGTCGCTTGCTTCCACCACGGCGTCGCGCTTGCGGCATGCACGCTCCAGGGAATGCCGTGCGTGTGATGGCTGAGTCGCTGCCGTGGCTGCGTGCTCGGGCTCGTCCGTGTCGATGTCCATTGGAACAGGCTCGGAGTTGGAGACCGGCGCTGCTGTTGCGGAATCTGCCTCCGTAGATCGAACGCCTGCTGCTGCTGCTGCTGCTGCTACTGCTGCTGGTGGTGGTGGTGCTGCCACCGCTGCTGCTGAAGGTTCTGAAGTCGTGGTGTCTGCATCCTGAGTGAGATCCTTGTGCACCGCTTGGTGGATGGGCTCCTTGAGCTTCCACGACTTCTTGGATCGTGAGCTTTCCACATCTCTGCTCTTATTGAGCAGCAGCTGCTGCTTGCCCCACAAGATGAGAGCTGAGCCGCTGATGGCAGCCTTGTTCTCCGGCTCCTGTTCCTCGAACTGCGCCTGCACCGTCGATGGGCGACTGGGGTCGATGATGAGCTCGCGATTGATGAACGAGCAACTCGCGTACATGTTGAGCAGCCACGCGGGCCGCGCCAGCGGCTTCTGCTGAGCCTTCGACTCGTCAAGCAGCTGCTGCAGCTGCTGTCTCGACGTGCGCTGCTGGCGAAGCTGCTCGTCCCACCATACAGCGTTGGCCTTGACCTGCTTGCGCGGAGCTCCGACGTCGAAGCGCATAGTCTTTGAGTAGTCGATGGGAGACAAGTCCCAGTAGATGACAGTGAGCTCCAGAGATTTGAGCGAGCATTGGGCGTCGCCCACCTGCGGCTGCCGACGCGCGCGAGCTCCCGACTTGCGTTTGGCAGCACTTGTTGGCGCTTCCAGACCTGTGCTTGTGCTGATTGCAGCAGCAGCAGCAGCAGCAGCAGCAGCTGCAGCAGCTGCCTCTTCCTGCATACAGGCAGCAGCGTGTGCAGCTTCGTCTGCCTGAACACGAGCCACAGCTGCTCTTGCAGTCTCGTCCAAGCCGCGCACAGAGACGATCTCAGCCACAAAGAAGGGCTCCAGCAGTGAGTCGCTGCGCAGCACCGCCATCTGGCCAGGACGCGGTATGCCGTACCTCTGCATCCACGTCACGTCCACGCGGGGACCCAGATCGTCGACGATCGGCGTCTCGCCCTGGCCGCTGACCAAGTGGGCTGGATGGTCATGATATCTACGGCTGAGCACGAGTGGATCTGGAATCACAGCGCGCTGCACGTACGCGGGGATGATGTGCTCGTGCGCGCGTCTGAGCCACTTGGTCCACCACCCAGTGTGCGTCTGCCGCTCGTGGTGCACATCCTTGTACTGCGGGTCGTACAGATGATCGAGCATGGCATCCCACGCGCGCTGCTTGGCAGTGGTCTTCTTCTGACTGGCCTCCTTCTCCTGCGTGTCTGCTCCTTTGCGCCGGTGAATGGCGCCATGCCCGCAGTAGGCGGCGGCAAGATCGGCGCACTCAGGGCACACATTTCGCTGCTCCTGCTGCGCACCATCGAGGCGATCGAGCATTGCTCTGAAGTCCTTGTGCTCCGCAGCAGACATGGCGCCGGCTGCGTGGAACTTCTGCGCAGTCAGCCTGAGCTTGGCAGTCTCGACGACGAGCGGAGGGATTCTGAAAGGATCCGCGTCTTGCTTGTGGTCTTTCTTGTACAGCAAGGCACGCGTGGTCCACGCGCCTGTGGGCGTGATGAGGTAGTGGTGTTTGATCTCGCGGCCGTCCGCGTCGTGCTTGACAGTGGTGGAGTCGCACAGGTGCTTGTTGTACAGATACACGTTGCCGTCCGTAGTGTCCTTCATGATGCCGAAATTGTGCGCCTCTTTGATGTGTTTGAGAGGCGGCAGATCACCTGTTACTGCGTGCATGAGCCAGCCCTTTGCGTCGATACTGACGCTCTGCAGCTCGATGTGAGGGCTGAGCTCCGACAGCGGCTTGTCCTCGCGCTGGAACGAGTCCTTGACGAACTTGGTGAAGTCCTCCAGCACCTTGGCTGCCTCCTCCGACCACTCGGACGCCACTGACTGGTTCTCCATCATCTCGTTGAAGGCTGCTGCTTCGTCCGAGACTGGAGCAGCCGATGCAGGGGCCGCTGCGCCCGCACGCGCTGCCTGCCGCCGACGCATGAGGTTGATGAGCCCTTCAATGCGCGAGATGTATCGCTCGCGAAAGATGGTCCTCATCTTTTCGAACGTCTCCGCGTCGTGCACGCGCAGCATGCGAGCCCAGATGCTGAACAGCTGGTCCACAATGTCGTGCGTGTGCCCCACGAGCATGGTGCAGACGGTGACATGATGCACGATCCCGTGCAGCACCAGCAGACCGAGGAACCGGAACATCCACTGGTTCTTGCACTCGCCCGCGGCATTGTCGAAGATCAGATGCAGACGCTTGGGCCAGGAATGCCCTATGCCGTCTGACGGGTACTCTTCAGCGGCTCCCTCAGTGCGAGCGGCCTGCGCTGCGTCGCGCAACTCCTGCCAAGCTGCAGGGTCGCAGTAAGCTGCTGCTTTTGCAGCTGCAGCGCGAGCAGCTGCATCCTCTACGCGCGCTGCCTCTCGCTGCCGGAAAGCCTCCTCGTGCTTGAGCCACTGCAAGTCGAGAATGCGCTCCACGCTGACGATGCAGAGGTTGGAGTCCTTGCGCAGATCAGGAAAGTTGAGCAGCCCCAGCACAGGCTGCGCGCCGCCAAAGCAAAAGCCACCCTCAGCATGCACTTTCATTCTGTCCAGCGGCTCCAGATCCTTGTTGAAGCGAGCGCGGTGCGGCAGCTGCGTCTTGCTCTGATCCATGCCATCGAGCATGATGACTATGCACTCGGTAGGGTCACGCAGCGCTTCGTCCTTCTGCGCAGTCCCGTGGTCACGCTGGCGCTGCATGGCGGAGAGGTGGCTGGCCTTGGCGCAGCGATCGTCCATCTGCTGCTGCGGCGTGCGCTTGTTTGCGACGATGTAGTCGCTCTTGAGCTTGTTGTCGAACATGTCGCAATCAGCGCAGCGCATCAATGAGATGCTTGTGCCCACTGTAAGACGCAGGTTCTCGTGCTTGCGCAGCCACTTCCTGGCTCGGCCCAAAGTGTGCAGCTTGACTGGGATAGGCTGCGGCAATCCGCACTGCGTCTGCTCATACTGCGCCACTCGCTCAGCCAGCTCTTGCATGGTCTTGACGGGCAGAAACTTGATGACGGCGCCCACGTCTCGAATCTTGGGGTTTGGCGGCGAGTGGCCGACGAGCATGCTGAAGGCGCGCAGCGCCTGCACCACCCGATCGCGCTCGGTCGCTTGTCGCGGCGTGCGGATGGTGCCGTTGCTCTTGACCGTAGGATGATGCTGCCGCTCCGACTCATCCAACAGCTTCACGGTCTCGAACATCCAACTGCGGCTCTTGCCCATGAGCGCGCGAAAGCAGGACAGGCACAGATAGCCGCCTGGCCATGGCACAGTGTTTGTGATGTGCTCCCGCAGCATCTTTCGCACTTTGAGCTGAAAAGCGCTGCGGCTAGGGCTGTCGGCAAAGAAGTTCAGCCGCGCAGTGAAGAAGCTCACCACGTCGAGGGAGCTGTGGGTTGCAGTGATGTGCTCGCTGAGTCCGCGTGGCTGGTACGCGTCCGAGCCTGCCTTGGCGCAGCAGCTCTTGTACGCCGCCCAGTCCATCTCCAGCGACGGTCCGATGTCTCGCCAGCGCTGCGTGGTCACTGTGGCTGGTCTTGCCACGCTGGCTTCAGCGACGCTCCCAGCAGCACTCGCAGCAACTTGCCCAGCTGCGAACGATCCAGCGCGAACAGATGCCAGCACACTGGCTGCAGCAGAGCTCGCACTGCCAGCTTCCAACACAGCATCTACTCTGGCTGACTTGGGAATGAACCAATGCTTGGTGCGCTTGTCCAGCGCGAATTTCTCGAAGACAGCGTTGAGGGAATGGAGCTGCGCTGACGAGAAGGGTGCCTTGTTGTGCAGATACGAGACGCCCAGCTGGTTCTGCGTGCGCTGCGGATCTCGAATCTGCATCTTGGCGTACTTGCTCGGAGCTGCTGACAGCCCAGCAGTGAGCGCGTGCTGCTCGTGCGCGGACGTGCTAGATGTGCGATGACTCTGCTGTCGAAAAGGAGCAGGCTCAGCGGCAGAGTCTGAATCCGAGCTAGAAGCATCATCGCAAGCACTGCTGGCGGCGGAATCGGAGCTGCTGCACCAGCTACCCGAATCATCAGAATCAGAAGACACGTGTGCCTGGTGAGAACCGGATGTGCAGGGGCTGCGCATCAGCGGTGACGAGAGGGGGGGTCTGATGCCTTCAGCGAACGTGATCGAGCGTTGCGCAGACGGAATGAGCGCCCGTGCCGACAGATGTACCACTGGAGGCGGCGTCCAATCTGCAGAGAAGAAGGTTGATCTAGCAACATCCGAGGCAGCAGCAGCTGCTGCAGAAGCGCCGCTGGGTGGAGGCGGCGTCCACTGATCGTCTAGTCGTACGCAGATGCGGGAGGGCGATCCAGCAGTCTCGCAGCTCTGAGCAAGATGGTCGGGGCAGTAGAACTGGACGAGCTTCGACTTGACATCCGCCAGCGATGGCATGTCTGGCATGCCGAAACACAGCCTGTGCCGTGCGCGATTGCATGAGGCGCCGTTGCCCTGCACACCTTCGCACTGGATTAAAGGATTGTGCTGCGAGCAGTGTCGAGCAAAGCACACCGAGCAGTACTCCTCGTCGACGTATTCGGGATCCCAAAAGGATTCGCCGTAGTCGAGCAGCAGCTCTGTGCCTGCTCTGATGTGCTGCTCCTTGAGTGCCCACACGCCTCCGACTTGGGCGTCGACTACAATCTTGCCGCTCTTGCCCGGATGCAGTATCTTCGACACATCTGCCTTGCAGATAGACTTCAACATGCAGTTGGCTGAGCGCACAAAAGCATGACCAACACGTGAGCGAGGTTGCGATCGTGCTGACTGCGCTCAAACTTCTGAAGCGGCTGCGTCCCAGATGGCTGACCGTGCTGCTTGCTCCTCACGCCATCGTTGATGAGAGCACCATGCGATGTCGGATCACCAAGAATCAGCAATGGCCGAGCAGTGGCGGCGCCAGGCTCCCGGTAACGGATTTCTTTGAGCTGCAGAGACGTTGGGCAGTAGTACTGCTTGGTGAACTTGACGTGCAGCTTCTCGGTGATCAGCAGACCTGGGTAGTAGCAGATAGGCTTCTCTTTCTTCAGCGTGATGAGATCTTTCACCAGCGCAACGCCGCGCAGCCCCACGCAGTCCGGAATCGATGACACGATGATGGTGGTCTGCAGGCCGAAGCGCGGGCGCGGTCGAGTGAAGGGTTCATACGGCAGTGCGTCAAATGCTTCAGCATTGTCTCTGACGAAGCGCAGCAGATTGGCTTTCTGGGCTTCAAGCGCCTGCTCGCGGGTGGGCATGTGGATGAACAGAGCGCGAGCGTCGGGGAAGCGCGCCATGGCTGCGCACTGAGACTGCAGGGCGTTTGCTGAGAGAGCGAGCCGTCGATCAGCAGCCGCGAACACATCGTAAAGCACGTACAGATACAAGACACGTACATGTGCATGCTGTTGACACAGCTACACAGGCCGCTGTCGTTGTGCAACGAAGATGCATCAAAGCGGGAAATGCACCCTGTGAAACGTCTGCCAAGCTGTGAACCGTCTCATGCATATGGACGCTTCACAAGAAATCAGCCATCAACTCACCTCACTTTGCAAGCAGCTCATACTACTGAACAGCTGCTGTTGCATTCGCTGTGATCATCTCATCTGCTTTCTCTTGACTCCCCTCGCAATGAGCGCTGCTGCAGGCAGCGCTGCTGGAGCTGCGGGGGACGAGCCACTCGCGCTGCTCGTGTCCTTTCACTCCAACGGTCCGTACCCTGCAGTGGTAATTCCAGACGGCACGCTGCTGCTTCAACGCCCGTATCAGCTGCTTCATGAGAATGCGCCTTTCCTCGCGCCGCTGGTGATGAAGAAGCGACTGACCGCTGATGGTGGTCCGTCAACAACAGCTCAGCCAGTCTGCCGCATCGCCTAGCCGTTGCTTCTGCGCAGCTCATCCAAGACGCTTGCGCTTTCTCTCCTTTGTTGCTCAGTCATACAGTATGTTGTCTGCGATGGCGTGCTTGTGCTGCTGCATGTGCTGCTGGAGCTGGAGCAGCGGGTCGCCGTGCTTCGTCCCTCTGCACCTCTGTCAGTGCTGCTGCTTCCCATCCTGCAGCTGCAATCCAGCGCTCATGCGGCGCTCTGTGACTGCAGTCTTTCCGCCTCATCTCCTGTAGCTCCTCTCACTCCTCTCCAGCGCGATGGCAAGCCAAGTCAGCTGCACGTGCGCTTTTGCCAAAGCTTTGCGGAAGCTGCGGGCTCGCGCGAAGCACAGCACGTGCACGCGTTTTACGTCCCTGGCATCGACACTTATCTCGGCAGCGTCGGCACCAATGCGCAGCTACACGACATCGTCATTCCGAAGCTTCTCAGCGCGTTCCCTGCAGCTGCGCTCTTTCCGCCGCGACAGTGGGAGGACGTGTTCGAGCACAAGCAGCGCACCTACCAGCTGTTCGGGACAGACTTCATGCTGCCTTCGCTGTGGGTGGATATTCCCTCAGAGGAATCGCTGCCGGCGGCTGCTGAGGATCTGCTGCGCGGTCGAGCAGATGGCGAATGGATGGTGAAGGGCAGCTGGTCGTGGGGCGCTCTCACAGCCAATGTGATCACTGTCAAGGGCGGCGCATGTGCGGAACTGCCCGAAGTGCTGCTCTCTCTCTTCCACAAATCTCATCAGCGATGCGTTGGCATCCAGCAGTACGAGCCGAGCCTCCGCGAGTTCGAGATGCGCACGTATATGGTGCCGGACGATATCTGCCCTGGCGGCTGGCGGCAAGGCGTGAGCGTGCGCACCCGCTTCCACAGCAAGAGCAGCAGAGACTTCAGCTTCAAGCGCGACGTGGACGCAGAGATGATGCAGCCGCTGCAGGACAAGCCGCTCGCCATCGCTCGCTTCGTCGACACTTTGCTGGCCAAGCACGACGCCTACTTCCGCCAAGCGGCTGCGCTGGGCATTCCCGTGCTGCGCATCGACTGCGGCTACAGCGACGAGCTGCAGCAATGCTTCTTGAATGAGCTGGGCTGCATGGATCAGATTTCGTACAGCGCAGTGCATTCGCAGGATGTCGCGTGTGCGCATGGCCGTGGCTACTCTGTGGGCATTGCGCGGCTGCTGCAGTCGAGCAAGTAGATGCGCTCTGCTTGTCGGATGGTCCTCACGCGTCCTGTCTGTGTGCAATGACAGCCCTTCATCTCAGCTCGCTCAGCGGGCTTCCCCGCTCATGTCTTCTCCTGAGTCGGCAGCATCTGCGCCGACCCCAAGCCCACCGCCGCCCTCGCAGACTGGCGCTGAGCAGGCACGTGATGACGCCGGCAACTCACTTGCAGCTTCGCAGTCGCTCCCTTCTGTTGCAGCCACGCCATCGGCGACTGCGCAGCCGTTTGCTGTGATCTCTGATAAGCTGGCGCCGCCTCCGATGAAGGATGCTGTCGCGCAGGCAGCAGAGGCTGCGAAACCGCCAGCATCAAATGTAATGCCCAGCTCGTCCAGTGCTGCAGCTGCGACGCCATCAGCCGCGCCTGCTGCATCTGCTCTCGGCGCCAGCGATACAACGAAGCCTGCTGCTACGACCAGCGATGCTGCTCAGTCTGGCGCCATCACCACTGCATCGCCTCCTGCTGTGGCCGAGTCTGCTCAGACGCCTGCTGCTGCAGCGTCGAGCTCGCGTACAAGCAGCGCCGCAAACATTTCCTCTCCTCTGGCTGCCACGTCGGTGTTATCCGTCGAGCCGTCCAGTCGCAGCCCGCAGCTTTCCGACCAAGTCGGCAGTGAGGAAGAGGACGACGCCAACGACGGCATTGCTGACGAGCAGGTAGACGACGAGCAGGCTGACGATGAGCAGGCAGACGGTGAGCAGGCAAACGCTGCAGACGACGCCCCGATGGACGGAGATGACGAACGTGAGGACGGAGAAGACGATCAAGGTCACATCACCATGCACAAGAGGCTGGCATACGCAGTGATCTCGCAGATGGTGCGCTTGCCCCGGCGACACATCAAGTTTCCGCGTGACGTTTGTGCTAAACGTGTGCGTGATGTGTTTCGCTTCCGTGGTCTGCGCTTTGATCCTGCGTCTGGCGTTCCTCGGTGCTGCCACGTGCTGGTCCGCTCGTTCGTCATCAACACGCTCATCCAATGGATTCGCATGGCAGGGATGGAGCGCGACACCCCCATGTCCGAGAATGAGCTGCGCCACCAGCTGGAAGAGTCGAAGAAGGACTGGAACGAGATTGAGCATGAGGCATTCAAGAAGATGGCCCGAGCGAACGACGACGCTGACGTACACGGCAAGCAGAGCCTCACAGAGCTGCTGCTGTACTCTCGGGACATCAGCGACCACACCATACGCCGTGGCTGTGCGTTCGAGCCGCTCTTCCCTGGCTCGCTCGTGTCGAGCTGGCAGAAAGAGCACTTCAGATGGCGCACTCCGTTAGCAGTGGTGTGGGTGTTCGACAGGCAGGCACACAGCGCGCGCAATGATTCGCAGACTCTCTCCGCGTGGCAGAAGAGCATGCCGCTGCTGCCCATGTACACGTTCACTGTCGCCGGCGATGGAGACTGCATGATGCACTCCGCCATACTCGCAGACTCCTGCATCATCGAGCGTCTGACTAAGCCAGCGCAGCCCATCAGCCTCGCCTCTGCTACTACTGCTGCTGGTGCTGCTCAGCCTGCTGGCGCTGCTGATGCTGCTGCCGCTGAAGTCACTTACGAGGACTTTGACCGCCCTGGCGACGTTGGCACGAAAAATGTGCCGCCACTCAAGGACATCGCCACCACTGTGCTGGACGCCACTCGCTCTGCTACCAACGGACGCGTGCTCTCTGAGAGTGCGCAGCAAGTGTCTGGAGCGTTGCACAGCTTAGCCTACCGCGCTCAGTTAGTCATCACTGCACATCATGCACTTTGTGCAGTTGCAGCCCACGCAGCGGTCGCAAACTGATCTTGTGGCTTGGCAATGTTTGTCCTCAGCCTGTGCCACGCTGCTGCCGCGATGCCTACCTGCTACCGTCCCTCGCCGGCACTGATTGCCCAGCTCGAGAAGCCATCAGCTTCCCTCGACATCAACGAGGTGCTGCCCATGATGGCGTATCTGCACCGCGGCGGCTCTGCGTGCAGTGCTCTGTGGGATCGCCGCTACCAGCTGTGGCAGTCTGATCGCGCCATGCCCGGGGGAGTGGTGCTGCTCGAGCGTCACAAGTGGAAGAACGCCGAGCTGCCTGCCATTCCGTACAGCGCGGCCATTTTGGATGCAGAGCTGATGAAGAGCCCGTCTACGATGTCTGAGTGCGCGTCTCACATCAAGCAGCCGTTCTTTCTTCTCACGTACTCCAGCAACGATGCTGTGCTGAAGACTCGTATGAAGAAACACGCCGATCCGCAGAGCGCGCATGTGCAGCCGCTGATTCCAGCACCAAACCTGCTGCTGCGCGGCGTGCAGCATCCATTTTTCGCGATGCGCTGCACTGTGTGGTGGCCGTTCTCTCCATCCGTGAAGAACAAGCACTTCGTCACGCCGTATCTCTCCGGCTGGTTCGGCACACACAGCGACCAGTGCGCTATTGGCTCACCGCTTCCATGCGCAGAGGGCCGTCCGCTGCACTGGGCTGAGGCCGACGACACGGGAGCCTTCCAGGGCATCGTGCACTTCGGCTCAGTGGTCGAGTGGGTGACGCACGATAAGTCAGGCGATATGATAGCCAAGCAGGGTGTCGTCGTGCTGACAGCAGTGCGCTTGTCCAAGCAAACTGCTGACAAACATGCAGGGCTGGTGCCACACGTAAGCTCGCTGCTGTCACAAAGAAGCCCTACGCCGTGCGTTGTCGTCATCCCTCTCGCGCCGCCAGCTGCCGCAGTTGCAGCTTCCGCAGCGGCGGCCACTGCGCATGCTGACAAGGTCTGCTGGCAGGGAGGCGTCGCAGAGGGTGCAGAGTTGCAGATGGTGCAAACACGATGCATCTCGCGCATCTTCAGCGACTCGGAGCTGGGCAGCTTCGGCAGGCCGCACAAAAAGCGCACGAAGCTCACGCACGTGGAAGGGCTGGATGGAGTGTCGCGAACAGTGCAGCTGCCCAATCCCGCCGATGCGTCTCCTCTGCGCGATCTCATCACCAGCAAGGCCACCACTGCCAGCTTGGTGCACTTCATGCTGCAGTGCTCGCAGAACGACCAGGTGCCAGATGGCGGCAGCTTCCGCGATTTTCTGAAGGATGCGCGCGCACAGGCGTCACTGGACTATCCCGTGGACCGACTGCTCTGCGCGCGTGCTCGCATGAATTGCGCTCAGCCGCTGCCCGCTCCTGGGAGCCTCAAGCAAGCCAGCTTGGAGTCCCTCGAGCAAGACAAGACCATTCCGCTCAGCCCCACACAGTCCTCGGAGGATGCCGCCAGCGAGGTAGCCGGTCGCCAGTTCCAGCGGCTGGCAGGCCAGGTGTTCAAGCAGCCGGCCCAGTCATCTGGTCGCTCCCCGCGAGCGTCCGCGCAGAAGGCTCACGCAAAGATCGAGGCAAGCATCCAGCGCGATAAG
>Ga0116227_10014968_pt1 | contig 11621 bp, 9 predicted proteins | sample S1TSphgellanicum_FD_89693 | JGI IMG/M metagenome (GOLD analysis project Ga0116227, IMG submission 89693) | Host-associated microbial communities from peat moss isolated from Minnesota, USA - S1T2_Fb - Sphagnum magellanicum MG | ecosystem: Host-associated > Plants > Peat moss > Unclassified... | reverse complement strand
CGACCTGCGCCACGCACCCGCCGAGGCCCGCCGCCACATCGGCTACGTGTCGCAGAAGTTCGCGCTCTATGGCAACCTGAACGTCGGCGAGAACCTGCGTTTTTTTGCCGGCGCCTACGGTCTGCGCGGCGCCCGCGCGGCCGAACGCATCCAGGCCGTGACGGAGCAGTTCAACCTGGGCGGCGTCGCCGCCATGCCCAGCCTGCAACTGCCCGGCGGATACCGCCAGCGCCTGGCGATGGCGGCGGCGCTGATGCACGAACCGCAGATTCTGTTTCTCGACGAGCCCACCAGCGGCGCCGACCCCCTGGCGCGACGGGAGTTCTGGCGCCGCATCACCGCGCTGGCCGAGGAGGGCACCACGGTCGTCATCACCACGCACTTCATGGAGGAAGCCGAGTACTGCGACCGCATTGCCATCCAGGATGCCGGCCGCCTGCTGGCGCTGGGCACGCCGCTGGAGGTGCGGCGGCAGGCCGACCGGGGACAGGGCGCAGCGCCGGACATGGAGGAGGCCTTCATCGGCATCGTCGAGCGCGCGCGGGCCTTCGCGGCCGCACAAGCCGCCGCGAAGGCCGTGGCATGAGCGCCAGCCCCTGCGGCGGCGCCAGCTCCTCGGGCTTCTGGGCTCGCCTGCTCGCGCTGACGCGCAAGGAGTTCAGGCAACTGCTGCGGGACCGCAGCAGCCTGACCATCGGCATCGCCCTTCCGGCGCTGCTGATCCTGCTGTTCGGCTATGGCATTTCCCTGGATGTCAACCACGCGCGCGTCGCCGTGGTGATGGAGGACGCATCGCCGACCGCCGTGGATGTGCTCTATGGCCTGCGGCTGTCGCGCTACTTCACGCCGCTGACGGTGCGTTCGATGCACGAGGCACAGAGCCTGATGGCCGCGCACGAGGTCGACGCGATCCTGCGCGTGCCCAGTGACTTCACGAGCACGCTGTCGGCCGGGCAGGGCCGCTTGCAGTTGATCCTGCTCGGCGCCGATGCCGCCACCGCGCGCGTCATCGAGGCTTATGTGAACGCAGCGCTGGCGCAGTGGTCGCTGGTCAACAACGACCGCGAGGCCGGCCGCGGCGCCGTCGCGGCATTGGCCGCCGCCGCGCCCTATGGCCGCGTGGCGCTTGAGTCGCGCATGTGGTTCAACGCCGCGAACACCAGCACCTGGTACCTGGTGCCGGGCCTGATCGTGCTCATCATGACGCTCACCGGCGCTTTCCTCACTTCTCTGGTGGTGGCGCGCGAGTGGGAGCGCGGCACGCTCGAGGCCTTGTTCGTGACCCCGGTTCGGCCGACCGAGATCCTGTTGGCCAAGCTGATCCCGTACTTCGCCGTAGGCATGGTGGGTTTCGCCATGTGCCTGCTGGCGGCGCGCTTCCTGTTCGGTGTTCCCTTCGTGGGCTCGCTGTGGCTGCTGGTGGCCAGCTCGGTGCTCTACATGCTGGTGTCGCTGGGGGTGGGCCTGCTGATCTCGTCGGCCACCAAGAACCAGTTCATCGCCAGCCAGATGGCTTTGCTGACCGGCTTCCTGCCCGCGATGATGCTGTCGGGCATGCTGTTCGACCTGAACAACGTGCCGCCGGCGGTGCGCTTCATCGGCCTGGCGCTGCCGGCCACGCACTACCTGGATTTGGTCAAGACGCTGATGCTGGCGGGCGACGTCTGGCCCATCGTCCTCAAGGACGGCTCCATCCTCGTCGCCTACGCGGCCGTGCTGCTCGCCGCGGCGCGGATGGTGACGCGCAAGCGCATTGCTTGACCATGATCGACCTGCTCTTGCGCCTGCGCGCGCTGATCGCCAAGGAGCTGCTTTCGGTGCTGAAGGATCCCTCCAGCCGCGTGATCCTGTTCCTGCCGGTGCTGCTGCAAAGCCTGCTGTTCGGCTACGTTGCCACCTACGACCTCGCCAACGTGCCTTATGCCGTGCTCGACCTGAGCCGCAGCCCGACCTCGGCGGCCCTGCTGGCGAAGCTGGACGGTACCGGTTTCTTCCGTCGCGTCGCGACGCTGCAAAGCCAGGCCGAGATCGCACCGGTGATCGACCTGCAGCAGGCGCTGATGGTGGTGCAGATCGGCCCCCGGTTCGAGCAGCAACTGCTGGCCGGAGAGACGGCGCCGGTGCAGCTCATCCTGGACGCGCGCAACTCCACCACCGCGGCCACCGCCGCCGCCACCCTCGGCTCCGTCGTCGACACCTTCAATCAGGATCAGTGGCTGCAGCGCGGCGGCGCCGCGCCAGCCCTGGCGCTGCAGACAAGAGCCTGGTTCAACCCCAACCTGGAAACGCGCTGGAACTTCATGCCCGCGCTGATCGCCACGCTGTCGATGCTGCAGACGCTGCTGCTCTGCGCATTGTCGGTGGCGCGTGAACGCGAGCAGGGGACCTTCGACCAGCTGCTTGTAACGCCGCTGTCGCCGATGGAGATCATGGCCGGCAAAGCCATTCCGCCGATGCTGATCGGGTTGGTGCAATCGACGCTGGTGCTGCTGGTCACGCGCTTCTGGTTCCAGATCCCGATGGCCGGATCGCTTGCCACGCTGTACATCGGTCTCGCGGCCTTCATGCTCGCGGGCGTGGGCATCGGGCTGTCGATCAGCGCCCTGTCGGCGACGATGCAGCAGGCCGAACGCTACACCTTCGTGATCCTGCTGCCGATGATGATGCTCTCGGGGCTGTCCACACCGGTGGCCGCCATGCCGCGCGCGCTGCAGATCGCGACGCTGGTGAACCCGGTGCGCTTCGGCATCGATCTGGTGCGCCGCGTCTACCTCGAAGGCGTCGGCCTGGCCACCGTGTGGCCCGACATCGTGCCGATGCTGCTGGTCGCCGCGGTGACCCTGCCAACTGCGGCATGGCTGTTTCGGCACCGCCTCACCTAAAAGGTCCGATCCATGTCGACTCCCCGGCGCCTGATACCTCCCGCCATCCTGGTGATGCTGATGGCGGGGTGCACCGTCGTCGGCCCCGACTTCGTGGCGCCCGCGACGGTGGCGCCCGAGCACTGGTCCGACCAGCACGGGGGCGCGCCGGCGCTGGCCGCGCCGCCAGCTGCCAGCGCCACGCCGCCGGCCGACCGCTGGGCGGTGTTCGGCGACCCCGAACTGACCCGGTTGCAGGCGCTGGCGCTGCAGGCCAACGCCGACGCGAAGTCGGCGGCATTGCGCCTGCTGCAGGCACGTGCCATGCAGGCCACGGTCAGCGCGCAGCGCGGGGTGCAGGTGGCAGTGCAGGCAGGGGTGTCGCGCCAGCGCCAGAGCGAGTTCGGCAGCGCTTCGCGCCTGGTGAACGCGATCGGCGGCGCGGGCACGCCGCAGCTGTTGAACGTACTGAGTTCGCCTTTCACGCTCTACCAGGCCGGCTTCGACGCCTCCTGGGAGCCTGACTTGTGGGGGCGCGTGCTGCGGTCGGAGGAGGCGGCCCAGGCCGGCACCGACGAGCAGCAGGCGGCCTTGCGGCAGGTCCAGCTGGGCGTGGCGGCCGAACTGGCCCGCGCCTACTTCGTGCTGCGCGCGGCGCAGCGGCAGCATATGCTGGCCCGGGATGAACTGGCATCGGCACAGGAGATCGAGGGCCTTTTGCAGGCGCAGTTCCGCAACGGCTTGTCGGACGAGTCCGCACTCATCCGCCAACGCTCCCAGGTGGCGGCCCTGCGCGCGCTGCTGCCCAGCCTGCAGGCCCAGGAGGCGCAGGCGATCAACCAGATCACGCTGCTGTGCGGCACGGACCCCGGCAGTCTCAACGACGCGCTGGCGGCCGCGCGCATGGCGGGCACCGCGGTACCGCTGCCCGACCTGCGGCTGGGCCTGCCGTCCGAACTCGCGCACCACCGGCCGGACGTGGCCGCGGCCGAGGCGCGGCTGCATGCCGCCACGGCCGATATCGGCATCGCGGTGGCCGACCTCTATCCACGCATCACGCTGGGCGCGAGTTTCGGCCTGGAGTCGGTGGGCAGCGCGAAGTTCGGCGACTGGGGCAGCCGCCAATGGACGGTGGGCCCGAGCCTGAGCCTGCCCCTCTGGGACCAGGGCCGGCGCCAATCGACCATCACGCTGCGCAGGCTGCAGCAGCAGGAAGCGGCGGTGGCGTACCAGCAGGTGGTGCTGAAGGCCTGGCACGAGGTCGATGACGCGGTATCGGCCTATGTCGCCGAGACCCGGCGGGAGGTGCAGTTCACCGAGCGAACGCGGAATGCGCAGGAGGAGGAAGCGCTGGCGCGGGTGCGTCATGCCGATGGGCTGACCAGCTACCTGCCGGTGCTGACCGCCGCCATCGCCGTCACGGACGCGCAGCGCGACCTGGCCGACAGCCAGGCTCGCGTGCGAACGGCCTTGGCGGCCCTGTACAAGGCGCTGGGCGATGATGGCGCATTGCAGGTGGCCGCACCCTAGGGTGAACAGGCCCTGGAGCTGGCTGGTGTCTGCGTCGCAGCACGGGGCTCGCCGTCTGCCGCGCAGCCGCGGTATCGCGAGGCCATGCGCCAGGGTACGGTAACGCACGGACGTGCCAGACCGTGGCGCGCAACATGGCTGCTTCCCCCGTGCAACCCCCCACAGAGAACCCACCCATGACCCACCACCGTGCCCATTCTTCCGAGGGTGGCGTGATCGTTCGCTTGACCGGCAGGGCGCGGCGATGTACGTGAATGTCGCGGTCCTCAAGGAAACGCGGGCGCACGAGCGGCGCGTGGCGCTTGTGCCTTCGGTCGCCGCGAAGCTGGTCAAGCTGGGCGCGAGGCTTCATATGCAGGCCGGCGCGGGCGAGGCCGTCCACCTTGCCGATGCCGCGTTCGGGCAGGTGGCGGTGATGGCCGATCGCCTGGCCATGGTCCGTGGCGCCGACGTGGTGCTTGCCGTGCAGCCGCCTGCGCTGGACGTGGTCGATGCGATGAAGGAGGGTGCGATCCTCGTCTGCTTCATCTACGCCAACAACGAGCCCGCGCTGGTGCAGCGCCTGCTCGACAGGAAAATCACCTGCTTCGCCATGGAACGCGTGCCCCGCATCACGCGGGCACAGGCGATGGATGCCTTGTCGAGTCAGTCGGCGCTGGCCGGGTATTACGCGGTTCAGCTGGGCTCCACGCACCTGGCGCGCATCCTGCCGAAAGTCACGACCGCCGCGGGCGCCATCGGGCCCGCCAGGGTTCTGGTGATGGGCCTGGGGGTTGCCGGGCTGGAGGCCATCGCCACGGCGCACCGGCTCGGCGCCGTGGTCGAGGGCTACGACGTGCGCCCCGAGACGCAGGAGCAGGCGCTGTCCCTGGGGGCGACCTTCGTCGAGACCGGCGTGGATGCCCGCGGCAAGGGCGGCTATGCGCGTGCGCTGAGCGCCGAGGAGCAGACGAAGGTCGATGCGGTGCTCACCCGGCACATCCAGCAAGCTGACCTCATCATCACCACCGCCGCCATTCCCGGCAGGGCATCGCCCCAGCTGATCAGCCACGCGCAGGTGGCGGGCATGAAGGCCGGAGCCGTCATCGTCGACCTGTCGGCCGAGGGCGGCGGCAACTGCGCGGACAGCCGGCCGGGCGGCACGGTGCGGGTGGGCTTCGTGACCATCGTCGCGCCGCTGAACGTGCCTTCGCTGCTGGGCGAGGACGCGAGCGAGCTGTACGCCAAGAACCAGTACAACCTGCTTGCGCTGATGCTGAAGGACAACGTCGTCGCGATCGACTGGAGCGACGACGTGCTGGCCGGCACGGCGCTGACGCACGGCGGCAAGCGCATGGACGGCCACGCCGCCCTGGCGCAGGCCCCCGCCGCCCCCATTCCCCTGGCAACGCCATGAACTCCACACTCCACATCGGCGGCCTGGTGGCGCTCTACATCTTCGTGCTCGCGGGCTTCGCCGGCTGGGTGATCATCGGCCGCGTGCCGGCCATCCTGCACACACCGCTGATGTCGGGCTCCAACTTCGTGCACGGCATCGTGGTGGTCGGCGGACTCTCTGCACTGCTCAACGCCAGCACCCCGCAGGAGCAGGTGATCGGCTTCCTGGCGGTGCTGCTCGGCGCGGGCAATGCGGCGGGCGGCTATGCGGTCACCGACCGCATGCTGGCCATGTTCCAGGCCAGCGGCGGCAAGGCGGCGGGCAGGAAGCGCGGCGCGGTGAAGGCCTTCCAGGCGAAGAAGCGCTGAGGACCGGCATGCGCGCGCTTCTTCCTTCCCTGGCCATCGGCATCGCGGGCCTCATGGCCGCCTTCCTGTTCCTGTTCGGCCTGCTGCGCATGTCGTCGCCGGTCACCGCGCCCTCGGGCATCCGGGTGGCCGGCGTGGGCATGGCGGTGGCGGTGCTGGCGAGCTTTCTGTATGCCTTCGACGTGAGCGCGGCGGCACGGCCGCATCTGTGGGTCAACATCGGCCTGGCGGCCGTGGCGCTGGGCGTGGGCGGCGGCGTGGCCTGGTGGAGCGGCAGGACGGTCGCGATGACTGCCATGCCGCAGATGGTCGCGCTCTACAACGGCATGGGCGGCGGCGCGGCGGCCGCCATTGCGGCCGTGGAGCTGCTTGGCGACAAGGCACAGGGCGCGGCCGCGCTGGCGGTGACCCTTGCGGGTGCGCTGATCGGCGCCGTGTCGCTGTCCGGCTCGGTGATCGCCTGGGCCAAGCTCGACGGCGTGATCCAGCAGCCGCTGCGGCTGAAGGGCCAGCAGGTGCTCAATGGCCTGGTGATGCTGGCCACGCTGGCGCTGGGTGTGTACATCGTCGGGGTGGCCCACGCCGCGTTCACCGCGCCGGTCGGCCTGCCCGTGCTGATCTACGCCTTCTTCGGCGGCGCGCTCGTCTTTGGCGTGCTGATGACGCTGCCCATCGGCGGTGCCGACATGCCCGTTGTGATATCGATCTACAACGCCTTCACCGGGCTCGCGGTGGCCCTCGAAGGCTATGTGCTGCAGAACCCGGCGCTGATGATCGCCGGCATGGTGGTCGGCGCGGCCGGCCTGCTGCTCACGCTGCTGATGGCCCGGGCCATGAACCGCTCGGTCGGCAATGTGGTGTTCACGCATTTCGGCGCCACGGCGAAGCAGGGAAAGAGCGCGATCAAGGGCGAACTCAAGCCCATGGCGCCAGGTGACGCCGGCATCGCCATGCGCTATGCGCGCTCGGTCATCATCGTGCCGGGCTACGGCCTGGCGGTGGCTCAGGGGCAGCAGAAACTCTATGAGCTGGTGCAACTGCTGCAGGCCGGCGGCGTGAACGTGCGCTTCGCGGTGCATCCGGTGGCCGGCCGCATGCCCGGCCAGATGGACGTGCTGCTGGCCGAGGCGGGCGTGCCCTATGACCTGATCTTCCAGCTCGAGGACATCAACGACGCGTTCGCCGACACCGACGTGGCGCTGGTCATCGGCGCCAACGACGTGGTGAACCCTGCAGCGCGCACCGACAAGTCGTCGCCCATCTTCGGTATGCCGATCCTCAATGCCGACCGCGCGAAGCAGGTCTTCGTGGTCAAACGCGGCGAGGGCAAGGGCTATGCCGGCATCGTCAACGCGCTGTTCTATGGCGACAACTGCCACATGGTCTACGGCGATGCCCAGGCCGTGCTGATCAAGATGATCGAGGCTGTGAAGAGCCTGGGTCTGCCGGCTGCCGCCTGATGCGCGGCCGCTCCTCGTTGCAACGGAATTTCCCCAGGAGAACCCCCCATGCCACCCAAGATGCAAGCCGCTGTCGTTGAGCAGTTCGGCAAGCCCCTGATCGTTCAGCAGGTCGACATTCCCACGCCCGGGGTCGGCCAGATCCTCGTCAAGACCGAGGCCTGCGGCGTGTGCCACACCGATCTGCACGCCGCCCACGGCGACTGGCCGGCGAAACCGGCGCTGCCCTTCATTCCCGGCCACGAAGGCATCGGCCGCGTGGTGGCGCTCGGGCAGGGGGTCACGGCGGTCAAGGAAGGGGACCGGGTCGGCGTGCCCTGGCTGTATTCGGCGTGCGGGCATTGCGAATACTGCCTGTCGGCCTGGGAAACCGTGTGCGCGCAGGCGCAGTTCGGCGGCTACACGAAGAATGGCGGCTTCGCCGAATACATCGTGGCCGACCCCAACTACGTGGCGCACGTGCCTGCGGGCCTGTCGGCCATCGAGGCGGCACCCCTCATCTGCGCCGGCATCACGAGCTACAAGGGCCTGAAGGAAACGGGCGCGCGGCCGGGCCAATGGGTCGTCGTCTCCGGCATTGGCGGTCTGGGGCATCTGGCGGTGCAGTACGGCCAGGCCATGGGCCTGCACGTGTGCGCGGTCGACATCGACGACGGCAAGCTCGCGCATGCGAAGCGCCTGGGCGCGGATGCCACCGTCAACGCCAGGCTGGGCGATCCGGTCGAGGCCGTCAGGAAGGCGACCGGCGGGGGCGCTCACGGGGTGCTGATCACCGCACCTTCGCTCGCGGCCTTCAAGCAGGGCGTGGGCATGACGCGCAAGCGCGGCACCTGCGTGCTGGTCGGGCTGCCGCCGGGCGAGTTCCCGACCCCGCTGTTCGACGTGGTGGCCAATTGCATCACCATCCGAGGCTCCTTCGTCGGCAACCGGCAGGACATGGCCGAGGCCCTGGGCTTTGCGGCCGAGGGCAAGGTCAAGGCCGACATCGAGCTGCAGCCGCTGTCGGCCATCAACACCGTTTTCGAGCGGCTCCTGCGCGGCGACGTGCCGTCCAGGGTGGTGCTCGATTTCAGCGCGCATTGAACCTGCATCCGGCGTGCGGCGCGCATCGCCTGCCCATCCTCCCTGAAGGACCCCGATCATGTTGAACAGCCTCAATCACCTGAACAGCGCCACTGTCACCGCCACCGATGGCCTCATCGGGCATGTGAAGTCGGCCTTCTTCGACGACCAGTCCTGGGTCATCCGCTATCTGGTGGTCGATGCCGGGACGTGGCTGGCGGACCGCAAAGTGCTGATCTCGCCCTACGCGGTGAAGCAGCCACTGGGCGCGGACAAGAACATCGAGGTGTCGCTGACCCGCGAGCAAGTGAGCCAGAGCCCGGACATCGACACCCACCAGCCCGTGTCGCGCCAGCATGAGCGCGAGTATCTGGGCTACTACGCCTACCCCGAGTACTGGTACGGTGGCGGCATGTGGGGCGCGGGCGGCTACCCGATGCTGCCGATCTATCTGCCGACGTCGGAGGAGACCGAGGCGGCCAAGGCGACGCGTGAGCGCGACATCGAAGCGGCGGACGTTCACCTGCGCAGCAGCGCCAGGGTGAGCGGCTACGACATCGAGGCGACCGACGGCAGCATCGGCCATGTCAAGGATTTCATCTTCGACGATGCCTCATGGGCCATCCGTTACCTGGTGATCGACACCCGCAACTGGTGGCCTGGCGGGCGCAAGGTGCTGATCGCCACCCACTGGATCGAGCGCATCGACTGGGCTGCCCGCTCCGTGGAGGTCAAGCTCGCGCGCGAACAGGTCAGGAACAGCCCGGCGTACCAGGAACGCATTCCAGTCGAGCGCGACTACGAGCAGCGGCTGCACGCGGCCTACCAGCGCGCGGGCTACTGGGATTGAGTGCGCTGCCCCGGGCCGGGGCGGCGCACTGCGCAAGGGCTCAGGGAGCGATCGCGAGGTCGTTGTGGACGGAGGTGACGCCCGGCGCGGACCAGGCGGACCACACGGCGCGATCGCGCTCGGCCCAGGTTGCCACGCTGCCTGTCAGCGTCACGACGCCGTCGTCATCCGTGCTGACCGCGATGCGGCGGGCTTCGAAGTCCGCATTGCGGCGGAACGCATCCTCGATCTTGCTTTTGACGTCGATCCACTTGCTTGCCGGCTTGATCTTGATCTGGTTGGTCACCGCGATGACGCCCATCAGATTGCGGATGCAGCGCGCGGCGGCATCTTTCTGGAACTCCCAGTCGACGGTTCCGTCCAGCGTGATCCAGCCGTTCTTGACGACGACCTTGAGCTTGTCGTTCGGGACCTGGTAGTCCCACTTCAAGGCGGTCAGCGCGGCCTCGGCGATGTCCTGGTCCGAGCGCTTGCTGGAGCCGGCCAGTTCCACCTCGATGTCGTTGGCAAGGCCCTTGACGCCGTAGACGCCCTTGGCGGCTTCCTCGGCCGCGGATTTCTCGGCGTAGTGGGCCACCTGGCCGGTGAGCGTGACGACGCCGTCCTTGGCGGCGACGCCGATATGCGCCGCATTCACGGCGGGGCGCCATTTGAGTTCTTCGAGTACGTTGGTCTGCAGTTGGGTGTCGGCGTTCATGGCATGTGTCCTTCAGGTTTCAGGAGGTGACGGGCTTCGCAGATTGCGCTTGCGACGCCATCGGGTCTGTGCGCTGACCCACGAAGCCCGACCGCACCGTCCGCGCGTCTTGCGACGCGGGTGCGGTGGCGCACAGACCCGGCGGCTCCACTCCTTCACGCTCTATCCATCAGGCGACGCCGGCACTCGCCATGGCGCCGCCATTTCTCCACTCTGTCCCAGGTGACCGATGCCCGATCTCGGACCCCAGCTGCCGGCCTCGGTGGAGGTCGAGCTCAAGTTCATCGTTCCCCCGGAACACCTTGCGGCGGTTTCCAGGGCGGTGCGGCGCGGGCCTTTGCTTTCCCGGCGGATGCAGTCTACCTACTACGACACGCCCGACGAGCGCCTTGCCGCGCACGGCATCACGATCCGGCTGCGCAAGGAGGGCCACCAATGGGTGCAGACCACCAAGGTGCAGACCGCCGACTCGCTGCAGCGGCTGGAGCACAACGTCGACCTACCATCTCCCGCCGCAGATCGTTGCCCGGCGCTGGATCTGTCGCGGCACGATGGCACGCCTGCCGGACGGGCCATCCGGGTTGCCCTGGCTGCTGCTGGCCAGGATGCCCACGCGGGGCTGGCCGCGAGATTCCGTGCCGATGTGCTGCGGATCACACGCAACGTGCGGGTGGGCGGTGCGCGGGTGGAGCTGGCGCTCGACACCGGGCTCATCCTGGCCGGCACCCGGTCCATGCCGGTGTGCGAACTCGAGATGGAACTCAAGCAAGGGCCGGTGGCGCAGCTGCTGCGCCTGGCCTCCCGCTGGGTCGCTCGCCATGGGCTGTGGCTGTGCACGGCATCCAAGGCCGAGCGCGGCGCCCGGCTGCTGCGCGGGGAGAGCGAGGGGCAGGCGGTTGTGGCCGTCGTACCGCAGGTCTGTTCCGGCGAGGGCCGTTCCCGGTTCCTGCATGCCACGCTGCAGAGCTGCCTTGCGCAGATCCTGGGAAACGCGAGTGAAGTGGGCGCCGGCGCCAAGGGCGAGCAGCTGGTGCACCAGCTGCGCGTAGGCTTGCGCCGGATGCGCACGGCATTGCGGGAGCTGAGGCGCTTCGCCCCCGGCGTGGATGGCGCGTGGGAGCGGGTGCTGTGCCATGCGTTCCAGGACCTTGGTGCCCACCGCGATGCGGTGACGGTGATCCCCACGGTCATGCGCGAGATGCGGGGCGCGGGCATTGAGGATGCCGGCGCGGCGCCTCGGCGTGCCGGCACGAGAACTCCCGAAGCAGTCGTGCGCGACCTTGCGTTCCAGCAAGTCCTGCTCCGTGTTCTGGCGTTCTGCCACACGCCGCAGGTCGCCGCGGGCAGCGAAAAGTCCGAGCGCAGCTTGCTCTGCAAGAAGCTGTCCCACCGGCTGGATCGGCTTCACGCGCAGT
>Ga0116227_10014966_pt1 | contig 11625 bp, 8 predicted proteins | sample S1TSphgellanicum_FD_89693 | JGI IMG/M metagenome (GOLD analysis project Ga0116227, IMG submission 89693) | Host-associated microbial communities from peat moss isolated from Minnesota, USA - S1T2_Fb - Sphagnum magellanicum MG | ecosystem: Host-associated > Plants > Peat moss > Unclassified... | reverse complement strand
CTCCCCCCCCCCCTTTTTTCTTTAAACCCATTTTCACCCCCCCCCCCCCCCCCTTTTTTTTCCCCACCCCAATTTAGAAGATATTATAGACAAACTCTATTTGAACCACACAAAAATTGTAGAATAGGGTTTTAGTCAAAGACCCTACTTGAGCCCTATTATTTTTGCCTACTTTAGGTCAACATTTGGTAAGTAGGTTTGAAAAAGAGGGAAAAAAAAACCCTACTTTAAACCCTAAACTCTGTTTTTTTCTCCCTCTATATAAGATCACTGTGCTGCACAGGACACACAACACAGACACAAAGGATCTTCACTTCCCCCCTACATTCTGAATTCATTGAGTGAAACACTATGTAAGCATTTCAAGTGTGGCCTTACTTACTTACATACACAATTAAAGCTCTTACAAGTCAACCCATTTGGCTCAAATTTTTTTTTGTCTTTAGTCTCCTAGCACCATCTCATCATCATCATCATCATCAGCATCATCACTTTCACATTTGTTTTGTGCATTCATATTCCAAATCAAAGTTTTGTTACTGGAATGTACACTTTGGTTTTTTTTTTTTGGATGTGTAAGTGATCATGTATGGAGTCTTAAGAACCTAGATTAGATCAAAACTGCCCTCTGGGTTTTGTTTTTCGTTGCTGATTGATTGCCTTGATGATGGTGATGATGATGATGATGATGGAGAGGAGCTTAATTTTGTTGTCAAATTAAGTTAGAGGGTTTTTGTTTGTGCTTTTACTCTGTTGCTGTGTTGTTGTTGTTGTTGTTGTGAAAGAGAGTTTTTTTCTTTTGTGCTTTTGCTTGTGGTGGGTGACAATGGGAAGTGTATTGTCACAGGAAGAGATAACAACAAACATCAGTACAAAAATCATGGATGGGAGAGCAACAGTGGCAGCGGCAGCAGCAGCAGAGGAGCAGGAGGAGAAATGTTTGAATAGTGAAATAATGGCAATCATGTTGCTTTTGAACTGGGCAGCCCTGGCAGTGGATGACTTAGATGAGAAGGAGAAATGGATCAGCTTGGTCAGCTCCATTGATGAGCCACAGCTTGATGTGCTTCTGCAGATGCCTTGGACACAAGAAGTCCTGGACCATTTCTTCCAATGGCTTGTCAACAACAAGCTGTTAAATGGCAATATTGATACATGTAGTAGCATTGATCATCCAATTCCTGAAATTTCGGCGGGGAGCTCTCAGATCCTGGCAGTTGATCCTGCTGAGAGTGCACCACCAAATCCGGGAATGGGTTGGAGCAGCACTCATATCTTGGCAGTTGATCCTGCTGAGAGTGCACCACCAAATCCGAGAATGTGTTGGAGCGGCTCTCAGATCCTGGCAGTTGATCATGCTGCTGAGAGTCCACACCAATTCCAGGAATGGGTTGGAGCTCTCAAATCCTGGCATTTGATCATGCTGCTGGGAGTCCACCACCAATTCCGGGGTTGGGTAGGAGCTCTCAGATCCCAGAACTTCATCCTGAGTCTAGTGCACCACCACCACCACCACCACCACCACCACCACCACCACCGGGCTTGACAAATTTGGTTCCACATGAGAATGTTGTTGCAGGTGGAGATCAAGAGTCATGGCCTTACCAGAGTTTTTTCAATGTGGCTAGTGTTGGGTATGAAGATCATGATCAGTCTTCACATCTGCTACATGTTGCTGCTGCTGCTCCTTGTGGAGGAAGAGGAGGAGTTGAACAACCAAGGATGTTTGCTGATGAGCAGTTTTCGACTGCACATCAGAGCTTCTGGCTCCATGATCCATCATCTGCCAATGTTGATAGTGGAGCTGCTGATGACATGTTCCTGTCTAATCTGCTGAAGGAAGCTCTGGGTGATCAAGACTTGCTGCAAGAAGAGCCCACACCAAATTTGCTGCCATTGATGATTGTTGATGACAAGGAGGTGCCACTGAAAGGGAAACAACAACGCAGTACTACTGCTGCTCGCAAGACAGGAGTTGTTGGTGCAGGAGCTCCTCTGAAGCAGCAGCAGGTGGCAGCATATAGTTCACAGCCAGTGGGGCGGCAACAGCAACAGCCTGGGCACTACAGAGGGGTGAGACCCAGGCCATGGGGCAAATTTGCAGCTGAGATTCGTGACTCATCAAGGCAGGGTGGGCGTCTGTGGCTGGGGACTTTTGATACTGCACTGGAGGCGGCACTAGCTTATGACAATGCTGCTCTCAGATTGCGTGGCTCTCGTGCCCTCTTGAACTTCCCTCTCAGAGCTGCAGCAATAGTGAATGAGTTGCTAGCTCCACCAGAAGCACTTGCTGATGATTGTCTTCCTGATGTTGATTCCAAGCCTCCTGCTGCTGGTGCTGCCCAAGAGCAGGATCCACCCCAGCTGGGATCAGCCTCAGCTCCCAGCAGCAGCTCAAACAAGCTCTTTCATGGCAAGAGAAAACCTCCAGCTAGATCAGATCTTCATGGTCATGAGCTCCAGGATCCATCACCAGACCCTGATCAGGTACAGAAGAAGTGCAAGCAAGCTCAAGTTCATGCAGTACCAGATCAGCAGGCATCTGTAAGACAAGTCCAGGAGAGCAACAAATCCAAAGTCTTGGAGCAAATTCAGCCCAGCCAATCAAAGTTGGGAACAACAACTATTGAGTTGAATACTGATCGGGACAGGCTGCTGCAGATGGAGCAAAATTTTCAGAGCCGAAAACCTGGAACGGTAATTCAGAAACGCGATTCACAAGCTGAGGGAATCAAGAAAGTAAAGGAGTTGCAGATCAAATGCAAGAATTTTGCCTCTGAAAGCTCTCAATTACTTCATCGCCAAAATTTGACTAGTACTACTACATCTCAAGAAGATGACAATGTTGTTGCAGATCATCATCATCATCAGCAGCAGCTGCAACAGCCCTTGACATCCAAGCTCCTCAGCCAGGATCAAGAGCAGCTGCATCATGCATCAAGCTCAAAGCCAGCTGCAGGCATGGTGATGAATCCATGGAACTGGTATCCCTGGAATTGTTCACCAAGGTCCCCACTTTGGAGTTTTCCCCCAAGGTCCCCACTTTGCCCATCATCCCCACTGTCAAGCCCACTGTCACACTACTTGTTCTAGATTGAGTTCCAAGTTGGTGTTGGGCCTCCAATTTCTGCTTGAGCAAGCTATTCTTTTATTTATTTACTGAAATTCTTCAGCAATGACACAAACATAAATAGATAGATAGATACAAGCAATTTCCCATGTTAACAGGATAGAATCACACTGGGGTATAGATCTAGTGGACAATTGACAAGAGCAAGCAAGCATGGTCTGATACTTGGGTTGTGTGTTTGAAGCATGGTTTGGACTAAGAAGCTTAGAAAGTAAGCAGTATTTTAAGACTGCTCCCTTTGCAATTATGCAATTTTTGTGCAACTGCAGTACCCTCTGCAATGATTTTGCATTGTGGGGATTGCTTGCTTTGCAATTATTTTTTTTGCAACTGCACTATTCCCTGCAGTGATTTTGCATCGTGGGAATTGCTTGCTTTGCAATTAATTTTTGAGGAATGGTAGTCATCTCAGCCCATTCCAATTCCTTCACTTCCAGATTGAATATGCACACCTAGCTAGCTAGCTAGCTAACTGCAATTGCTCTTGCCATTGTTTTAGCTTCTTCAAGAGAGAGCCTGAAAATAAAAAGACTGTTGGATCATGTGGAATGCAATTTGTGTCAAATTCTCAGTTCTTGGCTTTCACTATTAAAACACAGCTGAGAGAAAGCTCAAACCAACTTCTTCCCAGAGTGCACTGGATGGAAACAGAGGTGGCACTTAAGGATCACATCAATTGTAAGCTTTCCTGTGTTTTTCCTTTCTGTGTCTACCTATTGCCACCTTCTTCTCATGGCTTGTTTCCTGGAAATTGTTGACCTGATATCTTCAGAAGCAAATCAAAAGATTGGACACATTCTACACAAGACATGGTACCTCAACATTGTGGCCTATATGTGATCAATCTACATGATTTGAAAGCAAAGCTCTTTCTGCAGTCCCTGCAGACCAGAGAGAGAAACCATGGCAGGAGTTCTTTTTGAATCCTTCACAATGGTGGGATCACAGATCAGAGAAGGTAACTGGACATCAAACCTGTCAGAGTTCACATGTCAGTGGAGCCATAGCAGCTGTTGTTGGTGTCAATCTTGTTGCCCTCTCTTGGTTCCTACTTGGTCCAAACTTGGCAGAAATTTTGTTGAGGTCCTTTGCACTGGTGGGATGATTGTAGTAGGGTGGAGAAGGTAGGTAAATGCAATATGTTGATGGAAAAGATCATTGCAGCTTTCTCTGTTTCTTATGATGCCATCTATCCCTGGGATGTGGAGTATACATGACTGATCAGCCTGATCTGGATATCTGGTTGTAGACAAATGAAAGGTACTACCCATATTTCAAACATAAGAAGACACAAAAATCCCTTTGGCTTGGGGACTGATGAAACTCGCCATGGTTGACAGCAGAGATGGCTGCAATGGCACCAGGCACAGTGTGCAATTGAATCTTTTTGCATGGAATCAGAAGCAGGTGTTCTGAGTCATTGGTGCTCGTGAATTTGTTGAGACTGTTTAGACAAGGATGTTAAGCTGCTTGTAGCTCTTTGCATCAGTGAAATCATGAGAATTTCAGCACCCAATACACCATATATATATATATGTATATGGTGTGATGAGTGCTTGAAGACTCATGAGGATATTCTTCTTCTGGTTCTTTCCAGCTAGTCCTCTGTATGTTCCAATGAGATGTAGGCATTAGCATTTCATTTGCTTATGTCCTTAGACTCTCCAAAGATATTGGGGGAAGATTAAATGTTCCTGGTTTGAAGTGAAGCTTCTTCTTTCTTTAGCCTTCTCTTGTTATGTCAAGGACCACACACCTAGATCTTTGATTCTTGAAGACTGTCTTGTCTCACAGGGGATCGATCTTTCACTTGGTTGTGAATGTGTTCCAAGGCCTGGGTGATATCAACAGTCCTTCATTTGCAAGAAGGGGTGAATATTTTTGAGACAGTCACTAAGCTCCACTCTTGTGTCACCATGCTGAACCTTGAATGGGATGAGCTGATTTTGGAGATTTTGGAGAAGACCCTTCTGAAAAAGGTACAGTCCAGACCTTGTAATATATGCAACTGTTTGCACCTTGCCTGCTGATGTACCTGCATCCTCATCCACAGGACTGGCCAGTGTGCACTTTCAATGTCAAGGTTCCATGACTCTTGATAAGCAGTTTGAGTGGAGACCAAACTTGTAAGATTGTAGGTTGCTGCTACAACAATGAGTGCAAGGATTTTTAAAGTATGTTGTACAATATTAGGTCTCTCGTGGCATGGCCAAGTATATTTTGTCTCAATTCTCTACTGTTGGATGAAGAGATAGTGTGCTATCCTTAGTTTACTTTGCAGACCACAAGAGGAGTGGTTTTGTGTATTTCACTGCTCTCTATGTAGGCCTCCCTACCCAGATTTTAAGGTCCAGGTTGGGGACAACCAATTTTTTCCACCACTGCTAAGGAGGAAACAATCAGACTGGTATGATCTTGTAAACAAACCAAGTCTGCAACCCACTATGTGATAGTACCTCTAGTTGCTTGCATTGGTGAATTGTCATGTCAGGGTTGAGAAAAGAGCGATTCTGACATGTTTCTTGAAGCTTCTTGGTGAATGACAAGGAAGTGAATAGGAGAGAGTAACTGTGAGATACCTGGTAAAGACGCCTTGCTCAATTGAAGCTTTGGTGAGCTCCCATCATTTTTGGGGCAAACTTATATGTCTGGAACTGTCAGGTTTAAGTGTCAGGTCAGTTATGGCTCAGCACATTTTTTTCATGCGGGTGTGTGGCAAGTGAGGCAGGACAGGGGGACCACAATTGCCTACAGATGTGAGACTGCTGGTTTAGGAGCACTTGAAGAAGATGGCAGGCTTGTTCATGAACAGCTCATTCAAACTGAATGCGACTCTGATGTTGTTGTGGGGAATAGATGTATGCAAAATGTGGGAGCTGTGATGATGCTTTGAAAGTGTTCAACAATATGCCATCTCAAGATATGGTCACTTGAAACACCTTGACAATGGGAGATGAAATGGGCAAGGGCAGAAGGCACTGGAATTATTTCAGAAAATGAAACAGGAAGGTGTGCAGCCAAAGACTCTGTGGCGGTGCTGAATGCATGTGCTATTGCAGGTGCCCTTGAGAGTGTTCACGATAAGATCATTGAAAGTGGTTGCAAGTTTGATGTCTTTGTGGGGGGTAGCTTGGTTGACATTTATGCAAAGTGTGGGAGCATGGAGGATGCTTGGAGAATGTTCAACAAGATGCCATCTTGGAATGTGGTCACCTTTACTGCTATGATATCAGGACATGTGAAATGTGGCCAAGGGCAGAAGGCCCTGGAACTATTTTGACAAATGCAAGAGGAGAATGTGCAACCAAACTCTGTTACTTTTATGGGGTTGCTGAATACATGTGCTAGCATGGTCGCACTTGAAGAGGGCTTCAAGTGCAGGTGTGCTCATGAGCAGATCATTCACAGGGGCTTGGAGTCAGATGTTTTTGTGGGGGAGTAGTTTGGTTGACATGCATGCACAGTGTGGGAGCATGGAGGATACTTGGAGTGAGTATTCTATCAGTGGCTCTGCAGTGTCAAACACATTGCACAAGGACAGGGGTCAAGCATTGTCGCAAAGGCGATTGAACAATTCCTTTTGTCAACAAGCACAAAATGACAAAAATGTCATTAATACAGAGGCGTAGATCTAAACCTTCATTCTTCTCTCACTAAAGGCTAGCCTTCTAGCTGCTTTAAACACTTGGGAGAGAAAGATAGCTCTTTGTCTCCTTGTGTCCCTGGGCTCTTCCTGTGGCCATTCTGCCAGACAGCAATAGATCAATAATGTATGGTATGTAAGGCTTCCAATGAGCTATCTGTCAGAAGTGAGGATGCTTGGAAAGTCTTCAACAAGATGCCATCTCATGATGTCGTCTTTTAGATCACCGTGATATTGGGACAGGTGAAATGCAGGCAAGGGCAGAAGGCACCAGAAATATTTTGACAAATGCAACAAGAAGGTCTGCAGCCACCAGACTACGTTGTTTATGTGGGGGTGCTAAAATGCATGTTGCTAGTGTAGTTGCACTTGAAGGAGGGAGGGCAGGAGTGTTTACGAAGTAGATCATTCAAATTGGTTGCAAGTTTGATGTTCTGTGGGGAACAGAGCTTGGACCGTGACATGTAATGAATGCAAAATGCGGGAGCATGCATGCAGGATGCTTGGAGAGAGAGAGAGAGAGAGAGAGTGTTCAACAAGATGTCAGTTGTAGAACATGAAGTAAAACCCTAATTCCTAGGAACTAGGGTTTTGTGTGTTAGCCATGAGGAAAATTGACATGCAGATCCTGTTGATCTGGTGTGACTGATTTCTCATCATTTTTTTGGACTCCAATCAAAACCCAATTTATTTTTCAATGATATTTCATATTTTGGTGGGGCTATGCTTCGGGGCTTGAGTGACACATTTACGACTTGTTGCTGAAATAATTTCATTGCCTTTAAACCCTAAACTCAAACCACAAAACTTGGTTTGCAGATTCTAGAGGAAAATTGATTGGAGTCCAAAAAAATAATTTGGGTTTCAATTGAAATTTTTTTTCAATTTTTCAGTTGAAATATCTTAACCCCATGAATAAATATCTTCATTTTTTTCTAGATTTTGGGATCAAGTTAGGGTGAAATTTAGGAGGTTAGTTTGATTTCAAAGGGTTAAATAAAATACCCCTTCATGTTCACAAGAGCTTCTAATGTTGTTCTAGCCAACCAACATGCTCTCTTTCATGTGAGAGAGCGGCACCCAGAATGATGGGCAGCAACAAAAAAAAACGTTTTGCAACCTTTATAAACTGCCCAAACTTATCAGGCAGCATACAAATTCCCAAGCTGCCAGAATGTTTTTCTTACAAGTGCCAGGAATTTTTCAGATGCCCAAAATGTTTGGGCATTAGTGAAAATTTTCTTCAACCTTTCTAAGGTTCTCGAAATCATTAGGCAGCACAAAAGTTATCAAAATGCCAAAAGATTTCAAATATCAGGGTTTTTCCAAAATGCCTCAAATATTTATTTGGGCATCGTTGAAAATTTTCAACTTTCATTATCTTCAAAGGAAGTCTTAAAATTCTCAAACTGCCCGAATTTTTTTTGATCATCTGTATTTTGCAAGTCCTCACAGTTTTTTAAGCAGAAATGAATTTTTTTTTTCAACCTATGTAATCTGCCCGAACTGATCAAGCACCATAACAATTCTCAAACTGCCAAACTTTTTCAAGCATACTGTGAGAACATTTCCAGAGTCCCCAAATTATGGGCAGCATGAAAAAAAAATTCTTAAGTTTCCCCAACTTTTTGCATAGTTTGGAGAACCCCTAAATACAAACAATTCAACATAAGATTAAATTAAACCCATCATACTATTTTATCTATCTATCCTCTTTGTGTGAACATTACAAGGGTTTAGGGTTTATTCTTTACATTTTAGTTATATATTTAAACCAGTGTTGGTTGGTCCGCACTTTTTTCACCGAGAGTCTTTAAGGTTTTCAGTCTGGTTCTCAGAATGAGAATCAAAGGTTTTCACATAAGCTGATAGATAACCTTTTTGAGAACCTGATCGTCGGTTCTTTTTCAAGTGAGAATCGATTTTTTGAAAACTTTAAAAGGTATCATTTGGAGGCTGAAAGTGATGATAACTCCAATGAAATTGCTGGATTTGTTGGTCTGGATTTGTTTTCTTAATTATGAGTGAACTAATAATTCAATGTGTAATAGCTATTTAGAGACATGGCGGGTTCTAACACATTACTTATGCACTTTGTTGGCCTTGCCTACTACAAAGGCAAGGATATTGTGTTTAGATTCATTGTAGAGTATAGTAGTGTAAGGAATTTTGGCCCCTAGGTAATAATAATAGGTCTATTTTTATTATATGAGAATTTTTAAAAGATGATATTTTGGCTTGTGTTGAAACTTGAGATTGGTTATAGAGTTATAATGCCTTGAAGGATTTTGGTTTCTTTTAGAGGATTTCTTGAAGACTATATTTTTGCATGGTGAAATATTTGAGTTTCCATAATTCTTCTTCTTTTGCCTTAAGATACTTTTTAATGTAGATGGCAAGGCCAGTCTGACACACCCCTTCTTGACCTTGTGTGCATCAATACTGCAAGTGAGTGTTGCAACTTAAAATGCATATTAGTACTTGTTTACCTTGTGTGCATCAATACTCCAAGTGAGTGTTGCAACTTAAAATGCATATTAGTACTTGCCACCTTAAAGAGCCCTTGACCTGTTTAAACATTTTCCACCATCTACTTACACTCATGAGGTAGGTTTTTAAGACAAGGCAAGTCAGATCAATACTTGTTGATTCTGCCAGAAGTATTCAATGTACATACATATTACACACTGGTGCTGCTAAATTTGCCAAACTATAAAGTCATTTAGGATTGATTTGTTGTGGTCAGCTACAATCTAACCTCTAATGTGACTTTATGAAGTGGTACTAACAAATTGAATGAGAAGAGAAAGGAATTCTTTTGAAAAGATTTACAAGGAGATTTGTTAGAGTGTTGAGTCTTCAACAGTAGAGTTACCTGTAAAGTCACCCTCTCTTTACCCTGTCTTTGGGCCTGCTTTCACCCCCTATCTCCTCTTCCAGTAATATCCGTGAAAAAAGGAAATTTTATTAAATCTTAGTATGAAATGCTGAAACTCAGCATTTAAAAGGTTTGAGAGTAGTTATAATAGTTGTATAGGTAGGAGTAGTGAAAATATATGTAGCAGCAATGGGGGTGCTCTGGAAAAAGGAAAGACAGGATGAAACTCAGTTTACCACCAAACCAAAATAGGTGGAAAAACTAGTTTTAGCATAGCATCCATCCTAGGAGGGATAGTCATGGATATTAGGTGCCCTCCACATACAGTAGGAAATTTGGGGGAAGTGCTTTAGGAGGGTCTAATGTGGTTGTTTTTTGACCTACTCCTTGGCCTAGATGGTCTCCAAGTGAGATAGGTGAACTGACTACAAGTCTAAATGTTGTTGTACATGTTTTTAAGCTTTTAACAGCCAAAGTCTAGCATTGAGGCAGATCACCTATCTCTTTTATTGTTAGGCAGTTGAAGGTCTCTCTGCATTGCACTTCTTCAACTCATTCAGGGTTTACTTGGTCTTTTTCATAACCACAGGTGGACACACTTCTGGTTTGTCTTGAATTTTTCGCTAACTTGTTGGGTACCATTTAATGAAAGTGGGTATCACTTTTTTTTAAAAATAAAATAAAATAAAATTCCTGGCACTATGATATTTGTTATTGAAAACCAATGGAATTGCTTAAAAATTGTTATTAGAAGGTATACAACAACTGAGGAGTTGCATTGTTGTCCATCCAAGCACCACACTATCTAACAGCCATCTGGGCTAGCAGCTGGAAGTCTATTAAATAGAATAATAATTTCTACATTATTGAGAAAATGAGGAAAAAGATTCAATACTAAGAGCAACTCTGTAGCAATGAATGCATTGTATTTGAGGCACTTCAATTGCAATAATATCAATATTTATCACAGCCAAATTCAGTATTAAAAATTGTCTGTTCCTTCCCCACCCACAAAGAGTAAAAACATGGGGATAATCTCAATCTATGAAGGAAGGTAGTTTGTTTTGCTTTGTTTTGTAGTTATGAGATCCACTGAATTGGGATGCTTCAGATCGTGTTCTTGGTGTCTTTGGAAAGCTCTTGACAAAGACGGGTGCATGGGCTTAGTTCCATGACGTTTGGACTTGCAGTGCAAAAAGTTCTTGAATATTGAATGATTTTTTCACTGAAAATTAAATTAAATCGTAGCTGAAAATTTTGGAGGAATTGGAATGTGCCTTTTGGTGGTGTTGTTGGAAAGATCTTGATGAGCAGGATTTAATGGAATTTATTTGGTAAGATTTGGATTCAGAAAGTGGGAGATATTGATTTTTAGGGCGATTTCTGCCACTAAAAAATCAAATAAATTCCAAAAAAAACCAGGTTTTGGAAGGAAAAATCAGTTGAGGACATGGTAACACTTGGGCCAATGGCACGGGCAACACTAGTATACATCGAGAGAGCACTTATGTGCTACACCTCGGCCAATCACTATGGCGAGTCAATCCGTAATAATCTATAGCTAATGTGACAAAACATTGGTACCGATCAACCAAAAATAGTCATTTTGTTATTTTTGCCTGCCCTTTGAAGCCTTCCTTTGAAGGCTTTACGATGCTACTACATGGAGCAAGTTTGGAGGAACTCGAACCCATTTTCACATCACTATGACATTTCAAATCTCATCCAAAAATTGACATCCATGCATGTTCTAAGAGAGCTGAAAATTGTGTGAAAAGCTGGGTCAAATAGACACAACCAAGGTTGACTAAGGTTAAAGGTCTGGGGAGGGAGTGTTTATTGTAGGCTTGCTCACAAAGTGGTAATCATATAGGTAGCTACGTAAAGTCCCTTTTTCTAGTGGGAAAATAAAAAAAAAAAAAATAGGAAGAAAAAGGTGGCCCGACCCCCACGCCAATATCCTACTGTAATATG